>Ga0255101_1000086_pt1 | contig 24925 bp, 29 predicted proteins | sample Colum_Colum_RepC_2_FD_188588 | JGI IMG/M metagenome (GOLD analysis project Ga0255101, IMG submission 188588) | Freshwater microbial communities from Columbia River, Oregon, United States - Colum_Colum_RepC_8d | ecosystem: Environmental > Aquatic > Freshwater > River | place: USA: Oregon...
CTGATTGCGCCGATCGCCATGGAGCAGGGCCTGCGCTTTGCCATCCGTGAGGGTGGCCGCACCGTGGGCGCCGGCGTCGTCGCCAAGATCTTCGAGTAATCAATCACAGGTTTCCGCAGGGGTATAGCTCAATTGGCAGAGCGGCGGTCTCCAAAACCGCAGGTTGGGGGTTCGATTCCCTCTGCCCCTGCCAGCATCCACCATGTCCAACCAAACCGTTGAAACTGTCAGCAGCCCCGCCGATCGCGCCAAGGTCGTGATCGCGGTGCTGGCTGTCGTGGCCGGCATCGTCGGCTACTACCTGCTGGCCCGGCAGCCTTTTGTGCTGCGTCTGGCGTCCATCATTGCGGGCTTGGCGGTGGGTCTGGCCATCGGCTGGTTCTCGGCTCCCGGTCGCCGTTTCATCGGTTTCGCTCGCGATTCCTGGTCCGAAACCAAGCGCGTCGTCTGGCCCGAGCGCAAGGAAACCTGGATGGTGACCGCCTATGTCTTCGCCTTCGTGGTGGTCATGGCAGTCTTTCTCTGGATCGTGGACAAGAGCCTGGAATGGCTGCTCTACGGTCTGATACTCGGATGGCGGCAGTAATGACCAAGCGCTGGTACGTCGTGCATGCCTACTCGGGCATGGAGAAGAGCGTGGCTCGAGCCTTGCAGGATCGCGTCGAGCGCTCCGGCATGCAGGAGCAGTTCGGCAAGATTCTGGTGCCGACCGAAGAGGTGGTCGAGATGAAAAACGGCCAGCGCACCATCTCCGAGCGTCGCTTCTTCCCGGGGTATGTGCTGGTCGAGATGGACATGAACGACGACACCTGGCACCTGGTGAAGAACACCAACAAGGTGACCGGTTTCGTTGGTGGCTCGGGCCACAAGCCCACGCCGATCTCCGAAAAGGAGGTCGACAAGATCATGAGCCAGATGCAGGAAGGGGTTGAAAAGCCCCGTCCCAAGACCCTGTTCGAGGTGGGCGAGATGGTCCGCGTCAAAGAGGGCCCGTTCACCGACTTCAACGGCAATGTCGAGGAAGTCAACTACGAGAAAAGCCGCCTGCGCGTCTCGGTCACCATTTTCGGCCGGGCCACGCCGGTCGAGCTGGAGTTCGGTCAGGTCGAAAAACTCTGATCCGTGGCGCATCGGTCGGCCTCATTGCGGGTCGGCGGATGCGCGGCGGTCATCGCTTCAAGGGGCGCGGCAGGCGTCCCGGTCCGCTCCGCTGCGGGCCCTGGCAGGTGCAGCAATGCATCGGTCCTTGCCACGAGGAGCCGCAGTAAGCGCGCGGCGCCGTTCACCCCCCCGGTGAGCGCCCGCGCACCGAACCGGCGTCAGCACTCAACCAACGGAGCATCGAGCCAGCCATGGCCAAGAAGATCATCGGTTTCATCAAGCTGCAGGTTCCTGCAGGCAAGGCGAATCCTTCGCCCCCCATCGGCCCCGCCCTCGGTCAGCGCGGCCTGAACATCATGGAATTCTGCAAGGCCTTCAATGCCCAGACCCAGGGCATGGAGCCCGGCCTGCCCATTCCGGTGGTGATCACCGCCTTTGCCGACAAGAGCTTCACCTTCGTGATGAAGACGCCGCCCGCGTCCATCCTGCTCAAGAAGGCGGCCAAGATCGACAAGGGTTCCAAGACGCCCCACACCGACAAGGTCGCCAAGATCACGCGCGCCCAGGCCGAGGACATCGCCAAGCTCAAGATGCCCGACCTCACGGCATCGGATCTTGACGCCGCGGTTCGCACGATTGCCGGTTCCGCCCGCAGCATGGGCATCACGGTGGAGGGCCTGTAAACATGGCAACCGTATCCAAGCGCGCCAAGGCCATCCGGGCCAAGGTTGATTCGCGCAAGCTCTATCCGGTGGCCGACGCTGTTGCGCTCGTCAAGGAGTGCGCCGTCGCCAAATTCGACGAGTCCATCGACGTCGCCGTTCAGCTCGGTGTCGATGCCAAGAAATCCGACCAGGTCGTTCGCGGCTCGGTGGTGCTGCCTTCGGGCACCGGCAAGTCGGTTCGTGTTGCGGTCTTCACCCAGGGTGCCAAGGCCGATGAAGCCCGTGCCGCCGGCGCCGACATCGTGGGCATGGAAGACCTGGCCGAGAAGGTCAAGGCTGGCCAACTCGACTTCGACATCGTGATCGCCTCGCCCGACGCCATGCGTGTGGTCGGTGCCCTGGGCCAGATCCTCGGCCCGCGCGGCCTGATGCCCAACCCCAAGGTGGGCACGGTCACCCCCGATGTCACCACCGCAGTCAAGAACGCCAAGGCCGGTCAGGTGCAGTACCGCACCGACAAGGCCGGCATCATCCACGCCACCATCGGCCGTGCATCGTTCGAGCCCGCTGCGTTGCGTGCCAACCTGTCGGCCCTGATCGAAGCGCTCAACCGCGCCAAGCCCGCGAGCTCCAAAGGCGTCTACCTGCGCAAGGTGGCCCTCTCGAGCACCATGGGTGTGGGTGTGAAGGTCGAACCCGCGAGCGTGCTGGCCCCCGCGGCCTGAGCGTTCGCACAACAGAACTTTGGGCTGCCCGTCGAGAGGCGGGCAGGTTGTCAAAGACCGCAGGGGATTCCGGGTTTCGGCCCAGAGTCTTAATCGCGAAAGCGCCCCGCGCAGATGGCGGTCCCGGAGCGGTTTGCCGAATATCCAGAGGTCGTGCCCCAGGGCACCTCACCGGATGTGACAGCAGGCCACGATTGGTCGCCGTAACCCGTTGTCTGCCCCGTGCAGCCAACATTTCTTGGTAGTAGGAGCAATAGACCGTGGCTCTCAATCGTGGAGAAAAGGAGGCAGTGGTTGCCGAAGTGGGCGCGCAGGTTGCGTCCGCGCAAGCGATCATCGTCGCCGAATACCGTGGTCTGGAAGTGGGCGCGATCACGTCCCTGCGCAAGCAGGCCCGTGCATCGGGCGTGTACCTGCGTGTTCTCAAGAACACGCTGGCGCGTCGTGCGGTCGCCGGCACGCCGTTCGAAGGGTTGTCCGACAAGCTGGTCGGTCCGCTCATCTACGGCATGTCCAGCGATCCCGTGCAATGCGCCAAGGTGCTCGCTGAGTTCGCCAAGGGAAACGACAAGCTGGTCCTGAAGGCCGGCGCCATGCCGAACAAGGTGATCGACACCGACGGCGTCAAGGCGCTTGCCACCATGCCCAGCCGCGAGGCCCTGCTGGCTCAACTCATGGGCACCATGCAGGCACCCGTCGCGAAATTCGTGCAGACGCTCAACGAAGTCCCGGCGCGCTTTGTGCGCACGGTGGCTGCGGTGCGCGACGAGCGCGAAAAGGCCGGCGCGTAAGCGTCTGCCGGTTCGTTACCCCCGTTTTCCGGATCTCCCTGACATCCGCATCAACTGACTGGAATCATCATCATGGCACTGAGCAAGACTGAAATCCTCGACGCAATCGCCGGCATGACCGTGCTTGAGCTCTCCGAGCTGATCAAGGACATGGAAGAGAAGTTCGGCGTGTCCGCCGCTGCTGCCGCCGTGGCCGTGGCTGCCCCCGCTGCCGGCGGTGGCGCTGCCGCCCCGGCCGCTGAAGAGAAGACCGAATTCACCGTGAACCTGCTCGCCGCGGGCGAGAAGAAGGTCGAGGTGATCAAGGTGGTGCGTGCTGCCACCGGCCTGGGCCTCAAGGAAGCCAAGGACCTGGTCGATGGCGCACCCAAGGCCGTCAAGGAAGGCATTCCCAAGGCCGACGCCGAAGCCCTCAAGAAGCAGCTCGAAGACGCGGGCGCCAAGGTCGAGGTCAAGTAATCCCTCGCACCGACGCCCACCGTTGGTTCTGACGCCGCGAGATCCCGGCCACCGCCCTTCAAACAGGGCGGTGCCGGGGACTCGCGTTTTGTTCTTTCCAGCGGGGCTCGCGCTGCGCACCGTGGTGGTTCGCCATCCACGATGCGCATCCCGATCCCTGCATGACGCCTGACCGGAGTGCCCATGGCCCAAGCGTACTCATTCACCGAGAAAAAGCGTATCCGTAAGTCCTTCGCCAAACGGCGGGTGGTTCAGGATGTGCCCTATCTGCTCTCGACTCAGCTGGCCTCCTACAACCAGTTTCTGCAAACCGACCGCACCGTCGAGCAGCGCCAGGACGAAGGCCTTCAGGCCGCGTTCACCTCGATCTTTCCGATCGTCTCGCACAACCAGATGGCGCGGCTCGAATTCGTGAGCTATGCGCTGGGCCATCCGGTCTTCGACGTGGTCGAGTGCCAGCAGCGTGGCCTGACCTTCTGCGCGCCGCTGCGCGCGCGGGTGCGTCTGGTCATCATGGACCGCGAGGCCACCAAGCCCACGGTCAAGGAAGTCAAGGAGCAGGAGGTCTACATGGGCGAGATTCCGCTCATGACCACCAACGGTTCCTTCATCGTCAACGGCACCGAGCGGGTCATCGTCTCGCAGCTGCATCGCTCGCCGGGTGTGTTCTTCGAGCACGACCGGGGCAAGACCCACAGCTCGGGCAAGCTGCTGTTCTCGGCCCGCATCATTCCCTACCGTGGCTCCTGGCTCGATTTCGAGTTCGACCCCAAGGATGTCCTGTACTTCCGCGTCGACCGCCGTCGCAAGATGCCGGTCACCATCCTGCTCAAGTCCATCGGCCTCACGCCCGAGCAGATCCTGGCGCATTTCTTCGAGAGCGACCACTTCCAGCTGATGCCCGAGGGCGCGCTCATGGAGCTGGTGCCCGACCGTCTGCGTGGCGAGATCGCCCGCTTCGACATCACCGACAAGTCCGGCAAGGTGATCGTTGCCAAGGACAAGCGCATCAATGCAAAGCACATCCGTGAAATCGATGCGGCGGGCCTCAAGCGCATCTCGGTGCCCGAGGATTTCCTGATCGGTCGCAACCTGGCCAACAACCTGGTCGATGCCGAAACCGGCGAGATCGTGGCCCGTGCCAACGACGAGATCACCGAGGACCTGCTCGCCCGCCTGCGGGCTGCGGCGGTGGCCGAATTCCGCACGCTCTTCACCAATGAGCTCGATCGCGGCCCGTTCATCTCCCAGACCCTGCGCATCGACGACACCGCCGATCAGGCTGCAGCCCGGATCGCCATCTACCGCATGATGCGCCCCGGCGAGCCGCCGACTGAGGAGGCCGTCGAGGCCCTGTTCAACCGGCTGTTCTACAACGCCGATGCCTACGACCTGTCCAAGGTCGGCCGCATGAAGTTCAACCGCCGGGTGGGTCGCGATGAGCTCGTGGGCCCCATGACCCTGACCGATGAGGACATCCTGTCGGTCATCAAGATCCTGGTGGATCTGCGCAATGGCAAGGGTGAGGTCGACGACATCGATCACCTGGGCAACCGCCGCGTGCGGTGCGTGGGTGAACTCGCCGAGAACCAGTTCCGTGCCGGTCTGGTGCGGGTCGAGCGCGCGGTCAAGGAGCGTCTGGGCCAGGCCGAGACCGAAAACCTGATGCCGCACGACCTGATCAACAGCAAGCCGATCAGCGCCGCCATCCGCGAATTCTTCGGCTCCTCGCAGCTGTCGCAGTTCATGGACCAGACCAACCCGCTGTCCGAGATCACGCACAAGCGGCGTGTCTCGGCCCTGGGCCCGGGCGGACTGACCCGCGAGCGTGCAGGCTTCGAAGTGCGCGACGTGCACCCCACCCACTACGGCCGGGTCTGCCCCATCGAGACGCCGGAAGGTCCGAACATCGGCCTGATCAACTCGCTCTCGCTCTATGCGCGCCTGAACGAATACGGCTTTCTTGAGACGCCCTACCGCAAGGTGGTCGATCTCAAGGTGACCGACGAGATCCACTACCTGTCGGCCATTGAAGAGGGTCGCTACGTCATTGCCCAGGCCAACGCCTCGGTCGATGGCCAGGGCCGCCTCACCGACGAACTGGTGTCGGTGCGGATCAATGGCGAGACCCTGCTGACCTCGCCCGAGAAGGTTGAGTACATGGATGTGGCGCCGAGCCAGATCGTGTCGGTGGCTGCCTCGCTGATTCCCTTCCTCGAGCATGACGACGCCAACCGCGCCCTGATGGGCTCGAACATGCAGCGTCAGGCCGTGCCCTGCCTGCGCCCCGAAAAGCCTGTGGTGGGCACCGGCATCGAGCGCACCTGCGCGGTCGACTCCGGCACCGTGGTCACGGCGCTGCGCGGTGGTGTGGTCGACTATGTCGATGCCAACCGGATCGTGATCCGGGTCAACGATGACGAAGCCGTGGCCGGTGAGGTCGGTGTCGACATCTACAACCTGATCAAGTACACCCGCTCCAACCAGAACACCAACATCAACCAGCGTCCGATCGTGGCCAAGGGCGATCGCATCGCGCGCGGCGATGTGGTGGCCGATGGCGCCTCCACCGATCTGGGCGAGCTCGCGCTCGGTCAGAACATGCTGGTGGCCTTCATGCCCTGGAACGGCTACAACTTCGAGGACTCCATTCTCATCTCCGAGAAGGTGGTCTCCGATGACCGCTACACCTCGATCCATATCGAGGAGCTTTCGGTCCTGGCCCGTGACACCAAGCTCGGCCCCGAGGAAATCACCCGCGACATCTCCAACCTGTCCGAGAACCAGCTGGCCCGCCTCGATGACTCCGGCATCGTGTACATCGGTGCCGAGGTCAATGCCGGCGACAGTCTGGTGGGCAAGGTCACGCCCAAGGGCGAGACCCAGCTCACCCCCGAAGAAAAGCTGCTGCGGGCGATCTTCGGCGAGAAGGCTTCCGACGTGAAGGACACCTCGCTGCGCGTGCCCTCGGGCATGAGCGGCACCGTGATCGACGTGCAGGTCTTCACCCGTGAGGGCATCGTGCGCGACAAGCGCGCCCAGTCCATCATCGATGATGAGCTCAAGCGTTATCGCCTCGACCTCAACGACCAGTTGCGCATTGTCGAGAACGACAGCTTCGAGCGTCTGCAGCGCATGCTGATCGGCAAGGTCGCCAATGGCGGGCCCAAGAAGCTCGCCAAGGGGGCGACCATCGATGCCGCCTACCTGGCCGACCTCGACCGTTGGCAGTGGTTCGAGATCCGCCTGGCCGATGATGCTGCAGCCAGTCAGATCGAGGCCGCCAAGGAATCGATCGAACAGAAGCGCCACAGCTTCGATCTGGCCTTCGAAGAAAAGCGCAAGAAACTGACTCAGGGCGACGAGCTGCCCCCGGGCGTGCTCAAGATGGTCAAGGTCTACCTGGCCGTCAAGCGCCGCCTGCAGCCCGGCGACAAGATGGCCGGCCGTCACGGCAACAAGGGCGTGGTCTCGCGCATCGTACCGGTTGAAGACATGCCCTACATGGCCGATGGCCGTCCGGTCGACATCGTGCTCAACCCGCTGGGTGTGCCCTCGCGAATGAACGTGGGACAGATCCTCGAGACGCACCTGGGCTGGGCGGCCAAGGGGGTGGGTCTGCGCATCGGCGAGATGCTCGAGCGCCAGGCCAAGGTCACCGAAGTGCGCCAGATGCTCGAGACGGTCTACAACCGCGCTGGCCAGCCGGCAGACATCGCCTCGCTCAATGACAACGAGGTGGTCGAGCTCGCCCGCAACCTCACCAATGGTGTGCCCTTCGCCACCCCGGTGTTCGACGGCGCGTCCGAGGACGAGATTCGGGCCATGCTCGATCTGGCCTTCCCCGACAGCGACGCCAACACCGCCAAGCTGGGTTTCAACGACCACAAGACCCAGCTGCGTCTGTACGACGGACGCACCGGCGAGGCCTTCGACCGTCAGGTCACGGTGGGCTACATGCACGTGCTCAAGCTGCACCACCTGGTCGACGACAAGATGCATGCCCGTTCGACCGGCCCGTACTCGCTCGTCACGCAGCAGCCGCTGGGGGGCAAGGCGCAGTTCGGTGGTCAGCGTTTCGGCGAGATGGAGGTCTGGGCCCTCGAAGCCTATGGGGCCTCCTACACGCTGCAGGAGATGCTGACCGTCAAGTCCGACGACGTGAACGGCCGGACCAAGGTCTATGAGAATCTGGTCAAGGGTGAACACACCATTGATGCCGGCATGCCGGAATCCTTCAATGTGCTGGTGAAGGAAATCCGCTCGCTCGGGATCGACATCGACCTCGAGCGCAACTGATCGGGACACGGAGAGCTGACCATGAAAGCACTGCTCGACCTATTCAAGCAGGTTCAGGAAGAAGAACACTTCGATGCCATCCGCATCGGCATCGCCTCGCCCGAGAAGATCCGGTCGTGGTCCTATGGCGAAGTCAAGAAGCCCGAGACCATCAACTACCGGACCTTCAAGCCCGAGCGTGATGGCCTGTTCTGCGCCAAGATCTTTGGCCCCATCAAAGACTACGAGTGCCTGTGCGGCAAGTACAAGCGCCTGAAGCATCGCGGCGTCATCTGCGAGAAGTGCGGCGTCGAGGTCACGCTGGCAAAGGTGCGTCGCGAGCGCATGGGCCACATCGAACTGGCCAGCCCCACTGCTCACATCTGGTTCCTCAAGAGCCTGCCGTCGCGCCTGGGCATGGTCCTCGACATGACGCTGCGCGACATCGAGCGCGTGCTCTACTTCGAGGCCTATGTGGTGATCGAGCCGGGCATGACCCCGCTCAAGCGCTGCCAGCTGCTCACCGAAGACGACTTCATTGCCAAGACCGAAGAGTTCGGTGACGAATTCCGCGCCACCATGGGCGCCGAGGGCGTGCGCGAGCTGCTGCGCTCAATCGATGTCGACTCCGAAGTCATGCGCCTGCGTGATGAGCTCTCGGCCACCTCGTCCGAGGCCAAGATCAAGAAGATCGCCAAGCGCCTGAAGGTACTTGAGGGCTTCCAGCGCTCGGGCATCAAGCCCGAGTGGATGGTGCTCGAGGTGCTGCCGGTGCTGCCGCCCGAGCTGCGCCCGCTGGTGCCCCTCGATGGCGGCCGCTTTGCGACCTCCGACCTCAACGACCTCTATCGTCGGGTCATCAACCGAAACAACCGACTCAAGCGCCTGCTCGAACTCAAGGCGCCAGAGATCATCGTGCGCAACGAAAAGCGCATGCTGCAGGAGGCCGTCGACTCGTTGCTCGACAATGGCCGCCGCGGCAAGGCCATGACCGGCGCCAACAAGCGCGCGCTCAAGTCCCTGGCCGACATGATCAAGGGCAAGGGCGGACGTTTCCGTCAGAACCTGCTGGGCAAGCGCGTCGACTACTCCGGCCGTTCCGTGATCGTGGTGGGCCCGCAGCTCAAGCTGCATCAGTGCGGTCTGCCCAAGCTGATGGCGCTCGAGCTCTTCAAGCCCTTCATCTTCCACAAGCTCGAGACCATGGGGGTGGCCACCACCATCAAGCAGGCCAAAAAGCACGTGGAAAACCAGGAACCCATCGTGTGGGACATCCTGGAGGACGTGATCCGCGAACATCCGGTCATGCTCAACCGGGCGCCCACGCTGCACCGCCTGGGCATTCAGGCTTTCGAGCCGGTGCTGATCGAGGGCAAGGCCATCCAGCTGCATCCGCTGGTGTGCGCCGCCTTCAATGCCGACTTCGACGGCGACCAGATGGCCGTGCACGTGCCCCTGTCGATCGAGGCCCAGCTCGAGGCGCGCGCGCTCATGCTCGCCTCCAACAACGTGCTCTTTCCGTCCAACGGCGAACCTTCGATCGTTCCGTCGCAGGACATCGTGCTCGGTCTGTACTACACGACCCGCGACAAGACCAACGGCAAGAACGAGGGCATGTTCTTCTCGAACGTGACCGAAGTGCAGTGCGCCTACGACAACCGTGAGGTTGAGCTTGGCACCAAGATCACCGTTCGCCTGACCGAATACGACCGCGATCGCACCACGGGCGAAATCACCCCGCGGCCGATCCGTGCCGAAACCACGGTCGGCCGGGCCCTGATGTCGGAAATCCTGCCGCGCGGGCTGCCCTTCGCGCTGATCAACAAGGCGCTGAAGAAAAAAGAGATCTCGCGTCTGATCAACGCCTCGTTTCGTCGTTGCGGCCTGCGCGACACGGTGATCTTTGCCGACCAGCTGATGCAGTACGGATTCCGGCTCGCCACGCGCGCCGGCATCTCGATTGCCATCAACGACATGCTGGTGCCGCCGCAAAAGACCACCCTGCTGGCGGCCGCCGAGGCCGAGGTCAAGGAAATCGAGCAGCAGTACACCTCGGGTCTGGTGACCCAGGGCGAGCGCTACAACAAGGTGGTCGACATCTGGTCCAAGGCGGGCGATGAAGTCGGCAAGGCCATGATGGAGCAGCTGCGCGTGCAGAAGGTCACCGACCGACACGGCAAGGAAGTCGATCAGGAGTCCTTCAACGCCATCTACATGATGGCCGACTCCGGCGCCCGCGGCTCGGCCGCCCAGATCCGCCAGCTCGCGGGCATGCGGGGTCTGATGGCCAAGCCCGATGGCTCGATCATCGAGACCCCCATCACCGCCAACTTCCGTGAAGGCCTGAACGTTCTTCAGTACTTCATCTCCACCCACGGCGCCCGCAAGGGTCTGGCCGATACCGCGCTCAAGACCGCCAACTCGGGTTACCTCACCCGTCGTCTGGTCGACGTCACGCAGGATCTGGTGGTGGTTGAAGACGATTGCGGCACCACCAACGGCGTGGCCATGCGGGCCCTGGTCGAAGGCGGTGAGGTCATCGAAGCCCTGCGTGACCGGATCCTCGGTCGGGTGGCGGTGGCCGACGTGGTCAATCCTGAAACCCAGGAAACCCTCTACGAGTCGGGCACCCTGCTCGACGAAGACGCCGTGGAAGCTATCGAGGCCCTGGGCATCGACGAAGTCCGCGTGCGCACGCCGCTCACCTGCGACACCCGCTATGGCCTGTGCGCCAAGTGCTACGGCCGCGATCTGGGCCGGGGCAGCCTGGTCAACTCCGGCGAGGCCGTGGGCGTCATTGCCGCCCAGTCGATCGGCGAGCCCGGCACGCAGCTCACCATGCGCACCTTCCACATCGGCGGTGCCGCATCGCGCGCTGCTGTGGCCAGCAGCGTCGAGGCCAAGTCCAACGGCATCGTGCGCTTCTCGCCCACCATGCGCTCGGTCACCAACGCCAAGGGCGAGCAGGTCATCATCTCGCGCTCGGGCGAAGTCATCATCCAGGACGACGCCGGCCGGGAGCGTGAGCGTCACAAGGTGCCTTACGGCTCCATCATGGCCGTGACCGTCGATGCCACCATCCGGGCCGGCACCATCCTCGCCACCTGGGATGCCCTCACGCGTCCGATCGTGAGCGAGTACAGCGGCACCGTGAAGTTCGAGAACGTCGAAGAAGGCGTGACGGTGGCCAAGCAGATCGACGAGGTCACGGGCCTGTCCACGCTGGTGGTCATCGATGCCAAGCGCCGCACCACCGCCACCAAGGGCCTGCGTCCGCAGGTCAAGCTGATTGGCGCCGATGGCCAGGAAGTCTGCATTCCAGGGACCGACCATGCCGTGACCATCTCCTTCCCGGTGGGCGCACTGATCACCGTGCGCGACGGCCAGGAGGTGGGTGTGGGCGAGGTGCTGGCCCGGATCCCGCAGGAATCCCAGAAGAACCGCGACATCACGGGCGGTCTGCCCCGCGTGGCCGAACTCTTCGAGGCGCGTGCCCCGAAAGACGCCGGCATGCTGGCCGAAGTGACCGGTACCGTCTCGTTCGGCAAGGACACCAAGGGCAAGCAGCGTCTGGTGATCACCGATGTCGATGGCACTGCACACGAGTTCCTGATCCCCAAGGACAAGAACGTGCTGGTGCACGACGGCCAGGTGGTCAACAAGGGCGAGCTGATCGTCGACGGCCCGGCCGATCCCCACGACATCCTGCGTCTGCAGGGCATCGAGGAGCTGGCCCGTTACATCGTCGACGAGGTTCAGGACGTCTATCGTCTGCAGGGCGTGAAGATCAACGACAAGCACATCGAGGTGATCGTTCGCCAGATGCTGCGTCGGGTTCAGATCTCCCAGCCGGGCGACGCGCCCTTCATCACGGGCGAGCAGGTGGAGCGCTCCGAGCTGCTCGACGAGAACGACAAGGTCATCGCGGCGGGCAAGATCCCGGCCACCTACGAGAACATCCTGCTGGGCATCACCAAGGCCTCGCTGTCGACCGACTCCTTCATCTCGGCGGCCTCCTTCCAGGAGACCACCCGGGTGCTGACCGAGGCGGCGATCATGGGCAAGCGCGACGATCTGCGCGGTCTCAAGGAAAACGTCATCGTCGGTCGCCTGATCCCTGCCGGCACGGGTCTGGCCTTCCATCGCGCCCGTCGCGACAAGGAATCGGTCGAGGCCCAGGAGCAGCAGGCCCTGGCCGCGGCCGAGGCCGCCTTCATGAATCCCGAAGAACTGGCCCGTCAGCAGGAGCAGGCGGCCGCCGGTGTGGAGGGCGAGCAGGCCTGAACGTCGCGTCGTGCGCGGCCGTCAGCCCCCTTGGGGTTTGACGGCCCACCGCACGAACGCTTATAATCTTCGGCTCTGCGGGATTTGCGTCCCGGCGCTCTTTGTTTGCGGATGTCCTGCCGGACACCCAGCCCCTTCAGGGGACGGTTTCCGGTGGCATCGATGCTCAAAGGGCCCGGGGCCGAAAACCCCGGGCTTTTTTGTTTTTCATCCGGATCCAACGTCCTATGCCGACCATCAACCAGCTCGTTCGCAAGCCTCGCGAACTGGCCCACGCCAAGAGCAAGAGCCCCGCGCTGCAGGAATCGCCCCAGCGCCGTGGCGTGTGCACCCGCGTCTACACCACCACCCCCAAGAAGCCGAACTCCGCGCTTCGTAAGGTGGCCAAGGTGCGCCTGACCAACGGCTTCGAGGTCATCAGCTACATCGGCGGCGAAGGCCACAACCTGCAGGAGCACTCCGTGGTGCTGATCCGCGGTGGTCGAGTCAAGGACCTGCCGGGTGTGCGTTACCACATCGTGCGCGGCTCGCTCGACCTGCAAGGGGTCAAGGACCGCAAGCAGTCACGCTCCAAATACGGCGCCAAGCGTCCCAAGAAGGCCTGATTCCGCGCGGCTCGCCGCGTGGTCCGGCCGCATCCGGCCTCCTCGGATGCAGTGTCGAGTTTCAAGGGTCCGGCCGCTGGCCGGGCTTCAGTGGGCCCGCGGGCCCCATCGTGGCGGCAAGCCGGAATCCTCCGGCCCCGTCGAGTAAGCGACCGTTTCAGTGTGTGGCCCGAATCTCCGGATTCGGCCCTGCGCGGGTCAAACGGTCATGGAAGGGAAACCTTCCGGCTGAATCATTGAGAGGTGAACCATGCCCCGTCGTCGTGAAGTCCCCAAACGTGATGTTCTGCCCGATCCCATCTATGGCAGCCAGGATGTCACCAAATTCGTCAACGTGCTGATGCTCTCGGGCAAGAAGGCCGTGGCCGAGCGCATGCTCTATGGCGCGCTTGAAAGCATCAAGACCAAGTCGGGCAAGGATCCGCTCGAAGTCTTTGCGCAGGCGCTCAACAATGCCCGGCCGATGGTCGAGGTCAAGAGCCGCCGCGTGGGCGGTGCCAACTACCAGGTGCCGGTCGAGATCCGCCCGGTGCGCCGCATGGCGCTGGCCATGCGCTGGCTGCGCGAAGCCGCCAAGAAGCGTGGCGAAAAATCCATGGGCCAGCGTCTGGCCAATGAACTCCTCGAGGCGGCCGAAAACCGGGGTGGCGCTGTCAAGCGTCGCGACGAGGTTCACCGCATGGCCGAAGCCAACAAGGCCTTCGCCCACTTCCGCTTCTGATCCTCACCCAGGATCTTCTCCCTCCAAGGACCCACCATGGCCCGCAAGACCCCGATCGAGCGCTACCGGAACATCGGCATCTCGGCGCACATCGACGCCGGCAAGACCACGACCACCGAGCGCATCCTGTTCTACACCGGCGTGAACCACAAGATTGGTGAAGTGCACGACGGCGCTGCCACCATGGACTGGATGGAGCAGGAGCAGGAGCGCGGCATCACGATCACCTCGGCCGCCACCACCTGCTTCTGGAAGGGCATGGACATGTCCTTCCCCGAGCACCGCATCAACATCATCGACACCCCCGGGCACGTTGACTTCACCATCGAGGTCGAGCGTTCCATGCGGGTGCTCGACGGTGCGTGCATGGTCTATTGCGCCGTGGGTGGCGTTCAGCCGCAGTCCGAGACCGTCTGGCGTCAGGCCAACAAGTACCGCGTGCCGCGTCTGGCCTTCGTCAACAAGATGGACCGCACGGGCGCCAACTTCTTCAAGGTCTACGACCAGATGCGCCTGCGTCTGAAGGCCAACCCGGTGCCCATCCAGGTGCCGATCGGTGCCGAAGACGGTTTCAAGGGTGTGGTCGATCTGGTCAAGAACAAGGCCATCTGGTGGGATGACTCCACCCAGGGCATGAAGTTCGAGTACGGTGACATTCCGGACGACCTCGTCGACACCTGTGCCGAATGGCGCGAGAAGATGGTCGAGGCCGCCGCCGAAGCCAACGAGGAGCTGATGAACCGCTACCTCGAGGAAGGCGAGCTGTCCGAGAAGGACATCATGGCCGGTCTGCGCCAGCGCACCATCGCCGGCGAGATCCAGCCCATGCTGTGCGGCTCGGCCTTCAAGAACAAGGGCGTGCAGGCCATGCTCGACAAGGTCATCGAGCTGATGCCGTCGCCGGTCGACATCCCCCCGGTCAAGGGCATGGATGACAACGAAGCCGAGGTGGTCCGCAAGGCCGACGACACCGAAAAATTCGCCGCGCTGGCCTTCAAACTCATGACCGACCCGTTCGTGGGTCAGCTCACCTTCATTCGCGTCTATTCCGGCGTGCTGAGTTCGGGCGATACCGTCTTCAACCCCGTCAAGGGCAAGAAGGAGCGGATTGGCCGTCTGCTGCAGATGCATGCCAACCAGCGTGAAGAAATCAGCGAAGTGCGCGCCGGCGACATCGCGGCCTGCGTGGGCCTGAAAGAGGTCATCACGGGCGAGACCCTGTGCAACCCCGATGCGCCGGTCATTCTCGAGCGCATGATCTTCCCCGAGCCGGTGATTCAGCAGGCCGTCGAGCCCAAGTCCAAGGCCGACCAGGAAAAGATGGGCGTGGCCCTGCAGCGCCTCGCCCGCGAAGATCCTTCCTTCCGCGTCAAGACCGACGAGGAATCAGGCCAGACCCTGATCGCCGGCATGGGCGAGTTGCACCTCGAGATCATCGTCGATCGCATGAAGCGTGAGTTCGGCGTTGAGGCTTCGGTCGGCAAGCCCCAGGTGGCCTATCGCGAAACCATCCGCAAGCCCGTCACCGATGTCGAAGGCAAGTTCGTCAAGCAGTCGGGTGGTCGCGGCCAGTACGGCCACGTGGTGATCACGCTCGAGCCCCTGCCTCCGGGCGGTGCCGGCTACGAGTTCGTCGATGCCATCAAGGGCGGTGTGGTGCCGCGCGAGTACATCCCGGCCGTCAACAAGGGCATCGAAGACAGCCTGCCCGCGGGCGTGCTGGCCGGTTATCCGGTGGTCGATGTCAAAGCCACGCTCACCTTCGGTTCGTACCACGACGTCGACTCCAACGAGAATGCCTTCCGCATGGCGGGCTCGATGGCCTTCAAGGAAGGCATGCGCCGCGCCAGCCCCGTGCTGCTCGAGCCCATGATGGCGGTCGAGGTCGAGACCCCCGAAGACTATGCCGGTACCGTGATGGGTGATCTGTCCTCGCGGCGCGGCATGGTGCAGGGCATGGAAGACATGGTCGGCGGTGGCAAGGCCATCAAAGCCGAGGTGCCGCTGTCCGAGATGTTCGGTTACTCCACGTCGCTGCGCTCGCTCACCCAGGGTCGGGCCACCTACACGATGGAGTTCAAGCAATACGCCGAGGCCCCGCGCAACGTGGCCGAGGCCATCATCGCGGCCCGCACCAAGTAAGCGGCCGCATCAACCCTCATTTGTTCAACCAGTTCGTTCTTTTTGATTGACGGGAGTCTCCCAAATGGCAAAAGGCAAGTTTGAGCGTACGAAGCCGCACGTGAACGTGGGCACGATTGGTCACGTGGACCATGGCAAGACGACGCTGACGGCGGCGATCACGACGGTGCTGTCGACGAAGTTTGGTGGCGAGGCCAAGGCGTACGACCAGATTGATGCGGCGCCTGAAGAGAAGGCACGCGGGATCACGATCAACACGGCGCACGTGGAGTACGAGACGCAGGCGCGTCACTATGCGCACGTGGACTGCCCTGGGCACGCGGACTATGTGAAGAACATGATCACGGGTGCGGCGCAGATGGACGGGGCGATTCTGGTGGTGTCGGCGGCCGATGGCCCGATGCCGCAGACGCGCGAGCACATTTTGCTGGCCCGTCAGGTGGGTGTGCCTTACATCATCGTGTTCATGAACAAGTGCGACATGGTGGATGACGCCGAGCTGCTCGAGCTGGTGGAGATGGAGGTTCGCGAGCTGCTGTCGAAGTACGATTTCCCGGGCGATGATGTGCCGATCATCAAGGGCTCGGCGCTCAAGGCGCTGGAGGGCGACAAGGGCGAGCTGGGCGAGGCGGCGATCATGGCGCTGGCTGATGCGCTGGACAGCTACATTCCGACGCCCGAGCGTGCGATTGACGGCACGTTCCTGATGCCGATCGAGGACGTGTTCTCGATTTCGGGCCGTGGCACGGTGGTGACGGGCCGGGTGGAGCGTGGTGTGGTGAAGGTGGGCGAAGAGATCGAGATCGTGGGGATCAAGGACACGGTCAAGACCACCTGCACGGGCGTGGAGATGTTCCGCAAACTGCTGGACCAGGGTCAGGCGGGCGACAACGTGGGTGTGCTGCTGCGCGGTACCAAGCGTGAGGATGTGGAGCGTGGCCAGGTGCTGGCCAAGCCGGGTTCGATCAAGCCGCACACGAAGTTCGAGTGCGAGGTGTACGTGCTCTCGAAGGACGAGGGCGGCCGTCACACGCCGTTCTTCAACAACTACCGGCCGCAGTTTTACTTCCGTACGACGGACGTGACGGGCTCGGTGCAGTTGCCTGAGGGCACCGAGATGGTGATGCCTGGTGACAACGTGAAGATGGTGGTCACGCTGATTGCGCCGATCGCCATGGAGCAGGGCCTGCGCTTTGCCATCCGTGAGGGTGGCCGCACCGTGGGCGCCGGCGTCGTCGCCAAGATCTTCGAGTAAATCGGTTCGCATCGGCTGCCTCGCGGCAGCGCCACGTGCGGGGTTCAATCCCCGCGCCGCCCGCACCGCGAACCGCAGCCCTTTCCGGAGCGGCAGGCCGAGCCCGCCGTCTCCCTCGCTCTTTTCAAGGAATTGCCATGCAGAACCAGAAGATCCGCATCCGCCTCAAGGCCTTCGATTACAAGTTGATCGACCAGTCGGCCGCCGAGATTGTCGACACCGCCAAGCGCACCGGCGCCGTGGTTCGTGGCCCCGTGCCCCTGCCCACCCGCATTCAGCGCTACGACGTCCTGCGCTCGCCGCACGTCAACAAGACCTCGCGCGACCAGTTCGAGATCCGTACGCACCTGCGCCTGATGGACATCGTCGATCCCACCGACAAGACCGTCGACGCCCTCATGAAACTCGACCTGCCCGCGGGCGTCGACGTCGAGATCAAGCTGCAGTAATCCCACTCGCGAGCCCGAGGCCTCTCACGGGCTTGCCTTTCGTTGATTACAAAGCTATACTCTTTGGCTCTTTGCGTCAGCCAGCGCGATTGTTCAGTCTGGTTGATTGACTGGCAACACCCCTGAGCACCCTTGAGGCCAGCTGGCCCCGATCGTGCGAACACTCACCCGGCCAATTGCAGTCGGGAACGGAGAAACAACCATGAGCCTTGGCCTGTTGGGTCGCAAGGTTGGCATGATGCGCATCTTCACGGACGACGGTGATTCCGTGCCCGTGACCGTGCTCGATGTGTCCGACAATCGCGTCGCCCAGATCAAGACCGTCGAGTCCGACGGCTATACCGCGGTGCAGGTTGCCTATGGCAGCCGCCGTCCTTCCCGAGTCACCAAGGCGCAGGCCGGTCACTTTGCCAAGGCGGGTGTCCAGGCGGGCACCGAGCTGCGTGAGTTCCGCGTCAAGCCCGAAGCGCTGGCCGATCTGAAGCCGGGTGCGGTTGTCGCCGCTACCGTGTTCGCGGCCGGCCAGAAGGTCGACGTTGCCGGTACCTCCATCGGCAAGGGCTTCACCGGCACCATCAAGCGCTACAACTTCAATTCCGGTCGTGCCTCGCACGGTAACTCGCGGTCGCACAATGTTCCGGGCTCCATCGGTATGGCCCAGGATCCGGGTCGCGTGTTTCCGGGTAAGCGCATGTCCGGTCACATGGGTGATGTCGCCAAGACCATCCAGAACCTCGAGATCGCCCGGGTCGACGCCGAGCGCAGCCTGCTGCTGGTGCGCGGTGCCGTGCCCGGCGCCAAAGGCGGTGCTGTGGTCGTCACGCCGGCCATCAAGACACCGCTCGCCAAGGGCGGGTTGCCCAAGCCGCCCAAGGTCCGCCAGACCGCGTCCGGCCCGACCAACCCGGCCAAGGCTGGCAAGAAGTAAGGGGACCGAGGCATGGAACTCAAACTGCTCAACGATCAGTGCCAGCCTGCTGCCACCGTGGCCGCAGCCGACACCATCTTTGGTCGCGACTTCAACGAGCCCCTGATCCATCAGGTCGTGGTGGCTTATCAGGCCAATGCGCGCAGAAAGACCGCTCCGAAGTCCGGCACACCACCAAGAAGCCCTTCCGTCAAAAAGGCACCGGCCGCGCCCGGGCCGGTATGAGCTCCTCGCCCCTGTGGCGCGGCGGCGGTCGGATCTTCCCGAACAAGCCCGACGAGAATTTCTCGCACAAGGTCAACCGCAAGATGTATCGCGCCGGCATGTGCTCGATCCTCTCGCAGCTGGCTCGTGAAGAGCGTCTCATGGTGGTCGAGTCACTCGCGCTCGAAGCGCCCAAGACCAAGCTGCTGGTCGGCCGCCTGAAGGCCCTCGGCGAAGGCTCGGTGCTGGTCCTGACCGACACCTTCGACGAAAACCTGCTGCTGGCTTCGCGCAACCTGCCGCATGTGCTCGTGCTCGAGGCCCGCCACGCCGACCCGGTGTCGCTGGTGCACTTCGACAAGGTGCTCATTACCAAAGGTGCGCTGGCGCAAGTCCAGGAGATGCTGGCATGAACCAGGAACGTCTGATGAAAGTCCTGATCGCCCCGATCGTCTCTGAGAAGAGCACGATGGTGGCCGAGAAGAACAACCAGGTGGGTTTCCGTGTCCTCCAGGACGCCACCAAACCCGAAATCAAGGCTGCGGTCGAACTCCTCTTCAAGGTTGAAGTCGATTCGGTGCAGGTCCTGAACCAGAAAGGCAAGGCCAAGCGTCATGGCCGCTTCCTGGGCCGCCGGCGCAATGTGCGCAAGGCCTATGTCTGCCTCAAGGCCGGCCAGGAGATCAACTTCGCGGAGGCCCGTCCATGACCGTCGTCAAGCTCAAGCCCACATCGCCCGGTCGTCGGGCGATGGTCAAGGTGGTGACGCCGGGGCTGCACAAGGGCAAGCCCCATGCGGCGCTGGTCGAGCCCCAGACCCGTGGTTCGGGTCGTAACAACCTCGGCCACATCACCACCCGCCACCGCGGCGGTGGTCACAAGTCGCACTACCGTGTCGTCGATTTCCGTCGCCTCAAGGACGGCATCCCGGCCAAGGTCGAGCGCATCGAATACGACCCCAATCGCAGCGCGCATCTGGCCCTGCTGTGCTACGCCGATGGCGAGCGCCGCTACATCCTGGCCCCGCGCGGCGTCACGGCCGGCACGGTGCTGATGTCGGGAGCCGAGGCGCCGATCCGCTCGGGCAACACCCTGCCGATCCGCAACATTCCTGTCGGCTCCACCATCCACTGCATCGAGATGCTGCCCGGCAAGGGCGCCCAGATGGCGCGTTCGGCAGGGGCTTCGGCCCAGCTGCTCGCCCGTGAAGGCACCTACGCCCAGGTCCGGCTGCGCTCGGGCGAGATCCGTCGCGTGCACATCGAGTGCCGGGCCACGCTGGGCGAGGTCGGCAACGAAGAGCACAACCTGCGCCAGATCGGCAAGGCCGGCGCAACCCGCTGGCGCGGCATTCGTCCGACCGTCCGGGGCGTGGCCATGAACCCGATCGACCACCCGCACGGTGGTGGTGAGGGACGTACCGGTGAGGGCCGGGTGCCGGTCAATCCGTGGGGTCAGCCGACCAAGGGCTACCGCACTCGCCGCAACAAGCGCACGAGTTCCATGATCGTGCAGCGCCGCCACAAGAAATAACGGGTGACCCATGGCACGTTCAGTCAAAAAAGGTCCGTTCGTTGATGACCACCTGATTCGCAAGGTGGACAAGGCGCAAGCCACGAAGGACAAAAAACCCATCAAGACCTGGTCGCGTCGCTCGACGATCCTGCCCGAGTTCATCGGTCTGACGATCGCCGTGCACAACGGCAAGTCCCACATTCCCGTGTTCGTCAACGAGAACATGGTCGGTCACAAGCTCGGCGAGTTTGCTCTGACCCGCACTTTCAAGGGCCATGCGGCCGACAAGAAAGCGGTCAAGGGCAAGGGCGCCCGCAAGTAAGGAGCCACAGTTCAAATGGAAACCAAGGCTGTATTGCATGGTGTTCGACTGTCGGCCCAGAAGGGGCGGCTCGCTGCCGACCTGATTCGCGGCAAGCCGGTCGAGCAGGCGCTCAACATCCTGACCTTCTCGCCCAAGAAGGCATCCAAGGTCGTCAAGAAAGTGCTGGAGTCGGCGATTGCCAACGCCGAGCACAACGACGGCGCCGATGTCGACGAGCTCAAGGTCAAGACCATCCACGTCGAGAAGGCTGCGTCGCTGCGCCGGTTTGACGCCCGGGCCAAGGGCCGGGGTGTGCAGATCGAAAAGCAGACCTGCCACATCTACGTGACCGTCGGCAACTGACAGGGGAAAGACGATGGGACAGAAGATTCATCCGACCGGCTTTCGCCTCGCGGTCAGTCGCAACTGGTCGTCGCGCTGGTTTGCCAGCAGCCGCGACTTTGCCGGCATGCTCAACGACGACATCAAGGTTCGGACCTACCTGCGCAAGAAGCTGCGCAACGCCTCGGTGGGCCGTGTCCTGATCGAGCGTCCGTCCAAGAATGCCCGCATCACCATTTTCTCGGCCCGTCCGGGTGTGGTGATCGGCAAGAAGGGCGAGGACATCGAAGTGCTCAAGGCCGACCTGCAGCGCATGCTGAAGGTTCCGGTGCATGTGAACATCGAAGAGATCCGCAAGCCCGAGACCGATGCTCAGCTGATTGCCGACTCGATCACCCAGCAGCTCGAAAAACGCATCATGTTCCGCCGCGCCATGAAACGCGCCATGCAGAACGCCATGCGTCTGGGCGCGCAGGGCATCAAGATCATGAGCTCGGGTCGTCTGAACGGCATCGAGATCGCCCGTACCGAGTGGTATCGCGAAGGCCGTGTGCCGCTGCACACCCTGCGCGCCGACATCGACTACGGCTTTTCCGAGGCGGCCACCACCTACGGCATCATCGGCGTCAAGGTCTGGGTCTACAAGGGTGACACCCTGGGCCGGACCGACCTGGCTGCTGCCGAAAAAGAAGCCGCACCCGCACCCGAGCGCGAGGACCGTCGTCCCCGTCGCCCTGGCACGGGCCGTCCTGGTGAGCGCCGTGGGCCCGCCGGCCCCGGGGGCCGCCGTGATGCCGATGCCAAGCCGGGCGCCGGCGCTCCCGATTCCCGTCCGCCTGCCCGCCGTGGTCGCAAGCCGGGCGAAGGTGTCCCGACCGAGAGCAAGGGGCAATAAGGAACTGCCATGCTGCAACCCTCACGTCGCAAATACCGCAAGGAACAGAAGGGCCGCAACAAGGGTATCGCTACCCGCGGCACCGCTGTGTCCTTTGGTGAATTCGGCCTCAAGGCCACTGGCCGCGGCCGCTTGACCGCCCGCCAGATCGAAGCTGCCCGTCGCGCCATGACCCGACACATCAAACGGGGTGGCCGGATCTGGATCCGCATTTTCCCGGACAAGCCCATTTCGCAAAAGCCTGCCGAAGTCCGGATGGGTAACGGCAAGGGCAATCCCGAGTACTACGTGGCCGAGATCCAGCCGGGCAAGGTGCTCTACGAAATGGACGGTGTGGCCGAAAGCCTCGCCCGCGAAGCCTTCGCGCTCGCGGCGGCCAAGTTGCCCATTGCCACCACGTTCGTCGCCCGGCACGTTGGTGCCTGAACGGAAGGAATCCCATGAAGGCCAAGGAACTGCGAACCAAGGGCAACGAAGAGCTCACCAAGGAATTGTCCGAGCTCATGCGGGCCCATTTCTCCCTGCGCATGCAGATCGCCACCCAGCAGCTCAACAGCACGGCACAGCTTCGCAAGGTGCGGCGTGACATCGCCCGCGTGAAGACCGTGATCAACGAGAAGGCGAACGCCCAATGAACACCGCAACTCACGAAGCGGCGGCCGACACCAAAGCCGAACGCACCCTCACCGGACGGGTTGTCAGCAACAAGATGCAAAAGACCGTGACCGTGCTCATCGAGCGCAAGGTCAAGCATCCGTTGTACGGCAAGTACATCACCCGCTCGACCCGCTATCACGCGCACACCGAAGATGCGCTCAATGAAGGCGATCTGGTCGAGATCAAGGAGTGCCGCCCGATGTCACGCACGAAGGCCTGGCGCGTGGTGCGCCTGGTCGAGGTCAGTCGCGCGGTCTGAGTGCAGGCGGCAGGTTGATTCAATCTGCCGCTTGACAAGCTATTGTCAATCACGCTATATTCGCGGTCTTTCGCTTTTTCGGACAGGCAGTACCCGCAGGCAGTAGCCTGCAGTGTCCGGGCCGCGACCTTTCAACCCGCTCCACGGGACCAAGACTGACCGCATCGGCACGATGCCTCGGAACAACGGATTGCCGTTTTTCCGATCAAGGTGCCAGGCGGATCAAGTTGGGAGTACGCAATGATTCAGATGCAGTCGACGCTGGACGTCGCCGATAACACCGGCGCCCGTTCGGTGATGTGTATCAAGGTGCTTGGCGGTTCCAAGCGCCGCTATGCCGGCATTGGCGACATCATCAAGGTGTCCGTCAAGGAGGCGCAGCCGCGCGGTCGCGTCAAGAAAGGCGAGATCTACAACGCCGTGGTGGTGCGTACCGCCAAGGGTGTTCGTCGCCAGGATGGCTCGCTCGTCAAGTTCGACGCCAATGCCGCCGTCCTCCTCAACGCCAAGCTCGAGCCGATCGGCACGCGCATCTTCGGACCGGTGACCCGCGAACTGCGGACCGAGAAGTTCATGAAGATCGTGTCGCTGGCGCCCGAGGTTCTGTAAGGAGCGCGCCATGCAAAAAATTCGCAAAGGCGACGAAGTCATCGTGATCACCGGTCGCGACAAGGGCAAGCGGGGCACCGTGAGCGCCCGGGTCGATGACCGTCACCTGCTCGTCGACGGCATCAATCAGGTCAAGAAACACACCCGGCCCAACCCCATGAAGGGAACGGCCGGCGGCATCGTCGACAAGACCATGCCGATCGACCAGTCCAACCTGATGCTCCTCAACCCTGCCACCGGCAAGGGCGATCGCGTCGGAATCAAGGTGCTCGAAGACGGCACCAAGGTTCGCGTGTTCCGCTCCAACGGTGAACAGGTCAAGGCCTGACGGCCGCTGCCCAGGAAGACACCGCAATGGCGCGTCTGCAACAAACCTACCGCGAAAAGATCGTTCCCGATCTGATGGCCAAGTTTGGCTACACCTCGGTGATGCAGGTTCCCCGCATCACCAAGATCACGCTCAACATGGGCGTGGGTGAGGCCATCTCCGACAAAAAGCTGATCGAAGCGGCCCAGGGGGATCTCACCAAGATCGCCGGCCAGAAACCGGTCACCACCAAGGCCCGTCAGGCCATTGCCGGCTTCAAGATCCGGCAGGGCTACCCGATCGGCTGCATGGTCACCCTGCGGGGTGTGCGTATGTATGAATTCCTCGACCGTCTGGTCACCGTGGCCCTGCCGCGCGTACGCGACTTTCGTGGAATTCCGGGCAAGGCCTTCGATGGCCGCGGCAACTACAACCTCGGCGTGAAAGAGCAGATCATTTTCCCCGAGATCGAGTACGACAAGGTGGACAAGGTGCGCGGGCTGAACATCAGCATCACCACCACTGCCAAGTCCGACGACGAAGCCAAGGCGCTGCTCACGGCCTTCCGCTTCCCGTTCCGTAACTGAAGGATTGCACCGTGGCCAAGACTTCCCTCATCGAGCGTGAAAAAAAGCGCGAGCGCCTGGTTGCCAAATACGCTGCACGGCGCACCGAGCTCAACGCGATCATCAACGACCAGTCCCGGTCCGAAGAGGAGCGCTATCAGGCGCGCCTCAAACTTCAGCAGCTGCCGCGCAACAGCAATCCCACGCGTCTGCGCAACCGCTGCGAACTGACCGGCCGTCCTCGCGGAACCTTCCGCAAGTTTGGTCTGGCCCGCAACAAGCTGCGCGAAATCGCCATGCGCGGGGAAATCCCGGGCATGACCAAGGCGAGCTGGTAAGGAAGGAATGACACCATGAGCATGAGCGACCCGATCGCCGACATGTTCACGCGCATCCGCAACGCGCAGCGCGTCGACAAGCAATCCGTATCCATGCCGTCATCCAAGCTGAAGGTCGCCATCGCGGCCGTGCTGAAGGATGAGGGCTACATCGACAGTTATCAGGTCAATGGCAACGACGGCAAGCCGCAGCTCGAGCTGCAGCTCAAGTACTACGCCGGTCGTCCTGTCATCGAGCGCCTTGAGCGGGTCTCGCGTCCCGGTCTGCGCATCTATAAGGGCAAGCACGATCTGCCCCAGGTGCTCAACGGGCTCGGTGTGACCATCGTCACCACATCCAAAGGCGTCATGACCGACCGCCGCGCTCGCCAGACCGGCTTGGGCGGCGAGGTCATCGGCTACGTCGCATAAGGAGAGCCCAGCATGTCACGCGTTGCACGCATGCCCGTGGCCGTTCCCGGCGGAGTCGATGTCTCCATGGGCAATGGCACCATCACTGTCAAGGGTCCACAGGGCACCCTGACCC
>Ga0255101_1000092_pt1 | contig 24406 bp, 26 predicted proteins | sample Colum_Colum_RepC_2_FD_188588 | JGI IMG/M metagenome (GOLD analysis project Ga0255101, IMG submission 188588) | Freshwater microbial communities from Columbia River, Oregon, United States - Colum_Colum_RepC_8d | ecosystem: Environmental > Aquatic > Freshwater > River | place: USA: Oregon...
AATATAAGCATTGTTTTGAATAGTTACATTGGTGCTAACAGATAAAGCTGTTCCACCGCCACCGCCTGCGGATAATGTTGAAGTACCACCGCCACCTTGACCGCCACCACCACCCATGCCAATAACATAACCATTGTTAATAAATGTTATACCACCCGCCCATGAACCATCAATAGTTAATGCGGGTGTTGCAGTAGTCGCTGAATAAATCCAAACGCCTGATGCCAAAGTAATAATTGCTTGGCTTGTGCCATTCCATCCGTTTGCCAACGCCCAAGAACGCAAATTTAAACGGTCTTGGTTTGATGAAATAGTTGCAGTAAATGTGGTTACTTTTGCAGTACCATAGAAATTGCTGATACTAATAGTACCTGATGATGGTACAGCCCCGTTTGTGCCTGAAGTACCTGCGGGTACATTTGCACCACCCGCATAATATTCACTTAAACTAATAGGGTCTGCACCGCCAAATTCAGTTTGAATTTGTGCTAATGTTAGCGTACCTGATGTTGGTAATGGCATTACTTAGCCTTTAAAAGTGCAATTTCTTTTTTAAGCAATTGAATTTCTTTTGCCAATTCAATACAAGAAACAAGTGAAGCATTACCGTATGCAACTGACAATATTCCGTCTTTATCAGTATTGACAGATTCAGGCAAAACATTTTTTAATGATTGCGCTGATACACCAACCTGTCTTTCATTTGTATCAATTCTTGTGTATGTACCATATTTAACTGATGCTAATTTTGTAACAAAATTATCGGTTAAATTATCCCAATCTTTTTTCAATGTTTCATCAGAATAAGCGGTGACATTACCCGCCATTGTTAAATTACCTGACATATCCATTTGAAATCTGTTAGCACTTGCTGACCAACCACCAATTCTTAACACATTATCAGAATCTAAACCCATATTTATTGCATAACTGCCACTTCTATGAAATGACATGAACGCTGAATTTGTACCCGTTGCGTATGCTTGCAAAGATGGATTACTTAAACTTCCTGATGTTGTGCCTAAATTGCTTTGAAATTGCTGTACACCTGTCCATGTGTAGCCATTACCTACTGCACTAGATATTGATGATGTATTTGATGATGTCGCAGAATTACCGCTAATTGAAATACCCCATGTACCTGTTGCATTAGAACCATTGGTATTTGCTTTATTAGCAAGTAAACTATCTGTTTGTGATTGTGTGTATGTGTTAGCAACATCAAATGTTGTATATACCAAAACGGTGATAATTGAACCAACGCTTGCCCCTGATGCCAAAACCACATTTGTACCGCTAATTGAATAATCAGTTGTTGGTATTAGTCTTGCACCGTTGTTGTAAACCTCAATAAGTGTAAGCGTTACGCCAACAGCAAATGTTGTTTGGCTTGCAGTAGCGGTAAAATTGTATCTAGTAAAAAATGCGCTACCACCGCCACCGCCTTCAACCCAAGAAGTATTTGTTCCGTCTGTGCCTAATACTTTACCCGCATTGCCTGTTTGACTTGGTAATGTTGCTTTGCTATTAAATGTATTCCAATCGGTTGATGATAGATAACCGTTTGTTGATGTTGTTGCTTGGCTAATACTAATTGCAGGTGTCGCACCGCCTGATGATGAAATTGGTGCTGTACCGCTTACTGATGTAACGCCTGTGTTAGCCAATGCAATAGTACCTGCACCGTTAGTAACAGATAAACCTGTACCGCCTGTAATGTTTGCATTTTTCCAAACACCTGCAACTGAATCATAAATTAGCGTATTACCTGAAGTTGGTGATGTAATTAGTACATTATGTAATTCGTCTAATTCCCAACCGTTGTTGATGTTTACAAAAACTTCGCCACTTGATGCGTTTACTTTAATTACCCAACCTAATGCAACTGTATGTGCAGGTGCTGATGGTCTTGTTGCTGTAAATTGACCTGCTGTTTGTGATAAATAAATTGGTGCACCTGCTGTAAATGCACTTGTATTTATTCCACGAACAAAACCAAATGTTGTAACAAATCCTTCTGCCCCGTTGGCAATACTTTCAGTTGCAATACCTAATGTTGGTGCTGATAATGCTTCACTATCTGCATCAGCTAAAGAAACGCTTGGTCTTTGACCTTGTGCCCCTGATACAGCAACAACTGAACCTGCTGTAATAGTTGAACCCGTGCCGTTATAAACCAAAGCAATATTTTCTTGACCTAATTGCAAATCGGTATTTGCATTTAAAACAACAGTAGGGGTTAGGTTGCCACTATCCCAATACATTGAACCTGCGGTTGTAGGTGGCGTTGTAGGTGTTGTGTCAAAACCAACAGAATTGACATTGGCTAAATTACCATTGTCATCAAGGGTAACTGTTGAATTTTGAATTAACTTACCTGTCGTACCGTCATAACGGGCTAACGCATTATCCGTGGATGATGAACCGCCTACCACATCACCTGAACCTGCCACGCCCTGACCAACCAAAATAACTGTACCGCTTGCATTTTTACTATACAGTTTTTGGTCAGCCAAATTTACAGCAATTTCACCAACTTCTAGGTCAGTTGACAACGGCACTTTTGATGCCGTTGATGTCTTTTTCAGAATAATTTTGTTAGCCATAGGGCTATTCCTTCTTTGCTATATAGCAGGGTTAATTAAAATGTACCACCGTCAATTGTAATGCCATCAAATGTTGTCAAGTTAGTAACTGAACCCCCTGTGATTGCCACATTGTTTGCGTTTTGCGTTGACATTGTGCCTAAACCGCTAACCTGTGTATTGGCAATTGCAATGGCTTGTGCTGACAATGCAGTTAATTGACCTTGTGCATTTACGGTTGCACTCAATGTATTACTTGCTGAACCGTATGAACCTGCTGTTACGGCTGTGTTAGTAATAGCAAAAGAATTACCTGTTAATGTTAATCCTGTACCTGCAACATAAGTACCTGCACCGCTAAATTGTGTCCATGTAACAGGCGTTGTGCCTAATGTGCCACCTGCATTAACCGTACAAACCCAACCTGTATCAGATTGTGTAGTACCTTGTTCAATGAATGTGTAAGCCGATGGGAATTCAGCCCATAAATTCATGTCTGAACTTCTTGCCCATGCACTTGCTGAAACAACATAAATACCGTTGTTTTGACTTAATGTTTGATTTTTTACTAATACACGGTCACCTGCAATAACAGCAACGCCATCAATTGTTTGTGTGCCTGACAATGTAATGTTTGCAGTTGTAGCAACAACGCATGATGCCTTGGTGTCTAAACCTTGGGCAACTGAATCAACATACGCTTTGTTTGCACCGTCAGTATCATTAACAGGTGTTGCCACATTGGTTAATAGTTGGTTGCCGATGCTTAGTGAACCTGTTGGGGCTGACAATTCAGATAATGATGCTGTTGCACCTACTGTTGTACGACCTTTTGCATCAACTGTAACTTTTGTATATGTGCCTGCTGTTACACCGCTATTAGCTAATGTACCTGTTGCTGTCACATTGGTTGAACCGTTGAATGATGGGCTTGTATAGCTTAAATCACCTGTAATGGCAATTGTTCTGCCTGTTGCAAGTGTTGTTGCTGTATTTGCGTTACCATCAATTGAACCGCTAATTGTTGAACTAAATGTTTTAACCCCACCAATTGTTTGTGTGGTTGATGTGTCAACGAAAGCACCGTTACCACCAATTGCAATAACTGAAGTTGCCGTACCGCCTGCACCACCCGTACCTGTACCATAGTACAAAATATTACTTGCTTCATTAAACGCTAATTCTGCGTTTTCTAATGAAGTTGGTGCACCTGCCCCACCACTACTTGCCCGTCTTTTAATGCGAATTGTATTTGCCATGTTTAATACCCCTAATTAAAAATTACCGCCATCAGTTATTTCGGTTTGTGGGGTATTTACCCATTCACCTACGCCAAACATTAAAACATCATATCGGTTAGCACTTGTAATATTTACAGGATAACCACCAATTTCGTCACCGCCATCTTTGCCTGCTACACCACGATTAACTTGAATAACCTGTTTTGGTGTTGGTGTAACTGTGACATTAACATTATTACCGCCTTGTATATTGGCAGTAATATTGTTTGCATCTTGTACTGTAACTGTTGTGTTACTAGGTACAGCATTGACATTTAACCTTGCCATGTCTGCCCCCTTAAACTTTTACAATGCCGTCTGAACGAACTAAGAAAAGCAAGAAAATGATGTTATCTTCAGCAGGCTGACCGCCTGATGTTGATGGAAAGCTAATTTTGATACGCCCTGAAAAACCTGCACCATTGACTGAATTGATAGCCATTTGGTCATCAGTTGTTACTAATCCCCAAGCATCAGAATCAATTAACAATGTAAACGAACCTGTTGCATCATCACGGTTTGTAATTGTTAATGGTATTGCTGTTGGTGTAGGCGTGTAATTGCTAATGTCAAAAGATAAGCCATAACGGGTATCTTGCACATTAGTTAATGTTCTACGGATAATTTGGGCATTGATAGTTGCCCCTGTCAAATTAACAGGCGTTGTACCATCTTCGGCAGTTAGTTGAAGATTCCAATAGGTTTGTTGGTCATATACCAATTCACCTGCAATAATTGGATTGTCAAATCCGCTAACCTGTGTCAGCGTGTTCTTACTAAATACTGCCATGATAGCCCCTAATTCTCGGTTAACTACCCCATGCACTCACGGGGTACGCATCATGTCTTATATTGTTTTTAGTATTATACTACTCTTGATAAGGGAATTGCAACGATACTTGTGCAACAGCATCTAACCATTGCTGTTCCGTTGCTTCACCCCTTTGCCATTTAAAAAAAATCGGGTCTGATTCTTGTTCATAGGCTTGCAATCTTAATTGTTTTTGTTTTGCGTTGTATTCATTTTTGTAAATTTGAGGTGCAAATTCAGATTCAACTACTTGACCGTCTTTGTATTGCCACAACGCCATTTGACCTGATACTTCAATCATATCCTTTTCATTTTCTGTAATTGGGTATGTCGTTACACTTGGGTCAATATAAACATCCGTGTCAAAAACATCAGCAATGGTTAAATTATTATCAATAGATACTGTAAACATATTTATTCCTTATCCTTCATAAATAACAACAGGTGTAAATGGATTAATCCTTAAAGCCGTGGCAATACCATAGTTCCAATTTTCAACGCCTACTCTATTGGCGTCGCCTGCTGAGTTTTTACAATAAAGTTGAACAAATCCACCCCGAGATAAAGAAACACTTGTAAATGTAAATGTAGTGCTTGTGTTTAAAGCAAGAGAAGCGGTAGCCTCAGCAGAAATAGCAACGCCATCTCTATAAATTCTAGCACCTATGGTACTGCTATTTTCATTACCAACGTTTTGATTAGTTACAGTTATTGTAAAATTAAATACTCCACCTCTTAATATGTATGCTTGTGCAAAAAGAACATACGCTGTTCCCCCTGTGTATCTACCAAACCGAGTCATGCCAGTTCCAATGTATGTAGAACCTGCTGTAATCCCATCAGAAATCTTAGGGTCAGTAATAGAACCGTCTGCAATAGTTGGTGTAGGAATAGCTGTTGAAGTCCAAACGCTACCATTTGATGTAAGCACATTACCTGATGTACCAACTGCGGTTAATCCTGTACCACCGTTGGCAACAGGTACAGCACCCGTTAAACCATCTGTTGCATCAAGCTGACCTGATGTGTTTAGATTGTTAGCCAATTGGCTTAAATTAAATGCTTGTGTCATTAGACTGCCCCTGTTCTAGCAAAAGTTTGTTGAACCATTACGGTTGAATTTGTATCAGGCGTATTAGCCAATACATAAGTACCCGATGCCGTTGTATAGTCCGTTCCCTGTAATAATATCACACCATTACTATACAAATTAAACGCATTTACATTATAAGAATAACTATATACAGTCTGTCCAACAACTGTAAATGCCACAATATTGTTTGGGAATCCGTTAGGCTGATTTAAATTGTCAGATGACCATTGAATTATGGTCATTTTACCTGTCATGTTGCTTGGAAAATCTGAAATTGTTTGGTCATTTATACCGTAATCTAATTCGTTAAGAACTGTTCCGTTAATAAATATAAATTCATAACCACTTGTTAATGTAAATCCTGATGCGGTATAACTATTGGCATTAGTCAAATCAACTGTGTTTCTTGTAAATGATGGATACACACCCGTTGTTGCATTTGAAGATTTAAACGAAATAACAGTAATTGTTGTTCCTACAACAGCACCCGTTGACAATGTTACGGTAGATAAAGAATCAGTATATTCAGTTGTATCTAACAAACAGCCGTTGCTAAATACTAAACATTGCCCCGTAATATAGCCTGATGCCCTTGTCACGCTAAATGCAGTTTGACCTGATGTTGCAGTAAATGATTGTTTTGTAAGATAAAAGCTGTCAGGTGCTTCAAATCCTACAACACGACCATAAATATCAACAGTTAAATTAGCAACAGGGCTTGTAAATGTAGGGCTACCGCCAAAGTCTAAAAATGGCTTTAATTGCGCAACAATTTTTCCATCAGGGTTATTTGTAATTGCCAACTCGCCTGATGCTTCACCAACTGATGTTGTGCCTGTTTCTGTTAGCTGACCTGTACGCTTATCAAGGTCAATTATATTTAACCCTAATGCTAAAGCTGACCATACTGACGGGTCAAATAACAATGCGTTACTTGGTACAAATGCACCATTACCACCTGCAATAACGGCTGTGCCTGAACCAAAACTAAACTTCCTGTTAGAACGGTTTGCATACGCCAAATAAAATGATGTGCCAAAATCAGGTTCGGCAGGATACCAAGTGTAATCTGATGCTGTTGAACTAACACCTGTGCCTGATTGATTAATTAAACCGTAAAATTCTTTATTTGTTGGGCTTAAACTAAAACCTGAACCTGTAATACTGTCAGCATAAGCAACTGCCAAATATCTTTCGGTAAATTGAAAAGTGCTTGGTCGCCATTGTAAAATTGCACTTGCAGGGCTAAACGATGATGATGCAAGGCTGTTTACCATACGGCTAAAGAAATACCAATTACCTGACGGTATGTTGGCAAGTGATACAGCAGGCATAGCCGTATTAATGCTATATGGATTACCACTTGATTGAATTTCTGTTGTGCCTGCAAATATTCGTTGGTCAGATGTTGGGTTACTAAATGCGGAATACCAAATTTCAGCGTATTGTGTAATTCCTGAACTTGATGTTGTTGCTTGAACCAAGAATATGGGATTAGCGTTATTAGGATATTGTGCAGTTACAAGGGGTGCAGGCACTACTCCAAAAAATGTTGGGTCACTAATACCTGTGTTTGGTGCAGGTTGAAATTGTGTAATTGATACATCATCATAAACGGCAGAATTAAATTCTGACAATGTTAGCTTTGCAATTACAGCACCATCACTACTAAATTGTTCAACAATCTTATTAACTCTAAATGGCTTTGCTGTCCATCCATAATTAGGGCTTGTTACTGTAACAATATCACCTGCTTCAAGTTGAATACCTACATAATTAATGTTTACTTGTAACTGCAAATCTTCACGGGCTGATTTAAGTATTCGTGTTGCAATGTATTGTGCTTGAACATCGTTATTTACCAATGGCAAACTAATTGAAATTTTGTTGACGGGTTCATTAGGAAATAATAAACTTGGGGCAACTTCAGCTAAATCAAATGTTGCAGTATTAAATGTATCCTGTACTGAATTGTCGGGGAATTTACATTCAACAATATTATATGAACCTGCTAAATCAATTGGGCTAATACTAATTGCAGAAACCATGTTGCTGTCATTCAAATTCATTGCAACTGTATATGTTGGCTTTTGAACAATAACACCCCATTTGGCAGTAATTTCATTGTATTTAAGCAAACAATCACAACAACTTGCCATGTCTTGTAAATTGTCCATGATTGTACGGTTAGTATCAATTACGCCATTAAACTTAAACCTTGGTTGATTTGTGGGGAATCCGCTTGAATTAGTGTATGAAAAGTTTTGATTGCTGTAAGTTGTTAATGCGTTCAAACTTGTTGTATCAATTTGATTTACGGGTATAGCACCGCCATATACTTCATTAGTTAAATAATCATAAAAAACATCGCCTGTGTTTGTTAGGCTATTTGTTAATTGAAATCTTGTTTGTTCTAATCCACGAATATTAGCCGTTTGTGAATAAGTTAAATGAATAATCACAAATGCCGTATTAGTCATTAGTTTATTACTATCCCATGTATAAACTAATCCACCTGTCTGCATTACGCTAATAGCAGATTGACTTGAATTTGTAGGATTAAATGAACCATTGCGATAATAAAAAAACTGCATCCTACCATCAACAGTTGTATCAACAACGCCTGATGATTCATCTGTTAATGATGCAACTGTATAACCATCAGCCCTAAATGTTACTTTTTTACCGCCCCAATAGGCATCGCCAAATGTAATTGTGTCTGAACCGTTGCCTGTAACTTCAGCAAGGGCTAATACATAATATAATTCTTGATTATTTTGGCTAATGCTTAAATCAATAACCGTACCACCAACCCATGCTTCACCGTACACAACAGGCAATTTGTTATCCGTTGCAGGTGGTATTTGTTGTCTGTTACCAACATCGGGTGGGGCTGAACCGCCTGACGGTTGATTTGGGTTAAAAAATGCTTTGCTTATAACTGCTGATGCAACCATATTGATTGCAAAAGCCAATGCTAATGTACCCATACCTGCGGTTGCCAATGTTGCCCCTGTAATATACATTGCAACAGTCATGCCAACGGCATAAACAGGCGTTACAAAAAATAAGCCTAATATACCAACAATTGCAATATTTCTTTTAAGCATCATTGAACCCAATTTTCATCTAGTTTTGCAAAGCCAAATTTTTCATACTTTACATCAGGGCTTGTAACCATTTTTGCTATTGCAAACATTTTAATTCTGCCCTCATGTTTTAATTTATTACCGTATTTAATATAAGATTTTAACAATCTGTAACCTATTGTTGTGTTTCTATGTTCAGGTTTTACATACCATGCTAATTCCTGCATATACAAAGTCTTATCGCACCAAATAGTTGGCAAAATAATTGCCATAATTAAACCAACACCATCTTCAATATAAATAATGCCTTGACCTGCCAATATGGTATCTAACAATCTATTCCAATAATCAACATTATCTAAATCTTTGTATTGTTCTATATGGCTTTCAGCCCTGAACAACTGCATCATTTCTATTATTTGAGTTTTATCGTATTTTGTCGCTTGTCTAATCATTAGCTATTGGGCTGTGCCCCCTTACCAAAGAAATAATTTATTGTTGATACAAACGCAACACGGTTCATGCTTGTATCGCTTGGATTATAAAATTGCCAACTGTTATCGTTAGTGTATCTTCCTGCTGTACGGTTTTTAAGAATAAGTTGAATTGATGATGCTGAAACATTTATTACTCCAACAAATTCTCTTACTTCTTCCATCCATTGTTCATTAATACTAAATGAATTAATGTAACCATTAAAGAACTGATACAAACCACCTGTACCACCTGTTGTAATTAACTCACCATTAGTATTAAAGAAACCGTGCCACGCTTCAATTTGTGAACCTTTAACTTCTTGGCTTAATACCCAACCTAACATGGCTGTGTCAATACCAACTAAAGTAAATGATGTTTCATTAGCCGTGGATTTAATATCCCTTTGTGCATCACCTATTTGAATAAGTTGACCTAAAGCATCAAATGGTTGTGCATCAACAGCAGGTACGGTTATTGCCATTGGTGTTGTGGCAAAACGGTATGTTGCTGATGGCGTTGTAACACGCACAAAATCAGCGTAACGGATGTTATTTGTATTATCAACAGGTGCAATTACATTCATAACACGCTTTCAAATGCTTTAAATGAACCTGACCAATTTATAAATGAATCTTTAGTAATTGGCATTAATGTATATGTGGGGTATTCACGCAATATAACAGGAAATGTAACCCCTAAATATGTATCTCCACCCAATGAAACGGTTGTGCCGTACTCACCAATAACAGCCCCAACAGGGCTTGTAACCGCATCAATTAAGTTACGGTGTACAGGAATGTTTACAGTTGAACCTGAACCACGCACAACATCAGCCGTTGCAATGTAGGCATAACGCCCTACTTGGCAAAAGTCACCTGTTCTAACAATGTATTCGCTTGCCCCCATAGTAGGCAATGAACCCAAAACCAATACTTTATTTGCACTTGCCGTTTGCCATAAAGTTGCATCAATTTCAGCCCCCGTCATGTCACCCTGATATTCAATGTAGTTTTTCCACCCTGTTACACCAAAGTTTAAATACTGTTCAAGGGATTTATCAGGGATACGCAATGAGTTAAGCAACCCACGATTCTGACTGTAATACAAATATTGCATTGGTTTCATATCAAACGCAAAAGGCACAACAGTTAATATTTCTGATGTGCTAATGCGTTGATTACGGCTGACCATTTGACCAACAAACCTTTGGTCGTTGATGCCTACTGATTCGCTAATTGCTAAGATTTGATTTAATGACATATCTTACCTACTTGTTGGCAAACCACGGCTTGCGGATTGATTAGCTGACCATACAGCTTCTTTATTCTTTGCCAAGAATTGAACGCCTGATTGTGTATCAATAGCTGACATATTGGCAATGTAGGGGGCATTGTAATTAATAGTTGTACCACCGCCTAATGCGTTTGATAACTGATTGTTTGGCACAATCGTGCCTGAATTTCTAGGAATAAATAATTCTGCACCTTGTTCACCAACAATATATGGGTTGCCATTTGATACATCACCACCTAATGCCCTAAAACCTATTGTTGCACTAGGATTAATTCCAAAACCTGTACTAGCACCTGCATTTGCCCCTAATGCTTGTGAACCAAGAAAATTTGTACCTGCACTAAATAATGCCCCTAAACCGCTAAACATTTGCATGGCTTGGGCTTTTAACTGTATAGCAATAAGGTCTTGAATAACTGACCTTGCAAAATCTTTGAACGATAATTTGCCGTTGCGTACAAAGTTATCAATGGCAGAATTCATGTTTGATGTAATGCTGTTAAACATATCGCCTGCAATCTTGGCGTTATCTTTAGCATCATCAGCAAATTTTCTAAATGCTTCACTCCATCCATAAGTAAACGACTGACGGTTTTGTTCATTCTGTTCAGCAACACGCCTACGGGCTTCAGCAACAGCATCAATATTAATAATTTCTTGGTCGTATATTTGACCAATTGTTGCAAGAATTTCTTTTGACTTTCCATCATTTTTAGCTAATTCTTCAACACGCTTTTGTTGAATTTCTGAACGCTTCTTTTCCGTGTCTAATTGAATGTCAGCCATTTCTTTATCAAATGCAGATAAATTATTTAACTGACCTTTCATGTTAATTTCTTGAACCTGCAAACGCCCAATTTCTTTTAGGTATTCAAGTTTCTTTTGCAAAGATTCTAATTCAGGTCGTTTGGCTGATGTTGTTACGGGGGGTGATATAGGTTCATCAGGGTTTGGTTCATTTGGGTCACCCAAATCTTTATCCATGTAAGCAAACAACGCTGTCAATGCCCCTGCACCAACTAAACCCATAATGGTTGTTAATCCACCTGACATAATGGCTGAAGCAATAGCACCTGCCCGTAACGCCTTGACTAATGCAATAACAGCAACCGTCAACTTAACAATTCCTGATACAACTATAAAAGAACCAATGCTGACCATTGCCAATTTAAACTTTTCAACCCCAATAACAAAATCACCTGTAAACGGGGAAAACAACTGTGCAAATGCAATCTTTAGGTTAGTCATTGATGCTTGCACATTGTCAGATAATTTTTCAAAATCTTCTAATGCTTTTTCATACTTTTTAAATTCATCAAGTGACATTCCTAATTTTTTTGCCACATCTTCAGCATCAACGCCAATACCGCTTTTGCCTAATAAATCTTTTGTTGCTTTAATTCGTTTGTAAACACTATCAATACCTGCCAATGCCTGAAACACTCTATTTAAAGATTGTTCAGGTGACATTCTGCGTAACTCGTCAAACGAAATGCCTAATTCTTGAAATCTTGCAATGGTAGCTTCGTTACCTTGTTGGGCTTCTTCAATTGTTGAAAATAGCTTGCCCATAATCTTTTGGGCATCATCAGCAGATTTGCCACCCAACATAAGGGCTTCACGGAATTGCAATGTCTTAGCAATTGAAATGCCAAAACCTTGTGCCGTATCTTTAACAGCACTTGCAAATTGCATTGTTGATGCTAATAAACCACCAAATCCAAGGCTTGCAACGCCTAAACCACCGCCTAATGCCTTAAAAGCATTACTTAAACCCCTAACACCGCTACCTAAATCATTAAAGGCTGTCTGCAATTGCTTCGCATCTTGCTTGGCTTTGGCTGTTGCCTTATCCCATTCAACTGTGACCAACCCAAGTTTTACTGATAATGAACCAATGACTGCCATAATTCGCCCTTATGATTTTGACTTATTATACTTGCCCCATTGCAATTCTGACCATATAGATTGACCTAATCTTGCAATAACATTTTCATAATTTGATTCTAGGGCAGGTCTTAAAAATGGCTTGGCTGATACCCTTGCATTGCCAAATTCTTGTGAAACAGGTACAGGTTTTTTGTTAGTAACAACTGTCTGAAACTTACCTTTTTTATTAAGTATGACTTTGTGTATTACATCATCACGCAATGTACTTGCGGTTACACGGGCAATGTACATTTCACCTTGGTAAGATTCGCTTGACTTATCCCTTGATTGGGGTCTGTGAACTTTAGAATATATGTGTTTAGCCAACTGACCTGTATCTTCAGGGGCAAACGCTTTGGCATCCTGTAAAACGGGTTCAATAGCATATTGCATTGCATTACGCCAAATCTTATCTGTTTTACCTTTGCCAATTTCTTCAGCCAATTCATCCATTGCTTGAAATAACTCGGGGAAACCCTGTGATGTAACTTGTAGGTCAATTGGCATTTTTAAACCTTTCCATGCTAAACCCTTTGGCTTGACTAACAAAACCTAACAATGCTGTGCTAACAGCCTGTTCACTATCAATGTCTAAATCAGGGTTTTTTGCGTACTCGTCAACCCAAGGGAATAGTTGGTCAACCTTATAAGCAGGTGCATTAGGTGAACGCATATAGTTAAACACGGCAATGGTCAAAGGTTTGATAGCTTCAAACACCCCTTTGTTACCCAATAAGCCGTCAGCATACATAACTTGTATCTCCGCAAATGTTTCTTCATCTAAGGCATCCACCGATTCTGATGTATGCCCGTTGAAAATCATTGTTGCCCTAACTTGCCTGCGTAACGATTTTCTTAGTTTTTTTTTGCTGTCTTGTAATCGGGTCTTATTGCACCTTCAATTGCCGTCAATACTTCTCTAATAATTTGTTCGGGAAACTCTGAAGCAATCTGTTCATAAGTTTCATTAATCGCTTCACCTGTTTCTGACTGCAACAAATGAAAATATTGTTCAACCTGTGTTTGCCAAATAGCCGTCATACTTGATACTTGGCGTGTTGATGTGCCATTAATAATAATGTCATCATCAGTTACTTTAATAGTTTCTTTTTCGCTATTAAGTAACTTTAAAAATTCTTCGCCACCATCTTCTAATGACTGCTTCATGGTTTTGGTAAGGTCGTTATATATTGCATCAACCTTGGCAGGGTCAGGATTTGCAATAATTTCTGTTATTGCTTCCATTTCATGCTTTAGTGGTATGCGTACTTTTAGATTAAATTTAATCTCGCCTAACTCAATCTCAATCTTTTTAAGTTTGGATTGGTCACGCACCATTTCATACGACTTGCCTAATTTATTCGCAAAACTCATTATTCAGCCCCTTTAACAAGTTTGTTATAAATTGCGTTATTTAGCCTATAAGCATAATCCGCAACTTCTTCAGGGGTCATTTTGTCTGCGTGTAATTTGGCAATCTCATACGCTGTATGTATGCCTGCAATACGCTGTTGATGAAACCCAAACCAATTCTTAACGCCTGAATTGGCATGGGTAACAATAAAGTGTAATAAGTCGTTTGTATTATTTATCTGTGTCATATAGTGTAAACCCCCTTTCGGGGGCTATAAGTTAATTAAGAATTGGTTGTCCAACCGTATGAGTTACCGCCAACAGGGTGCAATGTGAACATAAATTTGCCTTCTGCTGATGGTGACATATCCCATTGCATACCGCCAACCATTGCGTTGAACGCATAAGCAACTGTGTCTGTACCGTCATAAACAGCTACAACATAAGTGCGAACTGTAACGCCACCGTATCCGTCATCACGAATCTGAAGCATTGCAGGGTCGGCAGGATTCCAAGCACAAGTAATGTTCATTGAAGTTACTTGGTTTTGAGTTGTAATCTTTGCACCTGTTCTTGCACCTGCTACTGAATAGCTTGCAACAGCATCATCAGCACCAAAAGCGGGGATTGCTTCAACGGGTACTGCCATACCTGCTGTACCTGTACCGCCTGCGGTTGTGCCAACAATGTTAGCAACTTGGGCTGTCCATGTTGACAACTGTGCATCAGTTAAAGGTGTTGGGGTTACATCATCTTGCATCCAAAGGGTTGCTGTGTACCCTGCTAATACTTTATCAATAAGTGCCATTTTGAATATTCCTATAAAAAGATTTAAAAGATTCTGTCTTGTTAAGTTAGAACATCAAGTTGGCAATCAAGTACGATTTGATGCAACTTAATTTCATTGTCATAAGTATTGTATAACCAAAAAACATCTGCTTTAGCTAACCAAAAACCATTTGTGGCAGGATTGCCAAACATTCCTGAATAGCCGTGTAATGATTGTAATATGGTATTGCTTAAATTAAAAGCCGTGTCCATATCTTTTGAAAAAACATTGATTTGGAATACAGGTCTGTCAATACCTTTGTTATTTTGGTCTTGCCCTGTATAAACAGGCTGATGCACATTCCGCAAATTCCATGTCAAAAATTGCGGTTCAGTCGCAAAATTTCTGTTGAAGTTGGCGTACACGGGTACTGAAACAATGTCAGAAAGCTGATATTGAATACATTGTGCATATACTGACGGATTCTGTTGTGTACTCATACTGTCGTTTCAGGGTCGTTTCTGTAACACATTAATGTGATTTTCATGCGGTCATTGCTTTCACGCACATCAGTCACACGCCAATCATTGCCACGCCATGTAATGCTGTATTGGTCTTGGTCATCAACAATACGCTTAATGTTAGGCGTATAGTTAAATGTCAAATTAACCAAATCTTGATACACACGGTATCTTTCAGAAATTCTTACGGCATTTGATACATCATTTACCAATGCCCGTGATGTAAACAAAGGGGTGATAGTCGTTGTGTACTCGCCAAAAGTATCAACCCCGTTGGTTACTTCATTAATTGTTGTATTTTCGTATCTAACAATGCCCATTACATCACCAATGGTTTGTATGGTCTAAGCAATTGGGCAACGCCAAACGGTATTTCGTGCATGATGCGTTCATTACTGTTTGCACGATTGTTATATAAATGTGTTAACAACAACAAACCTGCCTGTTGAATTACAGGGTAGTTTGCCAAAGGTGAACGGGCTGTTGTGTATTCAACTACCATTGGATTAGTAACCTGTGTACTAATTGTTGACGGCATTGAATTCAAAATAACCTTGTTGCCTGTTGAATCATACTGATAACTTGATGGTGATAAAGTTTGCAATACTGATGGTATGTCACCATTCCAAAACTTAACAGAATTGATTGTTACACCAACTTGACCTTGTTGATTCTGCGTTGTTTCAGGCAAATCCAAACTTAGGGCTGTACCTGCAACAGCAGGGTTGCCATAGAACACACGGTATTGAGTTGGGAATATTGCCATTCCCAAATAATCTTCAATCGCCATGCGTGTTGCAATTTCTAACCCTTGCAGGTAAGCATCTTGGCTTTCATCTTCAAACAGGTTTAACTGATTGGTGATTTGGTCAAGTGTCAACCATGCCGTTACAAAATCCCTGCCAATCTGTTCAACCTTTTCATAGTTGAACGGATTGCGGTTTTGTGTAAGGTTTGGGGCAATACCTAAATAATCGCTTGCCATGATTTAACCTTTAATTAAGCAACACCAACTAAACGCACACCTGCGAATACATCACGAATTGTTGAACACACACGCTTTTCAGCATAGAAAGTAATGAAACCAACTGATGTTTGTTCAGTCAATTTAATTGACATTTCTTCGTTGTCTGCAATAGTAAAGAATCTATCCCACTCGCCAAGATAAACAGGATACTTACCGTCACCTGCAACATCCATGTACGGGTTTGGAATAACTTTATGACCAAAGATATAAATAACAGCACCGCCATCTTCACTACCAATTTCTAAGAAATTATTGGCAGTTGTTGATGCCTTTAGCTTACGCAATGCCTGAATTGTGCTTGGGTGCATCATCCATGCAGTTGTATCTTTGTATAAATACTGTGATGGCAAAGCACCTTGCAAATTAGCCAAGTCATCATAAGAAACTGCTGTTGCTGATGCTTGCTGAACTTGCAAAACTGTGTGCAAACCGTTAGTAATGGCTGAACCGCTTGTACCAAATGATGCTGATGAAGTTGAACCTGCATAACTATTTAAACCACGCAAACCGCTTGTCGCACCATAGTTAACAGTTGTTGAACCTGCTTGGTCATTATTGAACATCATTCCCAAACTCTCTTGTTGCGAAAATTCCATCCACAAATCTTCAGCAATAGTTTCTTCAAGATAATTAATGTCTGACAATACAGCCGTTCTTACGGGTACGCTTGCATTGATACAGCGTACAGGCAATTGCCAAAATGATGTTGCAATGTTTGGTGAACCTGTATTGTTATTGATTGGATAGCCCCACGGGTTATCTGTACCACTTTGAATTAATGTGGCGTTACCTGTTTTAACAACAAACGCTTCGTCTGAACCGCTTGTAATAATCTTTCGTGAAACATCACGCAATGGGTTATGTTCACGCTTTGATGCAAAAGCATCATCATAAATAACACGACCACCAACACCGCTACCTGAACCTGTTAGTGCTGATGCTTCATTTAAGTTTACTGTTGCTTCGCCTTCTTTTAAGGCTGTTTTGATGGCTTCAAGAATTGGTTTGGTTTTCATGTTTATTTCCATAATAAGTTGTAAAAAAGGTGGGGGCTTTCACCCCCATCCTTAATTAAGCACCTGTTGCAGTAGAACGGTAACGAACTAATGCAAATGGGTCAACAACTGATGTTGCCAAACGCTTTTCACCAAAGAATGTGATGAAACCAACTTGTGTTTGGTCATATCTGCGAAGAACCATGTTCAAACGGTCAACGATTGCGTGACAGCGTGACCAATCACCAAAGTACATTGGGTATTGGCTGTTTGTACCTGCTGAACCGCCTGCGGATGTTGGGTTTTCCAAATACTTGTTAACAACAACATCAAAGCCTAGCAATGTGCCAACAATACCATCAGTACGGGCTAAACCGTCAACATAGATTGGTCTGCCTTGTTCATCAACCAAACCACGGATTGCTTGTAACATCAACGGGCTAACCATAAACTTAGCTGTTGCTGTCCAATATTGCTGTGGCAAGCTGTAAATAAAGTTAACCACATCTTTGTATTGAACATTGTTTGCTGAACCAAAACCGTTTGTAGTAATTTGGTCATAAGTTGCAACGCTATGTAAACCTGATGAAGAACCTGTACCTGATGAACCAAATGCAGATTCACTTACTGTACCGCCTGTGTATGTGCTATTAGCACCACCGTATTGATTTAAACCACGCAAACCGTTTGTACCACCGTATGTATTAGGTGAATCTGTTTGGTCATTGTTTTGAATCATTGACAATGCTTCAGCTTGTGAGAACTCAACCATCATGTCATCAACCACATTGGCTTCTAAACCGTCAATGTCATCCAATGATGCTGTACGGATTGGGAAAGCACAGTTTAGGTCTTGCAAAGTTAATTGCCAAATGTTTGTGTTTACTGTTGTTGCTGAACCGTTGTTTTGGATTGCATAGCCCCATGATGCACCTGCGTTACCAACTTTTGCACGGAATTGATAAGTAGCACCATCAGTTGCAACGGCACGGCTTAAACCACGCATAGGGTTAGCCAAACGCAACGCATGGAATACAGGGTCATACGCTGTACGACCACCGATACCTGCACCACCGCCTGTTAGTGCTGATGCTTCAGTCATGTACGCTTCGTACTGTGATTCGTCAGCAAAAACTTTCAATTCTTTCTGAACTTTAGAATCTGACTTAGCAAAATCACGCAACTGTTCACGAACCATCTTGTTTACATCACCACGAATTGTCTTTTCAATCTTGATGATTGATGGTGCGTTTACTTCTGATAGTTTTGCTTCAATAGCGTTTAGCTTTTCTGTCAAAGATACTTCAACAGCATCAGTTTTTGCAAATGCTTCTGCTTTAGCTTCTTCAATCTTAGCAACTTGTTGTGCTTCAATTGAATCTAGTTTTTCAATAACTTCTTTCATTTTGAATTCCTTATTTAATGCGTTTATTAAGTGCTTTGGTCAATTCACGCAACTGCAACGCCTGAAGTAACTCATCAGCTTCGGTTACCACCGCAACAGGGTCACCCTGAATTGGTGTTTCTTCAAGTTTCTTAGGTGCATCACGCACTTCTAATACTTTCTTGAAAATACTTGATGCGGTGGTCGCATCTTTTTTAGTAACGCCTGCTTCACGCAATTGTTTTTCTAAAACTCTTGGATTTAGTGAACCATCTTCTTCAAAGCATGATTCTAATTTCATTACTTCAGCTTGTGGATTGTTAGGATACATAACAACTGAAATTTCACGGAATCCACCTTTGCTAATTTGGAAATATCCGTCATCTTCTTTACCTGCTGTCAATGGCATACCTGTTTCATCAACATAACAATATTCATCAGCGTATGCACCAACAGAAACACCACCAAACATCATTGGTGATTCTTTTAAAACTTCGTAAAGGTCTGAACCGCCTACTGTATTCATGTACAGCTTGCCTTTTGCAGTCATGCCTTGTTCATCAAACATGACTTCATCCCATTGACCAACGGGCATACCCATATCATTGTGATTTAAGAACATAGGCATTGGTTTACCTGAATTGCTGAATTCATCAGCCCAATCCATGAAACCTTCAGGTGTGTAGAAAAATTTTCTACCGTCTGCACCCTCTCTTGCACCCCATGTTGTAGCACGGGCTTCAATTATTCCTGTTGGTGTAGCAGATTCATCTGCTGTTCTTCCCAACTGTACTTGTGCTTCGCAAACTAATGTCAGATTCTTCATTGATTACCCCAATAGAAATGGCTTGATTATCGTCTGTTATCTTGTGGGGCGTAAAACGCTTTTTTGGTAGTTTACCACTAGGTTTCTTTATTTGTGAACCCATAATGTTAAATATTTTATCTATAAATGACATTATTTACCAATATTCATCTTGCGTGTTTGATTGCCACCACCACCGCCTGTATCTTGTGGGCTTGTGCCTTGTATAGCACCTTGTTGGCTAGATTGTGACTTTGATACTAATTCGTTTGCACCTTCAAGCTGTGCCATTCCTAAGAATTCACGGGCTTCGTTAGGTGTCATTACGCCTGCGTTCACGCCTGCAACGGCAAAATTCATTTGGTCTAACGGTGAACCTTCCAAGAATTCAGTTGTATCAAACTGAATGTGTAGGGATGGGTAACCTTTAAACAAATGCTGTTTCAGCTTTTGCGTAATGTTTTTAATCATTGGTGACATGGTTGATTTGTAGAATTCATCAAGCATAGTCTGTGTATTGTTGTACTTTTGGTCAGAAATACCCAACATTGCAGGTGGCACACCAAACAATCCGCATAAACGCTTCATGGTTTGTGTCTTTAACTCTGATGTTTGGGCATCTTGCAGGGTAAGCATATCAACAGGGGTATAACTCATACCTTGGTCAAGCAACATACCTTGGCCTGCTTTAGATTGGTCAGTTGTACGGCCACCTGTCATAGCGTTCCATGTTTCTTTTAGGCGTTGGGCAACTTCTTTGTATTTAGCATCAGGGATTACTTGGGTTGTGCTAAAAATACCGCTTGGCTTTGCACCATTCTGCATAACAAAGTTTGCATACAGGTCAATGTCTTGGTCTAACGCAACTAATTCAGTTGCCAAGATACCTTTGTTAAAACCTGCTGAACCTTGCCACGCCATTTCTTTAATGTGCATAACTTGGTAATTTGCCAACGGTTCATCTTTGCTAAAACCGTATGATGGTGTTGTCAAACGGTATGATGGATAACGGCTTGGTGTCAACTGTACTGTAATCAGCGTTGAATCAAGGTTGTACATTTCAATCGGTGTTGTGTTGGCATCTTTTTGGTCTTTACGCCACCAAAGGGTAAATGTTTCACCTGCCAAATCTTGCCACATACACCATTGATACCAAAATTCGTATTGGCTTTGAAAATTGTTAGGGTTGGTCAACAGGTTTAATGCCTGCTTTGCTTTTGCCTTATCTCTTGCACCAACAATGTCAGATTTGATTGCATCAACATAAGTGCCATCATCTAATTGGTACATAACCTTGATTGGCAACTGTGCTAATGCACGGGCTTTAACTCCCACACACGCCATAACTGTTGAATTGCGTGATAGCGTTGACATATCAACGGTACGCCCTGCGGATGTAACACTACTTGTTGTTACATAAAGCAACTGTTGGCTTACTGTTTGTCTGCCACCGTCACCTTGATAAACAACATTGTTACCTAATTGGGTCTGACCAAACAGGGTATTAGATTCGTTATTAACGCTTTGTTTCTTACTGAAAATATCTAAAATACCCATGTTTTCCCCCAAGTTTTCCTTATTCTATATCAAAATGCCCTAAAACCAAAACTATTTGATACATACGGATTATCTAATGCACAATGAAACGCTGTAATCATAGCAATAATACCATCAACTTTTGCTGATTTATCTGCTTCATTCTTACGGATTTTAATGTTTCCGTTTACATCTGTGTACACTTCGCAATTGCTTAATTGCCAACCAACAAACGGGTTGCCGTCATGTTTGATTGCTTTTTGCAGAATCATTTTTTCCACATACTTACTTGGGTTGCTTAATACCGCCATGCCCTGCCCAACTTTCTTGACGGGCAAACCTGCTTCATAAAGGCGTGATACTAAATTGCCTGCGTTATAGGCATCATACCCAACTTCTTTTAAATCGTACTTTTGATGTTCAGAAATAATGTGGTCATAGATTTCTTTGTCATCCATTACATTACCCATAGTTAATTTTAATACCCCTGAATTAATGGCATTACGGAATATGTCTTGGTAATGCTTGGGAATCAACTCCAAACTTTCTTCAGGTAAAAAGAATTTCCAATGGGCTTCATAATCATCTTCGGCAAATCGCTTTAGCGTACATACTGCGTTCAAGTCACGGGTGCTTGCTAAGTCAAACGCCAAAAACACCGCTTCAGGTTCACGGGCTTCTTTAATCACACATTCAGGTGCATCCCACAAATCACGGTCAACCCAAGCTGTATTTGCGGAAACAAATATATTTAGGGTTTTACATAGGAATTCATTTAGCGTTGCAGGCTTGTGTTTTGCTTCTTCAGCCCGTTTCATAATTGCATCTTCAAATACTGTTATGCCGTGCATTGGGTTAGCTTTTGCCCAATTACTTGGTTCACGCCAATCGTCATGCGGGTCTAAGCTGTAAAGCAAACCAAACCAATTTGGTTGGTCGGTTGCTTCGCCATTAAGCATAGTTTCAAACATTTGCATATCTTCATAAAACTTGGTGTCTTTAGTAAATGATGCAGTTGTAATGTATATACGCAATGGATTCTGACGGGCAACCATACCTGAATGTAAAACTTCAATACTGTTGCGGTCAATAATTTGGGCTGATTCGTCAATAATCACACATGATGGGTTTTTACCGTCACCCGTCTTTTTAGTATCACGGCTTAACGCCTTAAACATTGATTGTGTGTCACCTGATTTTTTTATTTCGTATTTGCTTAAATTAAACCATTCAGCAATATCTTGTGGGGCTGTTTCAACAAAACCTTTTGCAGAATCAAACACAATAGTTGCCTGTTCACGGTTTGTTGCCAATGTATAAACTTCAGCCCCTGCTTCGCCAAACTGCAACTCGTACAAACCAATTGCGGATGTTAATGTTGACTTGCCTGCCTTGCGTGGAATGAATACAATAACATCAGTAACCAATTTTTTGGTATGGTCTTTTTTTGACCTAAATCCGTAAATGGCACATATTAAGAAAATTTGCCAAGGTTGCAAAACAACATTTGCCCCTGCATCTTTACCTTTTGTGTGTTTTAACTCACCAATAAAATCTAAAAAATGCTGTGGGTAATCAGGGTCAAAATAGTAACCCCATTCTTTATTTTCAATTTGATTTAAAAACCGTTGGCAGGCAAGGCGTACATTTCTACAAACTTGTACATCACCTTTGGCAACCTGCACGGCATATAAAACACCATCTTGCCAATCCATCAAAATTCAATCACCAATGCGTATTTGTAAAAAACAAAAATTAACTGTTTGTTTGAAGTTGTGTATGAAATGCCAAATGCAATAACTTCAGGGTTATCTAATAATTCCCATTTCATCCTTTAGCCCCCCTCATTAATCTGTTAGCCACATTGTTGGTGCTTAACTTTGATTTTTCTAAACGCCCCCTTGGTGTTAATCCTAATTCATTCATTAGTTGAATAATTAACTTTAAAGTGCTATTTCTTACGGTAATAAAAGGATTTGTGCCAATTGTTTTACCGCCATTAAATTTTGAAACAACGCCATTAGCTTTAACACCTTTGTTACATTCAATATATAAATCTATTTGGTCTGCCAACATCGCCAATGTGTGTTTGTCTTGGTCTGTACCTATACCATATACATCAAACAAAAAATCTGATGTTTCTTTAATAAACCTTTGCTTATCCCAATCGTTTGGATTATCCATCCATTCCGCCTGTGGAATTCTGTTTTTTATTTCAACAGGCACTTCTATTGGATTGTGTTCAGGCTTTGTACCTTTAATAAGGTGCAATTCTATTGGCAATTTGTTCATAATAATTCAGCCTTTTTACCCGTGTAATCTTCCCAACGCTTAACAATTACATCACAAAATTTAGGGTCAAACTCCATAGTAAATGATTGTATGCCGTGTTTTTCAGCAGATATTAGAGTTGAACCTGAACCACCAAAAAAATCAGCAATTGTTTTTGCAGATACATTAAATCGTTTAATAATCCATTCAACCAAAGAAACAGGTTTTTGAGTTGGGTGAACTCTGTTTGTTTTTTCTGATGCTTGTGTAAATTGTCTTACAACACTTCTAAAGTTAGCCCATGCTAACTCACAATCAGTTTGGTCTGATTGCCCATTGTTTTTATCCCACACTAACCAACATTCGCTGTCGGGCAATACTGAACAATAATAATTTGCACCCCACCATATTTGTTTGGCATCAGGGTATAAACCATAAATTAAATTAAACGCATCTTTAGCCACATCAGGGTTATCGTCACCCAATATGTCTGTGCCGTAATTTGCTTTTAATACGGATGATTTACTTACAGCGTTCATGCCGTATGGTGGGTCTGTATGAATCAAATCAGGTTTTGTGCCATTCATTAGCTTTTCAACATCATGCAACATTGTGCTGTCACCACACATAAGCCTATGATTTCCAAGAATATAAATATCCCCAACCTTTGTTTTTGGTTCTTCAGGCAATTCGGGTACGGCATCTTCTTCCGTTAAACCCTCAACAACTTCCGTTGTAAATTCTTTTAATTCTTTATCGCTAAAACCTGTAAGGCTTAAATCGTATCCAAGATTTTGTAATTCTTCAAATTCAACTTTTAATACTTCCGCATCCCAACCTGCGTTTAACGCCAATTTGTTATCAGCAATAACATAGGCTTTTTTCTGTGCATCGCTTAAACCTGACAATTCAATCGTTGGCACTTCTTGATGACCAAGTTTTTTGCCTGCCAAAATTCTGCCATGACCTGCAATAACTCCGTTTTCGCCATCAACCAAGATTGGGTTAGTCCAACCAAATTCTTTAATGCTTGATGCAATTTGCGTGACCTGTTCTTCCGAGTGCGTTCTTGAGTTATTTACATACGGAATTAAATCTTCAATTTTTTTGTATTGTATTTTTAAGTCTTGCATTTTTATCCTCTTTTGTTCATAACATTCTACATTATTTTTAACTACCCCCCTATGG
>Ga0255101_1000093_pt1 | contig 24399 bp, 23 predicted proteins | sample Colum_Colum_RepC_2_FD_188588 | JGI IMG/M metagenome (GOLD analysis project Ga0255101, IMG submission 188588) | Freshwater microbial communities from Columbia River, Oregon, United States - Colum_Colum_RepC_8d | ecosystem: Environmental > Aquatic > Freshwater > River | place: USA: Oregon...
TGGCAACCTATAACCATAACCAAAGCTCTTAAAATCTAAATATCTTTATATAAGAAGGTTGATCAACACGATCTGTTCATAAGTTTCACAACGATCAACAACTTAACTCGCTAAGATGTTTGACAAAGAGTACCGAAACGCCTAATATCGCGCACCTTTCCGCCCAGTCGGGCTTGAACAGATCGGATCACAGATCATGAAGCGTACTTTCCAACCAAGCACTATCAAACAAAAGCGTACTCACGGTTTTCGTGCACGCATGGCCACCAAAAACGGTCGCGCCGTTCTCGCACGTCGTCGTGCTAAAGGTCGCAAGCGTCTGACTGTCTGAGGCATTCCAGTCTGAGATCGTGACCGAACAGCGTTTTCCACCGACTGCTAGACTGCTAACACCAGCAGACTTCAAAGCGGTAATGGACAACGCTGTTTTCAAATCAAATCTCAATCAACTTTTATTGCTCGCAATACCTTCTACGACTCAACGATCACGCATCGGGTTCGTTATAGCGCGCAAGAAAGTAAAACGTGCCCTCGATAGAAATCGAATTAAGCGCGTGTGTCGAGATCACTTCAGACATCATCAAGCCGATTTTCCTGCGCTTGACATCGTCTACCTTGCCAGACAAAACCTCCAAACTCTCGACAATGCAGCCCTACGCACATTGCTCGACGAGGGCTTTCGTCAACTAAAAAGAAAAGCCGAAAAACAGTTAAAGGTGGCAACGTGAAGTGGCCTTTTATCGCGCTGATTAAGTTTTATCGATATTTCATCAGTCCTTTACTACCGCCTCGATGCCGTTTCGAACCCTCATGTTCAAACTATTCGCTTCAAGCGTTTCAGCAATGGCCCTGGTGGAAAGCAATTTATTTAACGATACATCGCCTTGGAAGGTGTCACCCAGGGTGCTCAGGTGGGTATGATCCCGTACCTGAAAATCCTTCATCACTTCGGCAGGAACCGTAAAAATGGAAATCCGTCGCACACTGATCTTGGTCGCCTTAGCGATCGTCAGTTATTTTCTTTTTTTAAGCTGGCAGCGCGATTACGCCGTTCCTACGTCTAGCGCTGCTTCAAGCTCAATGAGCAGCAGTCTCAATGCGCCGGCTCCAACGGTAACGAATGAAATTCCAACGGCTACAGCGCCTGCAACCACGGACGTGCCAGTTGCCAGAGTTCCGGTTGTCGCCCCAGTTGTTTCGGTTGATACACCGGAGCAAACGTCCACCAATACATCAGCAATTAACGTAAAAACCGATGTGTTGAACTTACGGATTGATTTGAAGGGTGGCGACATCACTCAGGTAGCCTTACCTAAATACACCAAAAAGGTAGACAGCACAGATGCGTTGATACTTTTAGATCAAAGCCCTGAAAGAACATACATTGCGCAAAGCGGTTTGATTAGCGTGGCAGGTCAACCGGGCGGTTTAGATGACCAGGCCGGTGGTCGACCCGTATATAAAGCAACGCAAACCGAGTTTTCACTTCCAGACGGTCAAGAGGTTCTGGAAGTTGCGTTAACCACGACCAATCAAGCAGGCGTTACTGTTCAGAAGATTTTCGAATTTAAACGTGGCGAATACCAAGTCAATGTTCGTTATGTGGTGAAAAACGAAGGTACTCAACCTTGGACAGGCCTTATGTTTGGCCAGCTGAAGCGTGACAACAGTACGGATCCCAGTGCTGATACTCACTCCTTCGGCATGGTGACCTTCCTTGGTGGTGCTTGGTGGACCCCAGAGAAAACTTACAACAAAGTCTCTCTAGATAGCTTTGCTAAAGAACCCTTGAACACCACGGTGACCGGTGGTTGGGTTGCTTTAGTTCAGCATTATTTTGTTGCCGCATGGGTTCCTAACGCGAAAACACAAAATGTGGTGTCTACTCGTGTTTCCTCCAATGGCAGTGAAAATTTTATTGGCTTTACCTCACCAGCGATTGTGGTTAATCCAGGCGCCACTGGCGTAACCGAAGCAAAACTCTACGCTGGTCCTAAAATCCAAGATAAGTTGAAAGATCTTTCCCCAGGCTTGGAACTGACGGTGGACTACGGTTGGTTATGGCCTGTTGCCCAGTTCCTGTTCTGGTTACTGAAATCCATTCATGGCTTTTTAGGTAACTGGGGTTGGTCGATTGTTGTCCTCACGATTGTTGTAAAGGCCGCGTTCTATCATCTGTCCGCCACAAGCTATCGCTCAATGGCCAACATGCGCCGTGTGATGCCAGAAATGGCGCGTATGAAAGAACAATTTGGCAATGACAGAGCCAAACTGTCTCAAGCGATGATGGAGCTGTACAAAAAGGAAAAAATTAATCCGTTGGGTGGCTGCTTACCCATCTTGGTACAAATGCCTGTGTTTATTGCCTTGTACTGGACCTTGATGGAGTCTGTAGAGCTTCGTCATGCTGGTTGGATTTTGTGGATTAAGGATCTTTCACTGCTCGATCCGTACTACATTTTGCCATTGCTGATGGGTGTCACGATGTACATTCAGCAATCGCTAAATCCTGCGCCAACAGATCCTACGCAGGCAAAAATGATGAAGTTTATGCCGGTCATTTTCACGGTGTTCTTCCTCTGGTTCCCAGCGGGCTTGGTGCTGTACTGGCTTTCAAACAACGTGTTGTCGATTGCGCAGCAATGGGCAATTACGCGTCAAATTGAAAAAGCTGCAGCTAAGTCTAAGTAATCAGACTGGCGGACTATGGATACGATAGCCGCCATTGCAACGCCGCCCGGAAAAGGCGGCGTTGGCATCGTTCGTATTTCCGGGCCGAAAGCGCCAGAAATTGCAGCCAAACTGACACATAGTCTGAACTGGCCTATTTCCCCCCGTAACGCCATTTTCACCACTTTCAACAATCTTGAAGGCGAGCGCGTAGATCAAGGCATTTTGCTTTACTTCGCCGCACCACATTCCTTTACCGGTGAAAACGTTGTTGAGTTTCAGGCACATGGTGGCCCCATTGTGTTGGAATGGATTCTGCAATCCGCCGTTTCAGCGGGAGCACGACTGGCTAGACCGGGTGAGTTTTCTGAGCAAGCGTTTTTAAACGACAAAATGGATTTGGCGCAGATTGAGGCGGTTGCCGATCTTATTTCAGCGGCCAGTGAACAAGCGGCTCGTTCAGCGCTGATGTCCTTACAAGGGGTGTTTTCAGCGCGTATTGATGAACTACTGGAAAGCCTCATTTTGTTGCGTTTGCACATTGAAGCTGCAATTGATTTTCCGGAAGAAGAAATCGACTTTCTGGCTGATGGGGTTTTGCTAAAGCAACTTGTGGCGTTGATGGCTCAACTTGAAGTAGTGCTTAAAACGGCCGAACAAGGCGTAATACAGCAGGAAGGTATGCGTGTGGTTATTGCTGGCTTACCTAATGCGGGTAAATCCAGTTTATTAAATGCTTTAGCAGGCGAAGAAATTGCCATTGTGACGGACATCGCCGGCACAACACGCGATGTGTTAAGAGAGCAAATTCAAATCGATGGCATGCCATTACACGTTATTGATACCGCAGGCTTGCGCGAAAGTCCCGATGTAGTTGAGCGTGAAGGTATACGCCGTGCATTAGTCGAAATTGAGAAAGCCGATCAGGTTTTATTTGTTTGGGACTGCAGCCGTGAAGACAGTGATCCCATCTCCCAGCTCAAGCAATTTTTCCCTCACTGCCCTGAACGACTCACTCTAATTGCTAATAAGTGTGATGCCAGCGCTTGGCTTCCGGGTAAAAGGGCGTATGAACTACATGGCCAAAACCATCCACTCATAGTAGTTTCTGCACGAGAAGGTGATGGCTTAATCGAACTTAAGCAGCACTTGAAACAACTCATGGGCTATGAAGCAGAAGGCACGGGTCAATTTTCAGCCAGACGGCGACATGTGGATGCCCTGAAACGCGCTCAGCAAGCCTTAGAAAATGCCGAAACAATGCTCAGATTGCACAGAGCAGGAGAGCTTGCTGCCGAGGATTTACGTATCGCGCAACAGTGTTTATCGGAGATCACTGGCGCGTTTAGCTCGGATGATCTGTTGGGCAGAATCTTTTCCTCGTTTTGCATCGGTAAGTAACTCAATTTTCCACTCATCGGATTTTTAATAGAGAAATTCGACTAGAAATTGACCATATCTTTAATTGGTACTATAGTACAAGTTGTGAGCCTGACCCAACCGGACTAGACTTAAAAAAAGGCTCAAGCAGGAGCAATAATGAACAAAAAGCAGCTAGGTATTGGCGCACTCGTTGTGGTCGCAGTCTTGGGGGTTTTTCAGGTAGCTACATTGCCACCTAAACCGTTTGAGGTGCCTGCGGTTCCAGAAACCATTCCGCTTCCTAAGCCTCCGGCACTAACGGCCTACGATATGCCTACAGGTAACGTGCCCGTGAGTAACGAGCCCTATTTTTCAACGTTCCGTAGTGTTTCTCTCGAAGACTTATCCGAGCGAAATCTAAACACGGGCGTTTACTCTGGTACTCCTTACTGGAAACAGCGCGAACAATGGTTTAAGGATCATTTTTACGACACCTTAGCCTCACGCAAAGTGTGGAAGGATGGAACATCCCCAGATACCCACAAGCGGGGAGACCCCGTTACGTGGACATCAGAACCTATTCCGCAATACGTTCCACCGCCCTGCACCGAAGCACAGCCAACCGGCTATGACGCTGAAGGCTGCCGTTATGTATTGCAGCTCTTTAAAGACGTTGAAGCGAAAGATCCTGCAAAAGCTACGGCATTACGTGAACAAGTCCGCCGAGGACGTGATGTTTGGTTCAAAGGCACCTTTGGCAATCAAGATGAAAATTACCTGCTGCAATCGCGTGTGGTGGGTAAGGAAAATATGAACTACCCATGGCTGGATACGCGCACACGGCCGTATCGCTTTAGCAAATGGGGTTTGATCAATGACCCGGACTGTGTTCAGGGCGATGCTTCCACAAACTGGTACGACAAGTGCCAAGATCCGCATTCCTCTGGCGTTCTCGGTTACCGTAAATATTATGCGGATCCCATCAAAGATACGTCAGGCAAGGTTATTTATGACCCTAAGACAGCGCCGTATGATGTCAATGAAATTAAGCAAAATAAGCGCTTTGTTATCGGACACCCTTGTGTTCAGTGTCACGTAGGCTTTGATCCGACAAACGCGCCAAAAAACCCGAATCAACCAACGTGGGCTAACTTGAATGCCACGATAGGCAACCAACACATCGTACAGCCTGATGCCTTTTTCCATGGCGCCCCAACAAATAGTCCTGCGCGTCAAATCTTGAAAGGTGGACGCTTAGGCACGATTGATACTTCGTTGGTTGCCTCGGACTGGATGCACAACCCAGGCACGCAGAACAACATCATGGACTTCCATAACAAGCGGATGTTCTCGCATGAGATGAAGGATCCAGTAACAGGAAAAATCAGCACAGCAAATACGCGTCATGTCTTGAAGGGCGGTGAAGACAGCGTGGGCGAGCATTTAGCGCTGATTCGAGTTTACGTGAACATCGGTATGTGTACGGAAGAGTGCTGGACGCCGAACTTCCCATATCCAGGCCGTCTCATTGGTCGTGGAACAAAGCAAAGCCCAATGCGAATCATGCAGTGCGCCGCACAGTGCGATCCTTGGAACTATGCTGATGCGAAGATGGAGGACTTAACAGCTTTCCTCATCACTGGCGGTCCAACTTACGTTATGGCAGCAAAGGATTCGACAGGCGCCGGTAGTCAATTTGTAGACACCAAAGTCGTACCAAAAGGTCGTCAGGTATTTGCTCGTGAATGTGCCGCTTGCCACAGTACCTTGATGGCGCCGGAAAACATTCGTAACGATAAAAATGCGCTGGGCAAGTTCTACGAAGGCCATATCTTCGGTAAAGAAGACTATTGGACGTTTGAGTACAGCGAAGCTGAGCGCAAAGATCCAAAGTTCATCGCACGCTTTATGGCGAAGGATGCAAAGGGCCAGCTTCGTCCTAAGCAATTCGCCGAAAAGGGAATTTTTGGTCAAGACTGGTTAGGCAATGACGAGCGCGTGCCGTTCAATATTGTCGGAACGAACATGTGCCGTGCGCTGCACAATAACCACAACCAGGGTCATATCTGGGAAGAGTTCTCTTCAGAAACTTACAAGAAAACGCCTTCTCCCGGCTCAATACCTAATGTCTTGAATCGCATGATTCCGTTTATTGGCGGCACGAAACTGGGCGAGCGTAAAGTAGAGGGCGGTCCTGGCTATCTGCGCAATATCTCCCTGCTATCGGTTTGGGCTACCGCCCCTTTCCTGCATAACAATGCCGTAGGGGAAGTAACTTACTTGCCAGACGGATCGCCGGATTACACGGTGGCGGGTCGTATTAAGCAGTTTGAAATGGCCTATGACGAGTTGATGATGTCGGATAACCCAAAAGACGCCGTCCATCGCCCACAGAAGACGCTGAAAACGACGGAAGATATGCATGTCACGCCACGGGAAGATATGCAGGGCTATCCTAAGATTCCGGTGAAGAAAGGGACGCCCGTTGCGAATTTCGCATCGCAGAATCCACATAACCCATTGTTTATGGGCTGTGACGATCCCGTGGAAAACAAGGGTCACCAATTTGGCGTGAGTTTGTCGAAAGAAGACAAATACGCTCTACGTGAATTTTTGAAAATGATGTGATCTAGCTGAGCTGTCAAAGGCCGCCTGCGGGCGGCCTTTGTCGTGGAGGGCAGGGTGCGTATAACCAAAAAAATCGGGCTAAGCCTGATGGTATCGATCATCGCTTTAGCGATGGTGCTGTGGTTAAAGCCTCAGCATAGCGACGCCGAAATTAGCCAATTAGCCGCGTCGACGACATCCAAAAAGTCGGGGCTCTATGATCAACTAGTGCCGGCCTCAGACTTACCACCGGCCGGAACACGCTCGTTGTTCGACCACCTAATGGCACAAAATGATGGCTTGCCCTATCCGTTTGAAAAGCTCGTAAAACTGATTCAAGACCAAGACCCCAAAGCGGAGGATCCGATTTCCGTCATGATTCCGCACGGAAGATCTTTGCTGAAGGCGCAAGCCAATGAGCAGCATCCTCGGGTATTGATTGCGGCGGACTTTCAAGGCGAGAACAAGGCCAATAGCTTAGGGGCAACACCGCGGGGCCAGCTCTTTCTTGGATTTGTTGAGCAAGCCAATGAAATTGAAGTTTTAAGTTTCAACGAAGCGGCGGGGCGATTTGAGTTCCAGCTCGTGCAAAACTATTGCAAGGGCTGTGTGCCGCGGATCGTGTATGCCCGGCGAGCGATCTGCACCACCTGCCATCAAGGCGGCGGACCCATTTTCCCGCAGCGTCCGTGGAATGAAACCAATGGCCAGGCGGAAACAGCCGCCGCGATTCAGGCAGCTCGTGTTGGTGCGGTTAACTACATGGGCCTAACCATTAAGCAGCCCTTGTCTTCACCCGAGCGTTTTGACCAGCTCACGGATTTGGGTAATTTCTTTAACGTCACGCAAAAGCTTTGGTTAGACGGCTGTGGCGTGAAAGGCAATGATTGCCGTCGCTTAATGCTGAAGTTGGCCCTGCGCTATGCCGATAGTCCTGGTAGCTTCGACGTGAACTCAGTGGACGCTAAACAACTGCTGAAGCTGCAAGCCCAGACCTTCCCGACTCAGGGCATTTCGGTGCCCGAATCCGACTTATTCAATCGAGACCCAATGGCAGAGAAACAGGGTTTAAAAGGATGGTGGCGGAGCCTGTGGACTCGTGACATTAAGTTCGGAGAAGGCGCTAAAGATAACGAAGACTTGTCCGCTTTTGACCAACTGCCAAAGCTGCCCGTGCGATTAGATCCGCTGACATTAAGACCGCCCAAGCAAATCATAAAAAGTAATGAACTGGCGGGCGTCTATGGCCTAGCGAGTTATTTCAGTGAGGCGGATTTAGCCAGCCTGGGTGCGGTTACTGGCTTTAATGGGGCGACGCTCGAGCGTAAAGTGGATGTACTGCCTAGCGCGCTGTTCGATGCCAAGCCCTTTGTTCGCGTAAACATGATGCGAGCGTTGTTAGGCCAACCAACTAACTATTGTTGCTTGGACACCACGGAGATGTCGCCGCCTGTAGCCACTGGCGTTCCGCCCTTAGCCATTAAGAAGCACCCCGCGTTAAAGCCCTATGAGGAATACTGCTTTGCCTGTCATCGGGGCAATCCGGCGAAACGCTTGAACTTTATGGCAGGTGCAACGGAAGATGAAGTGCTGGCGAATATACAAAATAAGGTAGAAATTCGTGAGGCTTTAGATTGGAGTCGCTACGCCGGGACGGAGAAAGCCAGCAAGCTGATGCCGCCCGAAGATTCTGTGCAGTATCAGGCCATGAAAGAGGCTGTAACAAAAGATGCTGCAGTGCTGACTCGAATGCGCGATGTTGTGCCCAACTTATTCGGGTTTTAATACTGAGAAAAATTATGACGGCAGTAAATCTTAAAAAAATGACCGCCGTTGTGGGGCTAGTCGGTGCCATGTTGCCGGGGCTAGCACAAGCCACACCAACCTTGGCACGGGCGTATAAAAGCGAGTATGGCTATATGCCATCCTGTAATGCCTGTCATAGCCAGGGCGGCGGGTCGACACTTAATACTTACGGCAAGTCGTTTAAAGCAGCCGGTAAAAACCTCGCGGCGTTTAGCAAAATTGCGGACCAAGATAGCGATGGGGATGGCGTCCCGAATAGCGCCGAGTCTGCGGCTAAATCCAATCCGTCCGATAAGCTATCGACGCCATCCAAGCCAGGCAACTGGCTGGATATGGCCAGCTTGATTCCTCGCGAAGTCCGAGCAAAATTTCCCAAAGTCCTGACGTGGCTGCCCAAAGATGCCCTGTTAACCAGTGCCGACATCGCCGCCGCAAAAGCACTGGGCGCCACGCTCAAGGCCAGTGACGAAAACACCATCTACATTCCCTTGGAAAACCAACGTCCAGCAGGTACGGCGCTTATTTTTCCGGCAAGCTATCAGGGCAAGACCTTTTTTTTGCTGATGACCACGGACCGAATGCTGTCTATTTCTTCGGTGTCGGTACTTCATGCCGATGCCATGCCTAGCGCTAAATCCAGCAAAATTTTTAGCAGCTTTGTCGGCAAAACCGTACAAACGCTACCGGTGTCAAATGCCAGCACCTTAGACGGAGCCATTTCCATGGCCGTGAAGCAGGCGAGTGCACTGCTCTATGTGCGGCTCAAAGGAGCATAGTTGTGTCCGAGAAATTTGATTTTTTCAGCGATGCCCCGGTGGTAGATCCCGCCATAGTGCAAGTTGCGGCTGAGCCATCCGCGTGGCTGACATTGGGCGGGCCGATTGGCTTAGTGTTTTTCTTTCTGTTGATTTGCTTCTTATTGCGTTGGTTTATTCCTTTTCGCGATACCCCGTTGCACTTCAATCTCAGAGACTTACCCGTCGCGGCACAGCGGGGCATTGGTTTATCCACGATACTTTTTGGAATCGCTTTCTTTTTTGGTTTAGCAGAGGTGCATTACCAGCTGGGCGTACACGGAAGTACAGACGCGTATTTTGAAAACATGACGCAAGGCAAGTTGATTGCCTTTACTCATGCGCATCTGTTTGGCTTTACCACGGCGTTTTTTATTATCGGTATTCCGTTTTCCATGCACTTTCACCGCGTACAAACGTATCAGTGGGTGTTTCCTGCGGGCTTGGCTGCCGCACTCACCGATATCATTTCATGGTGGGGCATTAAGTACATTTCACCCAACTTCGACTACGTCACCATGTTTTGTGGCGCCGTTTATGGTGGGGCTTACTTGTGGATGCTGATCGGCATTATCCGCATTATTTTCTTCCCGAATCTTCGCTGGTTTCCGGACGATATAAACGAAGGCCGCGGATAAGAGGCGTCAGTGTTAACATAGCGCCTCGTTTTTAGGGGTCTATGTGCCGTGTCATCGAAATTACCGCTGTTTAACAAGCTCGCCATTTTGCCTGAGTTGCTCACCACGCTGAGCGAACTGGGCTATGAGCACATGACCCCTGTACAGGCTGAAACCCTGCCTTCGTTGCTGGCTGGCCGCGATGTCATCGCGCAGGCCATGACCGGTAGCGGCAAGACCGCCGCCTTTGGTATTTCGCTGTTAAACCGATTGGTGGTGCGTGACTTTACGCCGCAAGCACTGGTGCTTTGCCCTACGCGTGAGCTCGCCGATCAGGTCACCAAAGCCCTGCGTCAATATGCGCGTGGCTTTGGCAATATTAAAATGCTGACGCTCTGCGGCGGCATGGCCATGGGCCCGCAGCTGAATTCCTTAGAGTTCGGCGCACAAGTCATTGTGGGCACACCTGGCCGTGTTCTTAAGCACCTTAAGCAAGGCTCTTTGTCTTTAACCGGGCTGAAAACACTGGTGCTGGATGAGGCCGACCGCATGCTCGATATGGGCTTTCATGCCAGCATGGTTGAAGTCTTAGAGTTTGTGCCTGTCAAACGGCAGACCCTGTTGTTCTCGGCGACGTATAGCGAAGAAGTACGCGCTTTGAGTGGTCGTTTCCAAAGCAATCCGGTGGAAGTCACCGTCGTTTCCGAAGCAGCCGTTTCGCCTATTGAACAAGTGTTTTTTGAGGTCGATCCAAAGGCGCGTGTGGCCGCGGTCATGGCGTTGCTACGACGCTATCAGCCGGAGTCTGCCGTGCTCTTTTGTAACACCAAGCAGCGCTGTGAAGAGGTACTGACGGCACTGCGCGAGCAGGGCTTCCCCGTTTCGGCGCTGCATGGCGATTTGGATCAGCGCGATCGTGATTTAGTGTTGGTGCAGTTTGCGAACCGGAGTCGTCCGCTGTTGGTGGCTACGGACGTGGCCGCGCGCGGTCTTGATGTGAAGGATTTGGCCGCAGTGATTAACGTGGAAATGGCTTTTGACCCCGAAACGCACGTACATCGCATCGGCCGTACGGGTCGCGCGGGTCAAACCGGATTGGCATTGAGCTTGTGTGTGCCTGCGGAGTCGCATCGCACCTTAGCCATCGCCGAATACCAAGACATCACGCCGATTTGGCAGGATTTGCCGACGATTAATGTGTTGTCGAAAATCCCGGCGCCGCGCCGCGTTACCTTGCAAATCAACGGCGGTCGTAAAGATAAGTTGCGCCCAGGTGATGTCTTGGGCGCGTTAACTGGCGAGGGCGGTGTGCCCGGCGCAAACGTGGGCAAGATTGATATTTTCGATCTCCACACCTATGTGGCCGTGGATCGCGAAGTGGCGCCTGCGGCGTTGCGACGTCTTGCTGAGGCGGGCGTGAAGGGCCGCAATTTTAAAGCCCGCGTGCTGGCGTAAAGGCGGTCATCATGGCGCTTAAATCAACGGTCTATAAAGTCCAGCTGAATGTGGCGGACATGGATCGTGACTACTATGCCGATCACGTGTTGACCATGGCCTGCCACCCTTCGGAAACCGAGGAGCGGCTGATGGTTCGGCTACTGACGTTTGCCCTGTTTGCCAGTGATGACATGCAGTTTACCCGTGGCCTAAGCAGTGAAGACGAGCCTGATCTTTGGCAGAAAGACCTGACTGGCGAAGTAAAGCACTGGATTATTCTGGGCATGCCCGACGAAACGCGCATTCGTAAAGGCTGCAATCGTGCCGAGCGCTGCACTGTAGTGACCTATGGTGATCGTGCGCCGCCAATCTGGTGGGAAAAATTACGCTCCAGCGTTCAACGATTTGAAAATCTCACGGTGTTGCATCTGCCCGAAGCGGTCACGATGGACTTAGCGAGCTCTGCGTCTCGCGGTTTGGATTGGCAAGTCACCATTCAAGATGGTACGACGTGGATTAGTGTGGATGGTCGTCAAATTGAAGTACGCCCCAGTCAGTGGCGCTAGCCTGAGCCCGCGAGCCATCGTTGTCGCTCCTTGGCTACTGGCGGTGGCACTGGCCTTCGGCATTGGCTCTGCGCAAGCCGAGCGTTGGGTGACCTATGTCATCGACTCAGACTCAACGCGTATCGGATTTCATTGGACCTATATGGGCATGCTGAGTCCGCGAGGCCAGTTTAGCCAAGCCACCGGCACCATTCTCTGCGACTTGGATCAGCCAGAGGCGGCGAAAGTGGATGTGCGCATTCCGGTGGCGACCTTGAAGACCTTTATGCCGGTGATTGACCGCACCTTACTCGGAACAGGCGATTACTTTCAGCCGGATAAGTTTCCGTATATGCATTTTCGTAGTACTGAAATGATGCATTTGAAGAAGGACACACGAGAATTTAGTTTGATCGGCGAGTTAACGGTCAATGGCATCACGCGGCCGGTCGTGCTGAGTGCAAAGGTGGCACACAACGGTCAGGGCAATCCGCTAAGTTCCGGCGCCCTAACGGCGACAAGTCGTTTTCGTCGCAGCGATTTTGGCATGAACAAAATGCTGGGCATTGTTGGCGATGAAATGCAGATTGTTTTGCAGGTAAAAGCACGAGAAGCAAAAGCCCAGTTTGCAGCGCCCTAAGCGCCAAGGCGCTTAAAATTTGTACTGGCGAGGCCTGGAGCGTCGCCCTATAATCGCGTCCCTTTTTCTTGGCCTTCGGGTCGCCGCTTGGCCTTGCGCCGGCTCACGTTGAGTGGATACCGCCATGCATTATCCCAAGACTTACGATGTCATCGTTATCGGTGGTGGCCACGCCGGCACCGAAGCAGCCTTGGCCGCGGCACGCATGGGTTGTCAAACCTTGCTGCTCACCCACAACGTGGAAACGCTGGGGCAGATGAGCTGTAACCCGGCCATCGGCGGTATCGGCAAGTCGCATCTGGTGAAAGAAATTGATGCCCTTGGCGGCGCCATGGCGCTGGCCACCGACCGCGCCGGCATCCAATTCCGTGTGCTTAATGGCCGCAAGGGGCCCGCCGTGCGCGCCACGCGAGCCCAGGCTGATCGAGCGCTGTACAAGGCGGCGATTCGTTCCGTGCTGGAAAACCAGCCCAATCTCGACATCTTCCAGCAGGCCGCTGACGACTTGGTGGTCGAGGGCGACACCGTTAAGGGTGTGATCACACAAACCGGTATTCGCTTCACCACCAAAACCGTGGTACTGACCACCGGCACTTTCTTGGGCGGTACGATTCATATCGGCCTGGAAAATCATCGTGGTGGCCGTGCCGGCGATCCGCCATCGATTGCGCTGGCCAATCGTCTGCGCGAGTTGCCGCTGCGTGTTGGCCGCCTGAAGACCGGCACGCCGCCGCGCATCGACGCCAAGTCGGTGGATTTCTCGGTGATGCAGGCCCAGCCCGGCGACACGCCGTGCCCGGTCATGTCTTTCCTCGGAACGCGTGCCATGCACCCAGAGCAGGTCAACTGCTGGATCACCCACACCAACCTGCAAACGCACGACATCATTCGCAGTGGCCTTGACCGCTCGCCGATGTACACCGGCGTCATCGAGGGTGTGGGGCCGCGCTACTGCCCATCGATTGAAGACAAAATCCATCGCTTCGCCGACAAAGATTCGCATCAGGTCTTCATCGAGCCGGAAGGCCTGAGCACACACGAGCTCTACCCCAACGGTATTTCCACGAGCCTGCCGTTTGATATTCAAATGGCCTTGGTGCGCTCAATACGCGGCATGGAAAATGCGCACATCACGCGCCCCGGCTATGCCATTGAATACGATTATTTTGATCCGCGTGACCTCAAGCACACCTTAGAAACTCGCGTGATTCATAACTTGTTTTTCGCGGGCCAGATTAACGGCACCACGGGTTATGAAGAGGCTGGCGCGCAGGGCTTGCTCGCGGGCGTTAACGCGGGACTGCGTGCGCAGGACAAGCCGGGCTGGTACCCGACGCGTGATCAGGCCTATCTCGGGGTGTTGGTGGATGACCTCATCACGCTTGGGACGAAAGAGCCGTATCGCATGTTCACCTCGCGAGCCGAATATCGCCTGATGCTGCGTGAAGACAACGCGGACCAACGCTTGACCGAGCAGGGCCGTGCCTTGGGCTTGGTGGACGATGTGCGCTGGGCTGCCTATTGCGCGAAACAGGAAGCCATTGAGCGCGAAAGTCAGCGTTTGAAAAGCGCTTGGTTGCATCCGGGCAGTACCGGAGCGCAGGCCTTTACGGCATTGACCGGCCAGGAATTGAATCGCGAAAGCAATCTCCATGATCTGCTCAAGCGCCCGCAAGTGACCTACGCGCAGTTGGCTGAATTAGTGCCAGACACGGGCGGCTTAGCCGATCCGGGTGCCATGGCCGTAGAAGCCGTGGAAATGCGTGAAGCCATCGGTGAGCAAATTGAAATTGCGGTGAAATACGCCGGTTATGTGGATCGCCAGAGTGATGAAGTGGCTCGTCTGCGTGCTCAAGAAGGCTTGGCTTTGCCGCTCGATTTTGACTACGACGCTGTGCAAGGCCTATCGAAGTTAAAGGCCGCCAGGCCGGAAACTTTGGCGCAAGCGGGTCGTATTCCGGGGATCACCCACGCCGCCGTATCACTGTTGTTAATTACGCTGAAAAAGCACGGGCGTGTGCGCACGCCCCAAACGGTCTAAGGGCGAACTATGGCGCAGCAACGGTTAGCGGCGGATTGGCCAAATGCAGCGGAAGCGCGTTTACGCGAAGGCATCCAAGCGATGGGCTTGGCGTTGGATGAGGCCGTGATTGCCCGCTTGATGACCTACCTCGTGGGGCTGGTGAAGTGGAATCAAGCCTTTAACCTGACCGCAATTCGTGATCCGCTGGTCATGGTCGATAAACATCTGCTCGATAGCCTCAGCGTGCTGCCCCTGATCAGTCGTGAGAGTCTGATTGATATTGGTACGGGTGCCGGCTTGCCAGGTTTTATTTTGGCGCTGGTGCATCCGGAGCAAGACATCACATTGCTGGATTCGAATGGCAAGAAAACGCGATTTCTGAAGCAAATGGCCGCCGACATGGGCATGCAGCGCGTAACGGTCGTGAACGCACGCTGTGAGGAGCATCAAGGCCAATATGCTCAAGTTTGCAGTCGCGCTTTCGCCAGTTTGGCCGACATGGTGAATGGCACCGCGCATCTTTTGACCCCTAATGGGCGCTGGTTAGCCATGAAAGGCCATGTGCCTCACGATGAAATAGCTGAGCTACCGGTGAACGCAGCACTCGAAAACACCCCCGCTTTGCGAGTACCCTTTGTCGCTGATGCTCGACACCTGATTGTGTTGCGGCCCGTGTCTTAAAAGTCCGACATCCATAGGTGATCGGCGGGGAAATACATGGATAAGATTTTTGCAGTCGCGAACCAGAAAGGCGGTGTCGGTAAAACCACCACCAGTGTCAATTTGGCCGCTTCGTTAGCCGCGACTCGTCGCCGGGTGCTTTTGGTGGATCTCGATCCCCAGGGCAACACCACGACAGGCTCAGGCATTAGCAAACACGATCTGACGCGCAGTGTTTATGATGTGTTGTTAGGCGAGGTCACCGCCGCTGAAGTCATTCAGGCATCGCCCGGTGGCTATGATTTGCTGCCGGCCAATGGCGACCTGACCGCGGCAGAAGTGGAGCTGTTAGATGTACCGCGAAAGGAGCAGCGCTTAAAAGAAGCGTTGGCTCCGCTTGTGGGCCGCTACGACAGCATCATCATCGACTGTGCGCCGTCTCTCAGCATGCTGACGTTGAACGGGCTTGTGGCCGCAGATGGCGTCATCATTCCTATGCAGTGTGAGTATTACGCCCTTGAAGGCTTGGCGGCACTGACAGAGACCATCAACCGCGTTGCTGAAACAGCTAACCCGAATCTGCATATCGCCGGCATTTTGCGCACCATGTTTGATCCACGTAATACCTTGGCCAATGATGTGTCGAAAGAGTTGATCAGCCATTTTGGTGATCGCGTATTGAACACGATTATTCCGCGCAATGTCCGTTTGGCCGAGGCGCCAGCGCATGGCGTGCCGGTATTGCAGTACGATAAAAGTTCACGCGGTGCTATGGCCTATTTAGCTTTAGCCTCCGAGCTATTGCGCCGACAAAAGCGCGCGTAATTCGCCCAGCCATCGATAGACGAGAACAATAACGCTATGTCGACCATTAAGAAGCGCGGGTTAGGCGGGAATCGAGGGCTCGATGCCTTGCTGGGCACCGTGCGTAAGGTTCAAGAAGAGGTCACTGCAGTTGCCGCTGGCTTGCCGCCAGAAGGTGAGCTGAAACTATTGCCCGTCGAATTTTTATCGCGTGGTCGTTATCAGCCCCGTCGGGATATGGACCCTGAAGCCCTGCAAGAGCTCGCCGACTCGATTAAGGCGCAGGGTATTTTGCAGCCGATTGTGGTGCGCGAAATTGGCGAGCAGCGCTACGAAATTATTGCCGGTGAGCGCCGTTGGCGTGCCGCACAACTCGCGCAGCTGGATAAAGTCCCTGCGCTGATCCGTGACTTCAGCGATGAAGCGGCAATTGCGCTGGCGCTGATCGAAAACATTCAGCGTGAAGACCTGAATCCGCTGGAAGAAGCCTTAGCCATGCAGCGCTTTGCTGAGGAGTTCAAGCTCACGCATCAAGAAGTCGCTGACGCCGTGGGCAAGTCGCGTGCAGCGGTGAGTAATTTGTTGCGTCTGCTCGGCTTGAACGAAGAAGTTAAGCGCTCACTCGCGCACGGCGATTTAGATATGGGCCATGCCCGCGCTTTGCTGGCGCTGACCTCGGCGCAGCAGTTGCTGGCGGCACGGCAAATTATTGATAAGGGCATGACCGTTCGTCAGGCAGAGTCCTTGGTTCGACAGCTGCTGGCGGAAAAACCTGCGGCGGGTGAGCGCAAACCTGATCCTAATGTGCGACAGCTGCAGGATCGTTTGTCCTCACAGTTGGGTGCTGTGGTGAAAATAGACTGCAACGCGAAAGGTAAAGGCCGTTTGGTCATTAGCTATAACTCGCTTGACGAGCTTGATGGCATTCTTGCGCACATTCAGTAAGCATTTCGGCGCTCTGCGAGCGGCTTGGCTGCTCACAGTGTCCTTACTGTTTCTTTCAACGACAGCCTACAGCAACGACACCGTTGGCGATGACTGGCGTCTTCAGCGACAAGAGCCGGCGCGCCAGATTCGTGTGTACTTGCACGACCGGCCCAATGGCCAATATCGCGATGTTTATGCCGTCACTACCATGAAAGGATCGACTCAACGCATTGAGGCGGTTCTCAGTGATGTCGCGGTTATGCCGCAGTGGGCCTCTCGCGTTAGCGAAGCTCGGTTGATCAAGCGTCAAGGCAATGTGGCGTGGATCTATATTCAATACAAACTGCCCTATCCCTTTAAGCCCCGCGAAGTGGTGGTGAAGTCGGAGCGTTTAGAAAGTAACGGTATTGTGACGATCCGCTCGCAAGCCGTTCCGGGCTATGTTCGCGAAACGGCAGGCAAAATTCGTATGCATTCGGTGCAAAGCAGCTGGCGTTTAACGCCGCAATCCAGCAATAACGTCAAAATCGAGCTCTGGGGTAGCGCAGAGCCGGGTGGCCTGATTCCTGCCGTGGTCTATAACTTCAATTTAGCCGATGACGCTTTGCAGACCTTGCGTCAGCTGAGAAGAATGTCGTTACGGGAAAAATATCAAGATAAAGCGCCTGCGCTGAAAGCAATCCACCAAATGTAGTGTTTAAGATGAAGCGACATTTTCCACACGGTACACGAGTCATGAAAAGTCTGTGTGAATTGGTTGCCCTTTAAGCGCACTGCCATCTATAATCCGCGCGCTTTCAAGGGTTTGTCGATAGACCAACCGCCGACAGCTAACCTAGTGAGCGCAGCATGAGTGTCAGCAAGCCGCAACCGCTGGTCGATTTCAAGCCAGCTAAGCTGCAGTTACGTTGGCAATGCCGGCTTTGGGCCGCGATTTTTCTAATCGCTTATTTGCTCGCCGGTAAACATGCGGCCTTATCTGCGCTAGCAGGGGCGGGCATCGCGGTGGTGGGTCAGGCGTATTTTGTGTTTCGCGCCTTTCGTCATGCCGGTGCAACATCTGCACAGCAGATTGTGAAAAATTTTTATCGGGGTGAGGCAGGTAAATTTGTATTAACCGCCTTACTCTTTGCCGCGGTGTTTATTGGCTTTGAAGAAGTCGATGCCCGCTGGCTATTCGCCAGTTTTGTTTTGGAGCAGCTGGTTGCTTGGATCGTGCCACTCACGATGCGTGCAACTCAGCCCTGATGGGTAAGAGACTAATGGCTGGAAATTCCACCGAGTACATCAAGCACCACTTAACCAACTTAACCTACGGGAATCACCCGGAGAATGGTTGGGGTTTTGCGCACACCGCTCAAGAAGCTGCCGAGATGGGTTTCAACGCGATTCATGTTGATACCATGGGCTGGTCGATTTTCCTCGGCCTAGTATTTTGCTTCCTGTTCCGTCTGGCTGCTGTACGAGCCACTTCGGGCGTACCAGGTGGCTTGCAGAATCTCGTCGAAGTCGTGGTTGATTTCGTACACACCAACGTCAAAGACACGTATCACGGCACATCCAAACTGATTGCGCCGTTGGCTCTGACCATTTTCGTCTGGATTTTCCTGATGAATTTGATGGACTTGGTGCCTGTCGATTTCTTGCCAGAAATTGCCAAAATCATTGGTGTTAGCGTCTTTGGCGCTGATCCGCATGCTGTTTTCTTCAAGGTCGTACCCACCACCGACGTGAACGCTACGCTAGGCATGGGTATCTCCGTTTTCATCTTGATCGTTGCCTACAGCATCCGCATGAAAGGTGTGGGTGGCTTCGCTAAGGAATTGACCTTCCAGCCGTTCAACACTATTTGGCTGGTTTGGTTCAACTTCCTGTTGGAAGGCGTGGCACTGATTGCTAAGCCAATTTCCTTGGCGCTGCGACTCTTCGGCAACATGTATGCCGGTGAGTTGCTGTTCATCCTGATTGCTTTGCTGCCGTGGTATCTGCAGTGGACATTGTCCGTGCCTTGGGCGATCTTCCACATCCTGATTATTACGCTGCAGGCCTTCGTGTTCATGATGCTGACTATTGTCTACATGAGCATGGCGTCTGAGTCGCACGACCACTAAACCCTTTACACACACTGAAACCAACCCTGAAGAGGAAACTCAAATGGAACAAGTTATTGGCCTTAACCTGATCGCTGTTGCACTGTTGATCGGCCTGGGTGCTCTCGGCACTGCAATCGGCTTCGGCCTGCTCGGCGGTAAGTTCCTCGAAGGCACTGCCCGTCAACCAGAACTGGCTCCACAGCTGCAGGTGAAGATGTTCATCGTCGCCGGTCTGCTCGACGCCGTAACCATGATCGGTGTTGGTATCGGTCTGTTCCTGCTGTTCGCCAACCCGTTCATTCAGCAGTAATCGATCGCTCGCGATCGGTATGTTGCAGGCCGGCTTCCGGTCTGCTGAATGAATCTGGAATAGAGGTGATAGCGTGAACATCAACTTCACAATCGTGGGCCAAGCGATCTCTTTTGCGATCTTCGTTTGGTTCTGCATGAAGTTTGTGTGGCCACCCATCATGGCCGCCATGGCTGAGCGTCAGCAGAAGATTGCTGATGGTCTGAATGCCGCTGACAAGGCAAAGCAGGATCTGGAAGTTGCGCACGCGCAAGTTGCTCAGGAACTGCAAGCTGCCAAGCAGCAGGCTGCTGCGCTTATCGAGCAGGCTAACCGTCGTGCCTCGCAAGTCGGTGATGAAGTGAAGGCTCAGGCTGCGGCCGAAGCTGAGCGCATCCTCACTCAGGCTCGTGCGGATATCGAAACTGAAATGGCCAGCGCTCGTGATGTATTGCGTAAGCAAGTTGCGGCCTTAGCTGTTGCCGGTGCCGAGAAGATTCTGCAAGCCGAAGTAGATGCTGCAAAGCATGCCGGCATGTTGGATCAACTGGCTAGCCAGCTCAAATAAGAGGCTCAACAGACCATCATGGCTGAACTCACAACAGTAGCGCGACCCTACGCCAAAGCCGCTTTCGAGTATGCTCGTGGCGCGGGCGAGCTAGCCGGTTGGTCGTCCATGTTGGCACTCGCTGCCGCCGTGGTCGCCAATGCAGACTTCAATCAGTACATTTCGCGCCCGATGTTGAGCGCGGCTGAACAGGCGGAAGCCATGTTCAAGGTTTGTGGTGATCGTCTTGATGCCGCCGGCCGCAATTTCATCAGCAATGTTGCCAGCCACAAGCGCTTGGCCGCACTGCCGGCCATTAGCAGCCTTTTCGAAGGTCTGCGGGCTGAGGCCGAAGGCGCTGTAGATGTCACGGTGACGTCTGCATTCGCCTTAAGCGCCGAGCAGACTCAGCAATTGGGCCAGGTTCTGGCTCAAAAGCTGTCGCGCCAAGTGAATGTGACAAGCACGACCGATGCTAGCCTCATTGGTGGCACCATCATTCGTGCCGGTGACATGGTTATCGATGCCTCTGTACGAGGCCAGCTGGGCAAGCTTAACGCTGCCCTGAATACCTGATTATTCCTTCGAGGAAGAGAGCATCATGCAGCATCTGAATCCCTCCGAGATCAGCGAACTGATCAAGAGCCGCATCACGGATCTGAACGCCTCCGCTGAAGCGCGTAACGAAGGCACCATCGTCGGCGTATCCGACGGTATCGTGCGTATCCACGGTCTGGCCGACGTCATGTACGGCGAAATGATCGAGTTCGACGGCGGCGTCTTCGGCATGGCCCTCAACCTCGAGCGCGACTCCGTCGGTGCCGTGGTACTCGGCCCATACCAGACTCTGCAGGAAGGCGGCAAAGCCCGCTGCACCGGCCGTATTTTGGAAGTGCCAGTAGGTCCTGAGCTGCTCGGCCGCGTCGTTGACGCGCTGGGCAACCCCATCGACGGCAAAGGCCCGATCAACGCTAAAGAAACTGACGCCGTTGAAAAGGTTGCTCCAGGCGTTATTTGGCGTCAGTCCGTAGACCAGCCCGTACAGACTGGCTACAAGTCTGTCGACGCCATGATCCCCATCGGCCGTGGCCAGCGTGAGCTGATCATTGGCGACCGTCAGACCGGTAAAACCGCGCTGGCCATCGACGCCATCATTGCGCAGAAGAACTCGGGCATTAAGTGCGTCTACGTTGCTGTAGGCCAGAAGCAATCGACTATTGCTAACGTGGTTCGCAAGCTCGAAGAGTTTGGCGCCATGGCTTACACCACGGTTGTTGCTGCTGCTGCTGCTGACGCGCCATCCATGCAGTTCCTGGCTCCGTACTCCGGTTGCACCATGGGTGAATACTTCCGTGATCGTGGCGAAGACGCCCTGATCATTTACGACGATCTGTCCAAGCAGGCTGTGGCCTACCGTCAGATTTCGCTGTTGCTGCGCCGTCCGCCAGGTCGTGAAGCGTACCCAGGCGACGTGTTCTATCTCCACTCCCGTCTGCTGGAGCGTGCATCGCGCGTATCCGCTGAGTACGTTGAGAAGTTCACCAAGGGTGCCGTAACGGGCAAGACTGGCTCGCTCACCGCGCTGCCAATCATTGAAACGCAAGCCGGTGACGTATCCGCCTTCGTTCCAACCAACGTGATTTCGATCACCGACGGCCAGATCTTCTTGGAAACGTCGCTGTTCAACTCCGGTATCCGTCCTGCGGTTAACGCTGGTATTTCGGTATCGCGTGTGGGTGGTGCAGCGCAGACCAAGATCATCAAAAAGCTCTCCGGCGGTATTCGTACCTCGTTGGCTCAGTACCGTGAACTGGCCGCGTTTGCTCAGTTCGCTTCCGACCTCGATGAAGCGACCCGTAAGCAGCTGGAACTGGGTCAGCGTGTGACTGAGCTGATGAAGCAGAAGCAATTCGCACCGCTCAACATTGCCGACATGGCACTGTCGATTTTCGCGGTTAACGAAGGCTATCTGGGCGATGTTGCCGTGAACAAAGTGCTCGATTTCGAAGCCGCTTTGCACGCCTTCATGAACAGCGAGTACAAAGCGCTGATGGATAACATCAACGCCACCGCTAACTACGATGGCAAGATCGAAGCTGAGCTGCGCGCTGGCATCGAGAAGTTCAAAGCCACGCAGAGCTGGTAAGTACGATCCGGCCTAGCGTTCGCGCTGGGCCGGTGACTCAGGCAACGATTTGGTGAGGCTATGGCCAGCTTAAAAGAAATCCGTGTCAAGGTTGCGAGCATCAAGAGCACGCAGAAGATCACGAAAGCGATGCAGCTCGTGGCCGCCTCTAAGATGCGCAAAGCCCAGGAACGTATGGTCGCAGGTAAGCCCTACGCCCAAAAGATCCGTCAGGTGGTGGCTCACGTTGCTCACGCAACGCCCGAGTACAAACACGCCTATCTGATCGAGCGTCCAGTGAAGCGCGTTGGTTACATTGTGGTGTCGTCCGATCGTGGTCTTTGCGGCGGCCTGAACACCAACCTGTTCAAACAGGTCGCACTTTCCGTTCGCGAGTTTCAGGCTCAGGGCGTTGAGGTCGAGTTCTGTTTGCTCGGGACTAAAGCCACCACGTTCTTTAAGAACTTCGGCGGCAAAGTGGTGGCAGCAAAAACCCATATGGGTGACAAGCCATCGCTGGAAGCATTGATTGGCGCCATTAAGGTCATGCTCGAACACTATGATGAAGGCAAAATAGATCGCCTTTATTTAGTGTCTAACGAGTTTGTTAACACCATGACGCAGAAGCCGACACTGCAGCAATTGCTGCCGTTGGCCACGTCCGGTGATGACGGCCTGAGTGAGCGTAGCTATAACTGGGACTACCTCTATGAGCCCGAAGCCAAGCCCATCCTCGATGCGCTCTTGCTTCGTTTCATTGAGTCACAGGTTTACCAAGGTGTGATCGAAAACGTAGCCTGTGAAATGGCTGCTCGTATGGTCGCCATGAAGGCGGCAACTGATAACGCCGGTGAACTGATCCGTAACCTCCAGCTCGTGTATAACAAGCTGCGTCAGGCTGCGATCACCCAGGAAATCTCGGAAATCGTCGGTGGTGCTGCGGCCGTTTAAGGTCGCGCATAACTAAAACAGTATTGCAGTTTGAGAGGATGAACCCATGAGCAGCGGTCGTATTGTCCAGATCATCGGCGCCGTTATTGACGTCGAATTCCCGCGCGATAGCGTGCCCAGAGTCTATGACGCGCTGAAAGTTGACGCGACATCGACCACCCTCGAAGTTCAGCAGCAGCTGGGCGACGGCATCGTGCGTACGATTGCCATGGGTTCCACCGAAGGCCTCAAGCGCGGTCTGACGGTTGGCAACTCCGGCGGTCCGATCAGCGTGCCAGTCGGTAAGGGCACGCTGGGTCGCATCATGAACGTTCTGGGTCAGCCAGAAGATGAAGCCGGCCCGGTTGAAACCGACGTCACTATGTCGATCCACCGCAAGGCTCCTAGCTACGACGAACAGTCGGGCGGTACTGAGCTGCTGGAAGTAGGCATTAAGGTTATCGATCTGCTCTGCCCATTCGCTAAGGGCGGTAAGGTCGGTCTCTTCGGTGGTGCTGGCGTCGGCAAGACCGTGAACATGATGGAACTCATCAACAACATTGCTAAGGCGCACAGCGGTTTGTCCGTGTTCGCGGGTGTGGGTGAGCGTACCCGTGAAGGCAATGACTTCTATCACGAAATGAAGGATTCGGGCGTTCTCGACAAGGTTGCGATGGTTTACGGCCAGATGAACGAGCCGCCCGGCAACCGTCTGCGCGTTGCGTTGACCGGTCTGACCATGGCGGAATACTTCCGTGATGAGAAGGACGAATCCGGCAAAGGCCGTGACGTGCTGCTCTTCGTAGACAACATCTACCGTTACACATTGGCCGGTACCGAAGTATCCGCGCTGCTCGGCCGTATGCCGTCAGCTGTGGGCTACCAGCCAACGCTGGCCGAGGAAATGGGCGTTCTGCAAGAGCGTATTACATCGACTAAGAACGGTTCGATCACCTCGATCCAAGCCGTTTACGTTCCTGCCGATGACTTGACTGACCCATCGCCAGCGACCACGTTCGCTCACTTGGACGCCACCGTTGTTCTGTCGCGTGATATCGCCTCGCTGGGTATCTACCCTGCAGTTGATCCACTCGATTCCACATCGCGTCAGCTCGACCCACTGGTTGTTGGCGAAGAGCATTACGCCGTTGCTCGTGGCGTGCAGAACGTGTTGCAGCGTTACAAGGAACTGAAGGACATCATCGCGATTCTGGGTATGGACGAGCTGTCGGAAGAAGACAAGCTGGTTGTGTACCGTGCGCGTAAGATCCAGCGCTTCTTGTCGCAGCCGTTCCACGTGGCCGAAGTCTTCACCGGTTCGCCAGGTAAGTATGTCTCGCTAAAAGAAACCATTCGTGGCTTCAAAGGCATTTTGGCCGGTGAGTTTGACTCGCTGCCAGAGCAGGCGTTCTACATGGTTGGCGGTATCGACGAAGCCATCGAAAAGGCGAAGAAGCTCTAAGCTTCTTCACCTTCAGGCTCAGGAGTAGAACATGGCGAACACGATTCACTGCGATATTGTC
>Ga0255101_1000096_pt1 | contig 23854 bp, 26 predicted proteins | sample Colum_Colum_RepC_2_FD_188588 | JGI IMG/M metagenome (GOLD analysis project Ga0255101, IMG submission 188588) | Freshwater microbial communities from Columbia River, Oregon, United States - Colum_Colum_RepC_8d | ecosystem: Environmental > Aquatic > Freshwater > River | place: USA: Oregon...
GGATGCTGAAACGCAGACATTGCAAGGGCTGTAGCCCGAGTTGTGCGCCTGAAGGCACGAGTCAGTTGCGCCTGATGGCACGTGAGTGAGTGCGTCTGATAGCACGAAGCCTTTCACAGGATATCCTCCGTTTTATCTTCCGACCGGGCACGCCTGAGCACCTGGCTCAGACAGTCGATCAGGGTGCGGCGAGAAGGTCAGGGTTTCGTTTCCATCCACTCGCTGGTGGACACTCAATCGGTAGCCAGGCAATGACTGGCGGGCTGCAATGCGACGGATGTCGAGTGCGAAATCCGAGTAGCGCGCCATGGATCCCGACTTGAGGTAGAGATGCCGGAAAGCGAAATGCCAGCCTTTCTTCTGGCGACCACCATGCTTGCGCACAAGTCGATACAGCCAACGCTCGATACCACCGGTCAGTCGGAAATACGCAGGGTCAATGGTGAGCACCAGCGCCTCTTCCAGCACCCCGGCATAGAACCAGTCGGGCAGGATCAACTCCAAGCCCAAGGGCTTGCCCTCAGCGTCAGCAAGCTCCTTCCACTCGTTGATCCACGAGAAGCGATGCAGGCGTCGCCCGGTCGTCTCGCGAATCGACGTGGCAACGCTGGTGGACTGCAGTCGATCCAGCGCCGCTTTCAGACGCTGGTAATCGCGTAGCGAGGTGCCACGGCCGATGAAGGTCAGAATCTCGTAGGGCGTGGCCTGCATCAGGCGAGAGGTACGCATGCCGAGGTCGCGGGCCTGGACAATCTGACTGGCTGCCCAGATCAGGATGTCGGCATCCCAGATAGTCGCCAGACCATGCTCCAACGTACCCTCGACCCGCACCTGCACTCCACCGGCACGGAAGTCTATGGGCTGCACCCGCCGCGACTTGCCGAGGGCGAAGAACGGATAGGCCATCATGTCCTGGGCATCGCGCGGCGCCATCGCGGACGGCAAGGCGCGAAAAAGTTCGAGGGCAGGCAGCTCCGCTTGTTCGACACACTGCTTTCGTTTGGATGCTGTCATTAGCCCGCCCTCACGATGCCGGATGCGGCTTGCCGTAATCCGGATCGAAGGTCGCCTCGAAGCTGCGCGCATTGGCCCAGTTGATCAGGTCATCCAGCGCATAGATCACACGCCGGCCGATCTTGCGAAAACGCGGACCATCCCCGAGCATGCGACGCTTCTCCAGCGTGCGTGGCGACAAGCGCAGGAAGGCGGCAGCCTCAGCGTTGTTGAGGAATCGAGCCGTACCGATTCTGTCGGCAGCCCCTGTCGTGGTTGGTGTCATTCAGGCGATCTCCAGATCAAGCAGTCGCCCTCGACACTACGCAGCCAACCCGCCCGGCTGTGTTGGCATGCTGCTGGCATTGAGTGAGTCAGACCCGTAGGGCCAGCGATTCATGCTTGCGGCTGCAACAGCCGCAGCAAAAAGGGGGCAAAGCCCCCTGGGGCTCACAAGAGCCCCCGCTCCGCGAACGACACCGATGCGAAGCCACCGATCACGATGTGATCAAGGATGCGCACATCCACCAACGCCAGGGCATCGCTCAGACGCCTCGTGATCTGCTGATCCGCTGCACTCGGTTCCGGATGCCCGGATGGATGGTTGTGCGCCATGATGATGGCGCCCGCGTTCAGCGCCAGCGCCTCCTTCACGACTTCGCGCGGATGCACACTCGCACTGTCGATGGTGCCCCTGAACATTTCGCGATAGGCGATCAGCCGGTGCTGGTTGTCGAGGAAGAGCGCTGCGAAGACTTCGTGCTCCAAGCCTGCCAGCTTCATCTGCAGGTAGTCCTTCGTCACCTGCGGCGATGTGAACTTCTCGCCCCGCTGCATTTTCTGGTCGATGACCTGACGGGCCACTTCGAGGATCACCTCCGGCGTGGCCGCAGCGTAACGGCCCTTGGCATCACGAACGAGGAGCTTGGCGTGAGACTGAGCGATGCGATTCATGGTCTTTCTCCGATCTGCGGGCGGATTTGCCCGAGAACGGCGGAACACATCGCAGCGGAGCAGTCAGGGATGGCACACGGCGCAGCCGCGAGCATGCAAAGCACGCGTAGTCCTTGACGGCGAGAACGGTGTGGTACGGTGAAGGGATCAGCAAGGCCGACCTACTGACCTCTTGCCCAACTTGGGTTCTACCCCGCGATTGGTGCCGTATTCGATGTATCGCGTTCCTGTCTGTATGCTCATTGGCACGGCGTGCTGTTGCCCTCGGACATGAATGGCGTAGGCGGCATGAGCCAGCTGCAGATCAAGCTGGGCCAGACTTTCATCTACGAATACACCATGAAGAAATCCGGCACCCTAACGTCGCGCCGGAGTCCGCCTTTGAGCGCCAGGGCATTACCCGCGACGCAACCCGTACCATCGACGTAGTCATGATCGATGCCATGAGGTTCACCTCAGACAAGCTGGACATGAAGCAGGGCAAAACCGTACGCCTGTGTATCTGCAAGGCCGACAAGATTCCGCATGAGCTCGTACTCGGCACTCCAGCGGAAACTGTCAAGCACGCCAAGATGATGCGGAAGAGCCCGGAAATGGAACATGCCGATACCAGCTCCGCCCGCGTGGCGACCGGCGGCACGGGCGAGATCGTCTGGCAGTTCGACAAGGCCCTAAACTTTCCTTGCACCAGCCTGATCCCCGTGCACTGGGAAGCCGGCTGCAAGGCATGGTGTCGGTGGCGCCTGATCAGGCAGCCACGACAAGTAATGCTCACGTCATGCCTGTAGCGAAGACAACCGCCCTGGCCGCAAGCGATGACCATTACACAAGCGGTGAAAAATCCTCAAGGTCGTACCGTGCAGGGCAAGCTCGCCATCAAGCACGGTGGAATCGATAACATCGACCAGGAGCTCCGACTGAACCATCCAGATAAGCGACGCCTCACAGCTTCTGCTCGCCAACGGGAAATAGAAAGCGTCCGATACAGACCAGCTTTCCTTCGTGCCGCAATTGGACCGACACGGTGGTAATCCGCCGCCCTGCCCGCACGATATTGGGAATGGCCATCAGCGTACCCGCAAAGGCTGGGCGCAGATAATCGAACGTCAGGGTGGCGCACTCCGGCAGCACGGTGTCGCCCCGCTCCTGCGCCAGGTGAAGCGCCGCCACCAGCTCTCCGAAGCTGGCCAAGATGCCGCCGTGGAAGGTGCGGATCAGCGGATTGCCCACGTGCTCTTCCCGGAAATCCAAGAAGTAGCGGCGCTCACCATCGACCTCGCCTTCGCGCAGACCCAGAAAGCTCGCATAAGGCGCCAGCATCGGTTCGGCAGGCGGTTGCAACTCCAACGAGCTCAACGAGTCGATCCTCATTTTTCAACTCCCGCCGGCGCAAGGTGATGACTGTCGAAGGACGGCCCCATCGTGTTTACGGCGAAGGATCCCGCTACCGTGGCAACCGGTTCTTCCTGGCCCTCAGCCAATGCCTTGCCCACGATAAAGGCGACCGTTGCCGTGGTGGCAACGCAGTCCACGACGGCTCGTATGCCAACTCCGGTTGGGATGGATCGCAAATAGTCGATACGCAGGTCGATGGTGGCGATAGGCCGCATAGACTGCAATGCAGAAAAGATGGCAAGGCCGCAGGTGGTGTCCAGCAGCGTGACAAGGGCACCGCGATGCAGGGCACCGCGATGATCGGAGAGCCGCATCGAAAATGGCATAGCCATCTCGGCTGTCCCGTTATCGACTCGAACGATATCGATGCCCATGGTATTGAACAGCGGATGTTGACTGCCAAAGAACAGCCTCGCCGCTTCAAAATTGATCATGCCAGAATACTCCTCGCAATTTCTGGACGGGCGCACAGGCTCAGGTTTGCAGCGCGGCCCGTGCGTAACGGAACTCCGCGTGCTCGACAGCGGTGATGGCTGCCTCAAGCTCGGCCAGAGGATAACGCTCGCTTTCCGACGCTGCCTTGAAGGTCAGCGCCAGCTGGGTCCAGGCTTCAGCGGACTCGCGCATGAGCGCAGGCAAATCGGAGCTGCGGATCTCGTCATCTAGCAGGGCAAGCTCGTCCAGGAAATCCGCATACATTTTCCGGAAGCCACCGCCGCCGGTGCCGCGCCTCTCGATCAGCTGATACGCAAAGCGCGCGGTCCAGCGCCAATCGACCTCACTCGACCACAGCGGGAGCTGCTCCCGCCAATGCCCGAGTGCGGCGATGCCGCTGCACAACGCCCCGCTCAATAGCAACCCGGCATTGCAGCGCACAGCCGCGCGCGCCGATTCACGCAGGGAGCCGGTCAGTTGCAGCGAGTCCGGTGAATACATATTACCCTGATGCCGGAAGGGCTCCTGGCTGGAAAACCGCGCCAGCGCCATCTTGTCGCGCGGCACCGCTAGCAACTCCGGCCGCTCGGTATCGGTGACGAAAACGTCGCCAGATGCGCGGGAGCGCCCCCAGGCCATGATCGCGTGGCCCGGGAAATGGGTGCTGCTGCCGTAATACGGCAGGTGAAAAATATCCGTAAGCAGCAGGGCGGGAAAGCCAGCGTCCAGGCGTTCATCGAGCGCCTGCATCGCCACGTCGCCACTGGCGAACGTGGACCACGCCATGGAGGGCGCGAACGTCCGCAACACCCGCTCCTCGAAGCCAAGTGAGCGCACATGCACCATATACGGCACGGGCGCCCCGGAAGGAGCCAGATAGCTGATGCCGAGCCCGGAGCCGAGCCCGAAGCAGAAAGCCTCACTGAGCAGGATGCCATGAAACTCAAGCAGGTCCCGCAGGGCCGAACTGCCGCAATGATTGCCGGTCCGATGCGTAAATCGGGGGCCGGTTTCCGGTGGTGCCAATGGGGTACTCAAATTTTCCTCATGTCTGCGTGTGTCGGTGCAAGGATGCCCCGAGAGATGATTGACCAGAGAGATTCGCCAATCTCTTCGAGCGAATACTTCCCCCCTTTTTTGTACCAGGTCGCCATCCAGTTGATGGCGCCTAAGCCGATCAGGCGCAGCAGATGTGTATCGACATCCGGCCGGATGAGTCCCTGCTCCTTTAGCGCCTCCAGCATGGTGGCCCAACAACGCTCATAACGGTCCCGCTCACGAATCATTTCCTTGCGCGCCGGGCCGCGCAGGGAACGCCACTCGAAGAGCAGCACGTACATCATGTCGTCGCCGGATAGGAGAACCTCGACATGCGCCTGCAGCGCGGCGCGTACCTGCTGCAAGGGGTCCTCTGTCCCGGTGGTCGCCTCGGTGATGCGGCGTATGGTCTGCTCGATGGCCACCCGCATCATATCTACCAGAATGTCTTCCTTGGCGCGGTAGCGATAATGCAGGCTGCCCGGCAACAAGTCACAGGCCTCAGCGATCTGCCGGACGGTGGTCTTGTCGAATCCGTATTCCCGGAACAGACGGGCAGCCGTAAAAAGGATGCGCTCGCGGTCTGTGTTGGCGTGCAAGGGATCATGACGGGTCATAGGGTTACTCACAGGGTTAGGGGGCGACAAAAGTGTTACAGCCCCCTCCGCCCAGCGCAATCCACGCTTTCTCGTCACCCTCCGGACTATTCCGGCCGGGCCACCGGAGCATCGCCAAACACCCGACGAGACGCCTCCAGGGGGTCCGCATGCCGTTCATACTCGGCCAGCCACGCACTGACCTTTTCCGGCATGCTGCTGTCCCAGGGATGAAAACCGGGGCGGAACCAGGCCAGATAAGGGAGCAGCAGGCGGGTCAGCATGCCGTTGGGGCCATAGAGCCGGTACAGGCCGCGGGCGATAAGCAGCGGACGGCCCGTGACCCCGTCCACCTTCAGCATGTGCCAGAGCACGCGCCCCACCACCACGTGCACCAGGGCGGTCCCGACGATCAGCGCTGAGGCCCGGGTGAAGTAGCCGCCGCCGGCCACCTGCTCATAGACATCGTAGGCCACGGCCTTGTGCTCGACCTCTTCCACGCCATGCCAGAGGAACATGGCCCGCATTACCGGGTCCGCATCTCGAAACATCTCTGCCTCACCGTCCATGAAGCCTTCACCCAGGGTCGCCGTAATGTGCTCGAACGCCGCCGTCAGGGCCAGCTGGTACTTCATGGGCAGGTGCTTCTGCGTCAGGCCGAGCAGGGACTTCATGCGGCTGATGATCTTATCGACCTTGACGCCCTGCGCGGCCATGACCGCGTTGTAGCGGTCGTGGACAATGCCGTGCTGAGCCTCCTGGCGAAAGAAGGCCTTCACATCGTCCTTCAGTTTAGGGTCCGTAATGCGGTCCTGATAGTTGCGCACCGACTGGATGAAGAAACGTTCGCCATCAGGAAAGTGTACGGAGAGCGCGTCGAAGAAGCGAGTGACGACCGGATCGCCGCCATTCCACCATACCGGAACGTCATGCACATCGAAGTGCATCTTGCGTGGAATGATGTGATCAATTCTGGCAGTCATGAAGGTCTCCTCCTGTTGCTTATCATCAGCCTTGGAAATCTGCGGCCATCCGGGAAAAGCCGGCAAGCGTCCGTGGTGCACTGCCATCGCAGGGATGTCTGCTCGGCATTCGCTACCCCACGTCATCAACGCCGCCTTTATGGCAGCATGAATTTGGTCAAACGCCCAACTTGTGGTATTTATACTTGGTCATACGGCCAAATGCAAGGGGCAGGCCTGTACCCCTGGTAGAACCATGTGAATAGCGTCTCCTAGCCTCTGCCGGGCCTGTCTTCCTGCTTCCTGCGCAGGGGACGAGCTCGTGCATGCTAGCCCGATCCGAGTACAGAGTGAGCACAATGAACAATACCTACGACTACATCGTGGTGGGCGCCGGCTCTGCCGGCTGCGTACTGGCCAACCGGCTGAGTGCGGACGGGAAAACGACGGTCTGCCTGATCGAGGCGGGACCGGCGGACAAATCCCCGCTCATCCATATTCCCTTCGGCATCATTGGCCTGATCCGTGAGGGCCGGCACAACTGGGGTTACAACACCGAGCCCGAACCCCACCTCGGCAATCGATGCCTCTACTGGCCACGCGGCAAGACCCTGGGCGGCAGCAGCTCGATCAATGCGATGGTCTACATCCGCGGCAACCCCGCCGACTATGACGACTGGGCGGCAAACGGATGCGACGGCTGGGGATGGCAGGATGTACTTCCGATCTTCCGAGACCTGGAGCATAACGAGACCTGGACAAACTCCGCCCTGCACGGCACGCGCGGAGAACTGAACGTGGCCGAGGGCCGCCATATCAATCCCCTTTCGAAAGTCTTCCTTGAGGCCGGTCGTGACTGCGGCTTGCCGCTCAACCCCGACTTCAACGGCCCCGAACAGGAAGGCGTCGGTTACTATCAGGTCACCCAGAAGGACGGGATGCGATGCAGCAGCGCAAAAGCCTTCCTGACGCCGGTGCGCAACCGGCCGAACCTGACCGTCATGACGCAGACACAGGCGACCGGCATCGGCCTTGCCGACGGCAGGGCCGTCAGTCTCGACGTCGTGCAAAGCGGCAGCCGGCAGGTCCTGCACTGCCGGCAGGAAATCATCCTGTGCGGCGGCGCGGTCAATTCGCCGCACCTGCTGATGCTGTCCGGCATCGGACCGCGCGAGGAATTGCAGAAGCACCACATCCCGGTCCGGCATGAGCTGCCGGGGGTCGGCCAGAATCTCCAGGATCATCTGGACGCTACCGTGATAATCCACGACAACACGGCGCAGTCGATCGGCGTGTCGTTGCTGGCGCTGCCCCGGCTAATTGCCGACATGTTCAGGTTCTGGTTTTCGCGGCGCGGCTTTCTGGCGTCCAACGCTGCTGAAACGGGCGCTTTCATCCGTCTGCCTACGGACCCACCCGGCCGTCCTGGACTCCAGCTGCACTTCCTCCCCTCGTATCTGCGGGACCATGGACGCCAGTTCACCCTCGGCCATGGCTGCACAATTCACGCCTGCCAACTGCGCCCCCGCAGTCGCGGCGAAATCGGCCTGACCAGTTCCGATCCGCTTGCGCCGCCACGCATACAGCCCAACTACCTGTCGCATCCCGACGACGTGCAGGCACTACTGCAGGCAACCCGGTGGGCGCGACGGCTGTTCCAGAGCCGGCCCTTTGCGCCTGTAAATGGCGGTGAAGACAGCCCCGGCGAGCAGGTGCAGACTGACGAGGAGATCATTGCAGATATCCGGCAGCGCGCCGAAACCATCTACCACCCTGTCGGCACCTGCCGCATGGGTCGAGACACCATGGCGGTGGTGGATCCGCAACTGCGGGTGCTCGGTGTGCATGGGCTGCGCGTTGCCGACGCGTCCATCATGCCCACCCTGATTGCCGGCAATACCAATGCCGCGTGCATGATGATTGGCGAGCAGTGCGCGCGGTTCATTCTGGAAGAGCGCGCCACTTCTTGACGACGTAGAGGGTTCGCGCCAGTCGGTCGCCATTCAGCTCGGCGACCGACTGCTCGATTACGCGGTGCGCCTCTGCCCGCAAGACGTTGTCGACAGTGCGGCGCGGCATGTAGATCAACTCGAAAATGCGGAGGGGGGGGATGCCGGCGGCACGCCCGACCGCCACCAGCAGCACTGCCTTGCCGACACAATAGCTGCAGCCCTGCGCCAGCACGTGGCTGGCACGCAGGCTGTCGGCATTCAGGGTGCAGGCATAGAGGTCATAACGAATATCGTCGCGAACCGCATAGTACAGAGCGATGGCGCGTTCCCGCGTCGCTGGCTCCGGCGCAGACCTTCCGGGCATACGTGCGCACGGCCTCATGTTCGTGGTCCAGATAGCGGGTGGCTTGAAGGTGCTCCGGGGTATTCATGGCGAAGGTCCGTTGTGTGTTGCAACAGTCTGTGTAGAGGGCTGAATCGGCCTGATCACCTGCCGCCCCGCTCAGCGGCCCTGCCAGCGGGGCACGCGTTTTTCTGCAAAGGCGCGCGGCCCCTCGACGGCGTCCGCGCTGGCGTAGACCTGCTGGTAGATTTTCTCCGCATTGCGCAGGCCCTCGGCGCAGCCAAGACTGGTCGCCTCGTTCAGGCATTGCTTGGCGGCCATCACGGACAGCGGCGCGGCAGCGGCAATACGCGCGGCTAGGTCCTGCGCCCGCGCCAATACCGCTGCCGGGGTGGATTCCAGGTAATTGAGAAAGCCCACCTGATGCAGTCGCTCGGCCGGCAGCAAGTCACCCGTCAGTACCACTTCCTTCAACAGGGCCTGCGGCATCATCCACAGCAGCGGCACAGCCCAGGGCGATCCACGCCCCACCTTGACCTCGGTGATGCCGCCTTGTGTTCCCGCCAGCCCCACCCGCACATCGCAACTCAGCGCCAGCGCCATGCCACCCGCCACAAAATGTCCGTTGAGGGCGGCAATCACCGGCTTACGCAGGCTCCGCATGGTGTGATTAAAGGGATCGGTGAGGTGCTCGAGGATATCCTTGCCGGTGTCGGCCTTGAGCATGGCCGCTTCCCGCATATCCATGCCGGCGCAGAAGGTGCCACAGGGCATGGCAGTCAGTATGGCCACGCGCACTGCGGGGTCGGCATCCACTTTCTGCCAGGCATCGCGCAGCAGGCCTGTGAGCAGCGGCGTCAGCGCATTACGCCGCTCGGGACGATTGAGGGTGAGGGTGGCGATGCCGTTGTCGACGGCGTACAAGAGCTCGTTATGCGACTGGCCGAGTGCGGACATGAAGGCGGTTTCCTGATGACGATGGCAGTAGCTGGCTCAGTAGGACTTCGGCAAACCGAGCACATGCTCGCCGATAAAGTTGAGCAACATCTCGTTGTTGATCGGCGCGATTTCCATTAGGCGGATCATGGGCCACAAGGTGATGAGGTCGTAGTCACGGTCAAAGGCATAGCCGCCGTGGGTCTGGATGGCGGCATCCATGGCGGCGGCGGCCGCGCGCGAGGCCAGCAGCTTGGCCATATTGGCCTGGGCGCCGGCATCCTCGCCGTCATCGAAACGCGCGGCGGCGGCGTAAGTCATCAGCCGCGCTGCCTCCAGTTCCGCCTTGGCCAGGGCCAGGCGGTGCTGCAGGGCCTGATAGCTGCCGATGGGCTTGCCGAAAGGCTTGCGATCCTGCGCATAGGCTACCGCCTTTTTCAACACATACTCCCCCAGCCCCAGGGCGGCCGAGGCCGCCAGCAGGCGCTCGGAATTCAGGCCCTCGAACATGAGTTTCGCGCCCTTGCCGGCGGCGCCGATCAGCGCCTCGGCGGGCAGGCGCACATTGTCGAAGAACACCTGGTACTGGCGCTCCGCGGTTTCCACCTGGACGTTGAGCAGGCGCAGCTGGATGCCCGGCGACTTCAGGTCGACCACGAACAAGGACATGCCATCCGTGCGATGGCTGACCTCGGAGACTTTCTGGGTGCGCGCGATCACCAGCATGTAGTCGGCGTCGCGCGCGCCGGAAATGAATACCTTCTGACCGTTGAGCACCCACTCCTCGCCTTCGCGGTGGGCAAAGGTGCTCATATTGAAGCTGTTGGTGCCGGCGTTGGGTTCCGTGATCGCAAAACACAGTTTGACCGAACCATCACACGTCGGGGTGACGAACCGGACGATCTGCTGGTCCGTGCCGTGCCGGATGATGGGCACGCGGCTTAGGCCCGTGACCACCAGGAACAGGGTCGGCACACCGCCCAGGGCAAGGGCTTCTCCCAGCGCCACGATTTCGACCACGCCGCCTCCGGAGCCCCCGCATGCCTCGGGCACCGACAAGCCCAGCAGGCCTTGCTCGCCCATCGCCCGCCACATTTCCTCGGGAAAGCGGTCGGCCTTGATGCACTCCAGAATATAGGAACGCGGATAGCGTACGGAAATGCCGCGGGTGGCTTCCTGCACAGTACGGATACGGGAGGCTAGGGATTCGAAAACGTTTTCGCTGCTGGGGCTGACGGACATGGCAAGGCTTCCTGGTGGTTAGGGCAGGTTTGAACACTTCAGGGCGAATGGTTCAGACTTCCTCCGGGGAGAGGCGAGTTGGGAACAGGATCTGAAGCAGCGCCGGGCGGACGCATCAGCTTTCCGCTCCGGCGGCAAGCAGGCGGCCGATGATGAGGCGCTGCACCTCCGAGGTACCCTCGACGATCTGCATGATCTTGCTGGCGCGATAGATGCCGGCGACCGGGTAATCCTCCATCAGGCCATTACCCCCGAAAATCTGCACGGCTTCGCTCGCACACTGTTCCAGTATTTCCGAGGCATACAGCTTGGCGCTGACTGCCTCGAAGGTATGCGGTCGGCCTTGATCCTTGAGCCAGGCGGCCTTCAGGTAGAGCGTGCGCGCCATCTCGATCTTGACCGCCATATCTGAAAGCTTGAACTGGGTGGCCTGGAACTCGAAGATCGGCTTACCGAACTGCACGCGCTCCCGGGCGTAGGCCAGCGCATGATCCATGCAGGCTTGGGCTCCGCCCACGCAGGCCGCCGCGATACTGATGCGCCCGGTCTCCAGCACGCTGAGATGCTGCGCAAAGCCGCGCCGGGGATCTCCCAGCAGGCTGTCTGCGCCCAGGCGGCAGTTCTCGAACACGAGCTCGTTGGTGGCACCCGAAGCGAAGGCGATCTTGTGATAGCTCCTGCCGATGATGAAACCGGGTGAGCTCTTGGGTGCAATGAAGGTGACGATCCTGTCCTGCCCTTCGATCTCGGCGCGCGCGGCCACGACCACGAGGGGGCAGTTGTCGAGCGCAACGTTGGTGATGAATTGTTTGCGGCCATTGAGCACCCACTCCCCGTCCTCGAATACGGCGCGGGTTTTAAGCGCGCCCGCGTCCGAGCCGGAGTGCGGTTCGGTCAGCGCGAAGGCGCCGATGGTCTTGCCGGCGCACAGATCCGGCAGCCACTTCTGCTTTTGCGCCTCGGTGCCAAAGCAGTCTATCTCCTGGGTCACCACGCTGGTGGTGACATCGATCAGCGTGCCCAGTCCCATGTCCGCGCGCGAAATCTCTTCAATGACGAGGTGCAAAGACACCCAGTCGCCACCGCCGCCACCATATTCGGGCGCGAAGGGAATGCCCATGAATCCCACCTCTCCCATTTTGGCAATGAGGTCGTAGGGCACTTCCGTGGAGGTCGCCAGTTCATAAGCGCGAGGGGCGATCACGTCGTGGGCGAAGCGCTGGGCCGTGGCGCGGATGATGCGGTGTGACTCGTCAAGATCGAAATTCATGAGGCAGTCCTTTTATTGATTAACTGATGTTGCGCAGCAATCTTCTATAGTGTTTAGCATCTAGGTCTGAACACGCTATCTTGTGGTAAGTCCTGTTAGAAAATAGGCTTCTGAAGCACATCACCGATTAATTCGAAAGAGATATACAAAAGACACCGTTTGCGCCTGCACAAACCGACGTACGGTTTGCAGGAGCGCCCCCCCCCTCCAGGCAGATTAGATGGACAGGCCACCGCCGCACACGATGGTCTGGCCGCTGATGTAGTTGGATTCGGGCGTACACAGCAGGTAGACGGCATCGGCTGCCTCTTCCGGCGTGCCGGCACGCCCCAAAGGAATACCGGACTCAAAGGTTTTGACCAGATCGGGACTGACGCCCACCTTGATGTCGCGGCCTTCGATACAGATAGTGGCGTCGCCACCGGCCACCACTTCCGTCAGGCGGGTCCGTATCATGCCGAAGGCCACGCAGTTCACGTTGACGCGGTAGCGACCCCATTCCTTGGCGAGTGTCATGGTCATGCCCAGCAAGCCAGCCTTGGCAGCGGCATAGTTCACCTGACCGGCGTTGCCGCCGAGGCCGGCAATCGACGAGATGTTCACCACCTTGCGGAACACCTCGCGCCCCTGTTCCTGCTCGGCCTTGTTCAGATGGCGAATTACCGGCTGCGCGGCGCGCAGGATGCGAAATGGCGCGGTGAGGTGCACGTCCATCATGGCGTACCATTGCTCGTCGGACATTTTCTGGATCACGTTGTCCCAGGTATAGCCCGCATTGTTGACGATGATGTCCAGTCCCTGAAACGACTGCATGGCTGTCTTGATAAAGCGGTCCGCGAAATCCGGCGCTGTCACGCTACCCACGCAAGCCACCGCTTCGCCGCCCTGTGCACGAATCAGTGCCACCACTTCCTCGGCGGGGCCTTCTTCCAGATCATTGACAACCAGGCGAGCGCCTTCGCTGGCGAGCTTGAGCGCGATGCAGCGGCCGATACCGCGGCCGGAGCCGGTGACGAGGGCGACTTTTCCAGAGAGATTCTGAGGCATGTTATGGCTTCCATCAGTAAGGGGAAAACGTTAAGGCAGGCGGCGGTTCGCGCGCACTGCCGTTTACAGCGCAATGACCGCCTCACCCAGTACTTTCGACTCGCCGTACTGGTTAGCGGACTGGATTGACACCCTGATACGCCTTTCGCCGTCGACCTCCAGTTTCTCGACAACGAGACCCGTACAGGTAACGGCATTCTGCAAATGCGTGATGCTGACAAAACGCGCCTCGAACGAACGCAGCCGCTGCTGGGGTACCCAGTTGGTCAGCAGGCGGCCCAGCCAGGCCATCGACAGCATGCCGTGGGCGAACACGTCAGGCATGCCAGCGCTGCGGGCAAAATCGAGATCGATATGAATGGGGTTATGATCGCCCGAGGCACCGGCAAACAACGCCAGCGTGCTGCGACGAATCGGCGGCAGTTGTAACGGCGGCAGGAGCTGCCCCACAGCCATCTCATCAAATGTCATCATACTGGTTCTCTCTCAGGCATTGCGCTGGATGATCACGGAAGTGAGATCGGCGACATGCTCGCCCGCCTGATTGCTGACCCGTGTTTCTCGGGTGATAAACTCCAGGGCACCCTGCTTTTTGTCGCTGATGTCGGTTATGCGGCTCTCGAACGTAAGCAAATCTCCGGCACAGGCGGGCCGGTGATACACGAACCGCTGCTCGCCGTGCAGGATACGCGCGAGATCCACGCCGAGAAAAGCGAGCCATTCGAAAGGAGCTGGCCTCTCAAGCTCCAGCGAGAACAGAAAAGTCGGTGGCACCGGCAACGAGCGGTAGCCCGCAAGCTTGGCCGCCGCTTCATCAATATAGACCGGCGAGGTTTCGCCGATGGCTTTTGCGAAGAATCGCAGCCGTCCGGCCTCGACCAGGACGGAATGGCTTGGCCATGTCCGTCCGATGTGGGATTTGTCCAGCATGGTGTGCTATGCCTTCTGGTAGAGGGTGACGACACAGGCGCCGCCCAGTCCAAGATTGTGCTGCAGGGCGTTGCGCGCCCCTGCGACCTGACGAGCCTCGGCCGTGCCGCGCAGTTGATGCGTCAGCTCGTAACACTGGGCAAGGCCAGTGGCACCGAGGGGATGTCCCTTAGACAGCAGGCCGCCGGAGGGATTAGTGACGACCGCGCCGCCATAGGTATTGGCGCCGGTCTCCACGAAGCGCTCCGCTTCGCCGACCGGGCAGAAACCCAGAGCTTCGTAGGTGATGAGTTCGTTTTGCGCGAAGCAGTCGTGGAGTTCGCAGACGTCGATGTCCTCCGGGCCAACGCCGGACTGCGCGTACACACGGCGCGCCGCTTCCTGCGCCATGCCGAAACCGACCAGGTCGATCATGTCGTGCGCAGAAAAGGTGTCCGGAAAGTCGGTCGTCATGGCTTGCGCCGCGATGAAGACATCGCGGCGCAAGCCATGACGCTGCGCAAACGCGTCGGAGACGAGGAGCGAGGCCGCCGCGCCGCAAGTCGGCGGGCAGGCCATGGAACGGGTCATGACGCCTGGCCAGATCAGCTTCTCGTTTAGGACCTCTTCGGGCGAGACCACCTGCCGGAACAGCGCCAGCGGATTGTTGGCGGCATGGCGGCTGGCCTTGGCGCGGATCTTCGCGAAGGTCTCTATCTTCGTGCCGTACTTGCGCATGTGGCTCTGGCCTGCTCCCCCGAAATAGCGTAGCGCCAACGGCAGATCAACATCCACCAACGCATCGGTGACTGCGTCGAAATCCGCGAAAGGGCTTGGGCGGTCGGTAAAAACGCTGCCGATGGCGCCGGGGTTCATCTGTTCGAAACCAACCGCCAGCACACAGTCCGCCACGCCACTCGCCACCGCCTGTCGCGCCAAGTAGAGAGCAGTGGAGCCGGTGGAGCAGTTGTTGTTGACGTTGATTATAGGAATACCCGTCATGCCCAGCGGGTACAGCGCCTTCTGCCCGCAGGTGGAGTCGCCGTAAACATAGCCGGCGTAGGCTTGCTCGACATGGGTATAACGAAGGCCGGCATCGTCCAGCGCCAACTGGACCGCTTCTGCTCCCATCTCGTGATAGGGCCTGTTCTGGCCAGGCTTTACGAACGGGATCATGCCGACACCGGCGACAAATACCCTTTGTTGATTCATTTTCGACATCTCCGCTGATCTTTTTGGTCAAATGACCAAGAACGCGATTCTGTGAGTCCATCACCAGAGTTGTCAAGATGCTGTCATTGCCCCCGCCGATCTTATAAAACAAAGGCTACAAGCCGACCTTGGTCAACTGGTCAAATACTGCTACTTTTATTTTTATTGAGCGTCCAAGCGTCAAACCACGGGGAATTAAAGGCGGCTGCGACCGACAACTGGGAAAGGACTGTGAAGGACTTGCTACCAGCAGCCTTTCCTTGAAGGGAATGGCCTATGACTTCCAGCTACTCGAAGTCAACGATGCCTTCTTCGCCCAGACCGGCTTTCCCCGTAACTGTGTCGGTCGGCCCTCTCTGGAATGGGCGCCCCGGCAATAAAGCATCTGGCAGGAAAATTACTGTGGCGTCGCCTTGAGCGGCCGGGCAAAACACTTTGTAAGTTTCAGCATCGAAACTGGCCGACGCTATGAGTTGTGCCGCTACTGTCCCCAGGCCGGACGCTTTGCCGCCGTCTTCCGTAATATCAGCAAGCATGTGCGGCTGGAGCAGCAGCTCTGCCGCGAGCATGAGCTGAACCAGAAAGCCCGCTCCAATGCTGGGCTGCGGGGGTTATTCAGGAACGACTGCTTACAATGGTGCCACCACTCACTCGTGCATGCGCTACAGCACTTTCACGCGGTACGGTTCGAGCACGGTGCAGTAGCCCATGTTATAGCGTCCCTCCCGGATGAGGCCGATGATACAAAACAGGATATGAATGAAAGGGAGGCGGTCACGGAGCCCGGCTTCGATCAGGCATACGGCATCCCTTCCGTTTTCATTTAGTACTCGTATGGACAAAGATACATCTTGCTACACCCCACAAAGATGTCGTCAAGTGCGATGGGATTGGGTTCTCGAATGTCTGATGGCATCAGCTGTCGCGTAAAATGTCAGGTCAGCCCTGGCCGAAAGCCATGTAGCGTTGGACATGATGGTCGCGATCGCCGAACATCTGCGCGTAGTGCGTGACACGCCGGAAGTAGTGCCCGATATCCAGTTCCTCGGTGACGCCTATACCGCCGTGAATCTGTATGGATTTCTGCGCGACCATCACGGCCGATCGAGCGATATAGGCTTTGGCAATAGAAATTGCCTTTTCACGATCTGCACATTCCTGCGTATCGCCTTGGAGGCCGGCCATCCAGACGAGCGACTCGGATTGTTGGGTTTCGATGAACATATCGACCAGATAATGCTGGATGACCTGAAAACTTCCAATTGCGACGCTGAACTGTTTCCGCATTCTGGCGTAATCTCGGGTCTTGTTCAGCATGGTTGATGCGGCCCCCAGCAGATCGGCGCATATTGCCGCGTTGGCCACGTCGATGGCTCTCTTGACGGCATCGATTGCTACGCATCCACGTGCCAGCACAGCGGTTTCAGGCAGCTTGACAGCATTCAGGTTGACTTCCGAGGCACGCGAGCCGTCGACGACACGGTAGTGGTTCAAGGATACGCCTGGCGCCGAGGATGGCACTGCGATCAGCATCGCTTCACCATTTGCGGCACATGCCGTTACCAGCAGTACGTGGGCATACTCTGCGCCGAAGACAACGGATTTCTGTCCGTCAATGCGTATGCCATCGCCATTCTCCGTGACCCGCGTTGCAATCAGTGTCGGGTCGTAATGGGAGTTGGCTTCCAACGCCGCCAGCGCCCCTCGTGTGGTGCCTGCTGAAACGCCTGACAACAATTGCATCGCATTGACACCACCTGCGAACTCCAGAACTTTGCCCGGGAGCACGGCGCAAGTGAGCCACGGGTCGGTGCACAATTTCTCACCAAGACGCCGTGCAATCAACTGGATGTCCACCAGTGAACCGCCAAACCCCCCAACGGATTCCGGGAAGGGCAGCGCCATCCAGCCCAGCTCTGCCATAGCAGTCCAGCGCGACTCGTCAAATGCGACATCGGCCGCGAGTTGCTTGCGGTAGAGATCAAAACTGTACTGTCCGGCCAGATACTTTGATGCAGACTCATCCAGCATGCGCTGGTCATCCGATAAGCGAAAATCCATCTTGATTCCCCTGTTTTGTAAGGTGTTGTCAGAGTCCGAGCAGCATCTTGGCGATGACGTTCTTCTGAATTTCGTTGGTGCCGCCGTATATCGTGGCCGCACGCAGGAAGTTGTAGCGCTCGCGGGTGCGATTGAAGGCAAAGCTGCCCACGGGTTCGCTGTTGTCCCACGTCAGGGACAGATGGCCGCCCAGCTCCACCATCGCTTGCGTGATGGCCTGCTGCAGTTCGGTTCCCTTGATTTTCAGTCCGGAGGACTCGGCTCCCAGACCCATGCCTTCTTCGGTCGCGGCAACCGTGCGGAAGTTGGTGTACTCAAGTGCGGCCAGATCGATCTCCAGTTCGGCGACCCTGCGGCGGGCAAAAGGGTCATCCCAGCGGGAACCGTTGCCCTGTTTCGTGTCCTTGAGCATCTGCTTAAGGCGTTCGATTTCCCGCTTCGAGTCGGCAACGCCGGCGATAGTGGTTCGTTCATGGGTCAGCAGGAACTTGGCAATGGTCCACCCCATGCCTTCGCTGCCGACCAAGTTCTCTACGGGCACCCTGACATCGGTAAAATACACCTCGTTCAGGTGGTGATGCCCGTCGATGGAGTGAATGGGCCGAACCTCGATGCCCGGCGTGTTCATGTTGATCAGCAGGAAGGAAATGCCCTGCTGCTGCTTTACGGATGAGTCCGTACGCACAAGGCAAAAACACCAGTCCGCCCAGTGCGCCTGTGTCGTCCAAATTTTCTGGCCGTTGACGACGTAATGGCCTCCGTCCAGTACGGCAGCCGTTTTCAGGGACGCCAGATCCGATCCCGCATTCGGTTCGGAATAGCCCTGACACCAGTGGACATTGCCGCTGATGATGCCTGGCAAGTGCTGCTGCTTCTGCTCGGCGGAGCCAAAAGCGCAGATGACCGGGCCGACCATGGAAACACCGAACGGCGACACCGGCGGTGCGCCCGCGCGAGCGCGCTCAAGGTCAAAAATGTATCGCTGTGTTGCCGTCCATCCAGGACCACCATGCTGGGCGGACCATCCGACAACCAGCCACCCCTTCCTGCCGAGCACTTGCTCCCATCCATGTTGTTCGTCCCGGTCCGGCATTTGGCCATTATCCGCACGCGATCTGAGCGAAGCAGGTACGTTTTCGGCGAACCACTGGCGCACTTCGTTCTGGAAGGCCAGTTCTTCTGTAGTAAACTCAAGATTCATGGTGTTTCCGTCTTGTTGGTTTTTAGAGATGAAAATTAGATGACGTCAGTTTTCAGCCGACGTTTCTCGACATGTCCTGCCAGTACGGTTTTCGCAGCTCCGTCTTCAGGACCTTGCCGGCGCCGCTTAATGGCAATGGCTCATGGCGGATATCCACACTCCGCGGGAGCTTGTAGCCGGCAATACGATCCCGGCACAGGGAAATGATGTCGGCCGGGACAAGGTTCACCCCAGGCTTGGGAACGACAATGGCGTGCACGCACTCGCCCCATTTTTCATCAGGAATGCCGATCACCGCGCATTCCTGCACGCCGGGATGCAGATGGATGGCACCCTCCACCTCCACGGAAAAGACATTCTCGCCGCCCGTGATGATCATGTCCTTGGCGCGATCGACGATGAACACGAAGCCGTCTTCGCTCATGTAGCCCAAATCACCGGTATGCAGCCAGCCATTGCGCAAGGTCTCGCGTGTCTGCTGCTCCAGTTGCCAGTAGCCCCGCATCACGTTCGGCCCGCGTACGCAGACTTCGCCGATGGTGCCGGGCGACACCTCACTGTCTTGAGCGTCAAGTATCCTGACATCCACACCATAGGCAGGCTGGCCCGCGCTCTCCAACCGGTCGCCGCCTGCGGCGTGCTGCTCGGGGGACAGGAAGGAGATAACCGGGGAGGACTCGGTCTGGCCATAGCCTTGGGTAAAGCCGACCCCCGGCATCTGCTGCATGGCGCGCATCAGTACGGCTCTCGGCATCGGCGAGGCGCCATACATGAGGCGGCGCAGGCTGGAAATGTCATAGTCGCTTATCTTTCCGGAACTGACCAGCAGATTGATCATCACAGGTACGAGCAAGGCATGCGTCACCCGCTCGCGCGCCATCGTGGACAGCACGTTCTCCACGTCGAAGCGCGGCACCGCGCAATGCGTCGCGCCCGCCATGGTGACGGCAAAGGTGCTGGCCATGTCGGCGAGGTGGAACATCGGCGCAGCATGCAGGTAGATCGTGCTCGCGTCATAGGCCAGCGCCGGCAGTACATTGAGCGCGTTGGCCAAGAGATTGGCATGGGTAAGCATGACGCCCTTAGACTTCCCCGTGGTGCCACCGGTATAAAAAAGGCCAGCCAGGGTATCGCCGCCGACTGCGGCATCGGGAACCACCGAGCCCGTCGCCACGAGCGCTTCGTAGGCGAGGTAGCCGTCTGGTACTGCGCCGTCACTCATATAAATGATGTGCTCAACCGTAGTCATGGCTGACCGCAGCGCCGCCAGTATCGGGGCAAAGGTCTCGTCGATGAAGAGCACACGGCTGCCGGAGTCGTTCAGCGTGTAGGCGATTTCAGCCGGAGTCAGCCGAATATTGACCGGATTACAAGCGGCTCCAGCCCAAGCGACGGCGTAGAAATACTCGACATAGCGATCGCTGTTGAGCGAGAGGATGGCCACTCGATCTTCCGAACCCACACCCAATGCGCGCAAGGCTCCGGCCAGACGGGCGACACGCGCCCCGACCTGGCGCCAGGTGCGGCGGCGCTCTCCGTCAATGGTGGCGAGTTGGTCACCGCGGGTCTGGATCGCGCGATGCAGACCTTGAGTCAGGGACATGGTGTACTCCTTGGTGGTGGCACTGGGCCGCCTTAATGTTGGTCAATAAAGGCCAGAATGGCATCCGAAAAGATGTCGTTGCGGTCGCCAGCGACCATGTGGCCAGCCTGCGCAATCTCGACAATTTCGGCATGGGGAATGAGTTCGCGCAGCTCGCGCACGCCTTCTTCGCTGACGATGTCGCTCTGCGTGCCCCGGACAAGCAGTGTCGGCACCTGAATGCGGCGTGCCGCAGCGATACGCCGTTCATGCTGCTGCGTCATCGTGGCTGGATCGGCTCGCTCCGCATGCTCAAGCAGGCGCGGATCCCAGTGCCAGCGATAGCGACCGTCGCTGCAAAGGCGCAGATTTTTGCGTAGACCCGAGCCATCGCCAGCCTGTTGGCGCTGCGGATTGTAAGCTGCTACGGCAGAGCGTGCCGTCTCAAGCGATTCAAAGCCATCCGGATAACCACGCATAAAGGCCACGATACGGGCCACGCCCTCGGGTTCAATGCGGGGTGCGATATCGACGAGCACGAGCGCGCGACAGGCCAGCCTCCCCTCACCCACGCCTATCAGCGCGGTGATGCCGCCCATGGAAGCACCGACGAGCACTGGCGCGCGTCCGTCCTGTTCCGGCAGCGCAGTCAGGTCGGTGACCAGCGTGTCAACGCTGTAATCACTATCAGGCGCCCAGTCGCTGTCGCCATGGCCTCGTGTATCGATGCTCATGGCTTCGTAGCCGCGTTGCGCGATGCGCCGCGCCGCGCCAGCCCAGGCATGGCGTGTCTGGCCGCCGCCATGCAGGAACAATACCAGTCCGTCACCGCCACGGCCCCAGCGCTCACCGTACAGGTGTACGCCGCCGTGCCCGCACCATTCGAACAGGTTGCCCTTGTCTCGGGAGGCCAGCGCCTGCGGTGCATTCAAGGCAAGATTCATGTCGTGTAGTACTCCTTATTCAGAGTCAGGCCAGCCGGGTCAGCAGGCGCAGGGCTTGCCCGTAACGGTACAGGCGCTGCACATTCGCTTCATGCCAACGCTGGCTCTTCGACCACCGGGGCAAACACGGTGAAATCATATTTTTCGGGCCGGAATGTCTTCGCGCGCAGGACATACTCGGACGCGAGTCCGGGAAAGAGTGCGTGGTTCTCGCCATTCGCATCGAGATACCAACTGCGGCAGCCTGAGGTCCACGAGGTATGCCGCATCCGCGCCTGCAACGCATCGTGCCAAGCATCTTGCTCACACTGGCGCACGTTGAGGTAGCGCAGATTACGCTCGAATAGTGTCTTGAGCGCCTGCGTGATGTAGCTGGCCTGCGACTCGGTGTAGACCAGCACTGAGGTATGACCGGGGCCGGTATTAGGCCCCAGCATCAGGAACCAGTTCGGGAAACCGCTGACCGCCATGCCAAGGTAAGCCTTGCTGCCATGCGCCTTCCACGCGTCGCTAAGCGACACGCCTTCCAGTCCGCGTACCTCGAAGGGCGCATTGCCAATGTCCAAGCAAAAGCCCGTGGCCAGCACGATGACATCCACCTCGTGCGTTGTGCCATCCGCCGTCACCACCCCCTGGGGAGTGACGCGAACGATGGCGTCAGTGATGACATCGACGTTTTCCCGCGCCAGGGCCGGAAAATAGTCGCTCGACAACAGGACTCGCTTGCAGCCGATATGGAAAGCCGGCGTCAATTTCCGGCGCAGCGCCGGGTTCTGTATCTGCCCGTTGAGATAGGTAGCCGCCGCTCGTTCGAGCAGACGGGAGGCCGGTGAATCGACGATAACGAGTGGTCCGAAAATTGCTTCGCTGGCCGCGAAAATACCGTTCCGTACTGCCCTCTGCAAGACAGGCAGCCGCGCAAACAGGCGACGGGTGCGCGCTGCCACCGCGAAATCGGGCTTGGGCAACACCCAGGCCGGCGTGCGCTGAAAGACTTTGAGTCGCGACACCGTCGGTTGTATTGCCGGAATGACCTGTATCGCACTGGCACCGGTACCAATGACGGCGACTCGCTTGTCCCTGAGATCAACATCGTGCCGCCAACGCGCCGTGTGGAATTGCTGGCCCTTGAAAGTCTCAAGCCCGGGAATGGTCGGATACGCCGGATTCAAGAGCCCGCCCACGACCGAGACCACCGCACGGGCGGTCAACTGACTGCCGCCCTTCAGGGTCAAGCGCCAGAGGCCGGCCCTGGCATCGAAGACCGCCTGCTGTACATTAGCGCCGAAACGCAGCCAAGGCATGAGATCGTATTTCTCCACGCAGTGGTGAATGTACTGGTGGATTTCGTGGTTGCCGGCGAAGCTGCGACTCCAGTCCGGCTGTTGCTCGAAGGAATAGGAATACACAACAGACGGCACGTCGCAGGCGCAGCCGGGGTAAGTGTTGTCTCGCCAAGTGCCGCCGACATCGTCCGCCCGCTCCAGAATGACAAAATCGGTGATGCCAGCCTGCTTGAGGCGAATCCCCGCGTTGATCCCCGAGAATCCCGCACCGATCACAATGACCCGATAATCCGCTTTTTGTGCCGACGTTGAATCGATCTGACTGCCACATCTTCTCATGCCAATACTCTTCAACTATCCAAGGCAGACCGAAATCAATTTCGCAGTATTTGGTCAATTGACCAAGATATTACTTCAAAACAGCCAAGGCCTGTCAAGAGTTGGTTGTAATGTCATCCGTATGCGTGACCAGTACCAACGACGCCAAGTTGACCGAGCAGGGATTGACAATGCGTTGGTCATTTGGCCAAATGTTAAGAATATAGTTGCACTCTACGCTTTTAAATACCGCAGTCGCGGCATTGAGACTTGCGCTCGAAGGAGCTTTAAATGAGAGTCATAGCCGCCCGCTCGCATCATTCCGGTATAATCATCGTGGCCGGCCAGCGCGCTAGTGCCAAACGGTGGACGCGCTTCGTGCGTGCCGACCAGATCCACCGCAATGCTAGGCTGGTGGGGGCAATTCGGGAAACCGCTGAGGCTCGCACCTTAATGTTAGAGTGCATGGAAGGCCGACCAGTCGTGACCACGGCGGGCCAGATCATGATCCTGCAACTGGACATTGATAGTCAGTGCTACAAGAGAGCCTACTCGCTGAGCCAGGCGCCCGTGTGCAACCGCTTTGCCGTCACCGTTAAGCATGTCTCGAGTGGCCATGTTTCGGCCCTTCTCAACGATCAACTCCTGATTGGAGACTCCGTCCAGTTCAACGGCCCAAGCGGCGACTTCACCCTGCTCTCCGCGTCTGCACCACACTATGTCTTTGCGGCCGCCGGGTCGGGCATTACCCCGGTGATGTGCTTGTGATTGCCAATAAGCTCGGCGCTTGCTATGCCGTGCCGCACGGTCGGACAAATGCCATGGCGCTGCCCCATGTCCTCAGATTCAATCTTCCCGCCCGCCAACCGCGGCTTGCCCGTCTGGCGCGAATGCTGGGAATGGCAGATCTGAGAGCGAGCGATGCTGCCGACGCCCTCATACAGCGAGTAGGTGCGCTTCTGGCGGCGCTGCCACTGCAACTTCCGCCACATGCAATTGCAGCGCTGCAAATGCATTCTTCGCTATCGAGGCTAACTTGTTTTCAGTCAGAAAATTCAACAGAGTACAGTCCTATTGCCTCATTACCGAACCATCATTACTTGATGATGGATGCTGCTAACTCTTCATCTCGTCCTCTTCATCTCGTCGCCGATAATTGCTGAACACGCCCCTAGCCG
>Ga0255101_1000099_pt1 | contig 23551 bp, 22 predicted proteins | sample Colum_Colum_RepC_2_FD_188588 | JGI IMG/M metagenome (GOLD analysis project Ga0255101, IMG submission 188588) | Freshwater microbial communities from Columbia River, Oregon, United States - Colum_Colum_RepC_8d | ecosystem: Environmental > Aquatic > Freshwater > River | place: USA: Oregon...
GCTGATGCTGGTGTCGGCCTTCATCGGGTTCGATCTCATGAAGGCCGCCTATGCCCATGCGGTGGCGCAGCGCTATCGGTTCTTCAGTTATGGCGATGCCATGCTGCTGGATCGCCTCGAACCGGACCGGGAATCCCAACCTGGACCCGCCCCCAACCGGTCGCCTGAGCGCCCTGCCCCGTCATGATGGATTTTCGACTCGAGGCCACCGATGGCCAGGCCCGTGCGGCCACGATGCGCCTGAACCACGGCGAAGTGCGCACCCCCATGTTCATGCCGGTGGGCACCTACGGCGCGGTCAAGGCCATGTCGGTGCGTGATCTGCGCGAGGTGGGTGCCCAGGTGATCCTGGGCAACACCTTTCATCTGTGGCTCAGACCCGGTCCGAAGGTATTCGAAGCGCTGGGCGGCCTGCATGGCTTCAATGGCTGGCCCGGCCCCATCCTGACCGATTCGGGGGGCTTTCAGGTCTGGAGTCTGGGCAAGCTGCGCAAGATCACCGAAGAGGGTGTGCGTTTTGCCTCACCCATCGACGGGGCCCGGCTGATGCTCACCCCTGAGGAGTCGATGCGCATTCAGTGGGCCCTCAATTCCGACATCGTCATGGTGTTCGATGAATGCACGCCCTACGAGATCGATGGCCGCCCCGCCACGCGGGAGGAAGCGCGCAGCTCCATGCAGATGTCCCTGCGCTGGGCGCGGCGCTCGCGCGATGCGTTTGATGAGCAGGACAACCCCAATGCCCTGTTTGGCATCGTGCAGGGCGGCATGTTTGAAGACCTGCGTGACGAGTCGCTTGCGGGGCTGCAGGAGATCGGCTTTGCGGGCTACGCGATTGGCGGCCTGTCGGTGGGCGAACCCAAGGAAGACATGATGCGCATTCTGGCGCACACCGCCCCCCGCCTGCCGCGCAACGCGCCGCGATACCTGATGGGTGTGGGCACGCCCGAAGATCTGGTGGCGGGCGTGGCCCGTGGCGTGGACATGTTCGATTGCGTGATGCCCACCCGCAATGCCCGCAATGGCTGGCTGTTCACCCGCTTTGGCGACATCAAGATCCGCAACGCAAAGCATCGGGATGACCCCCGCCCGCTCGATGCAACCTGCGCCTGCAGCACCTGTCGCAACCACAGCCGGGCCTACCTGCATCACCTGAACCGGGTCGATGAAATTCTCGGCGCGCATCTGGCCACGGTGCACAACCTGCACTACTACCTCAGCCTGATGGCCGGGCTGCGCGAGGCCATCCTGAAAGGGGAGTTCGAGGCTGTCGTGGCCCAATTCCACGCAGACCGGGCGCGAGGGCCGGGCTGACCCCCGGCAAGACCGCTCCCCCACAAGACTGATCCCTGGCAGGGGCACATACCCGCCGACTGACGCGCCGACAGACCCGGCTGATACACTTGCCGGTTGTCAATTGCATCCCCAGCAACGCCCTGAAGGACTCCGCCGTGTTCATCTCCAACGCCTATGCCCAGACCGCCGCCGGCGGCGAAAACCAGTTGCTCGGCTTTCTGCCGATCATCCTGATGTTTGTGGTGCTCTATTTCCTGATGATCCGCCCCCAGATGAAACGGGCCAAGGAACACAAATCCATGCTCGACGCACTGGCCAAGGGCGATGAGGTTGTGAGCGCAGGCGGCATCGTTGGCAAGGTGAGCAAGGTGGGCGACTCCTACGTCACCCTCGAAGTGGCGCAAAAAGGCGAGCAGCCGATCGAGATGCAGTTCCAGAAGTCCGCCATCCAGACCCTGCTGCCCAAGGGCACGATCAAGGCGATCTGAGGCCCCAGCCGCTGCGGGGGTAGTGCTTGCCCCCGCAGCGGCGTCCGAATCGTCGGCCCTGCGAACGGTTCGCCCCCCGATCTTCCCAGCCAAGGCAAGCCTCGTGAATCGCTATCCCGTCTGGAAATACGCCGTCATCGTGGTGACGGTTCTGCTCGGCCTGCTCTACACCCTGCCGAATTTCTTCGGCGAATCGCCCGCCGTGCAGGTCTCGAGCGGCAAGGCCACGGTCAAGGTCGAGGCCGCCATGCTCAACCGCGTCGAGCAGGTCCTCTCGAGCGCCGGAATCAGCAATACCGGTCTGCTGCTTGACGGCGCTTCGGTCAAGGTTCGGCTCGCCGATACCGATACCCAGCTCAAGGCGCGCGACGCCCTCCTCAAGGCGCTCAATCCCGACCCCACCGACCCGACCTATGTCGTGGCGCTGAACCTGCTGTCGGCCTCGCCCCAGTGGCTCACCCGTCTGCATGCCCTGCCCATGTATCTGGGCCTTGATCTGCGCGGTGGCGTTCACTTCCTGCTGCAGGTCGACATGAAAGCCGCGCTGTCCAAGCGCATCGACAGCACCGTGGGCGAGTTGCGCAGCCTGCTGCGCGAAAAGAATGTCCGCCATGCGGGCATCAGTCGGGATGGCAACGTCGTTGAGGTGCGGTTTCGCGATGAAGCCACCCTCACTCGGGCCCGCGGCCTCATCGCGGATGCCAATGGCGATCTTGATTTCGCCGGCGATACCGGTGAGGGCAGCGAGCGCCGTCTGCGCATCAGCCTGAAACCAGCCGCCGAAAAGACCCTGCTCGAGAATTCGGTCCGTCAGAACATCACCACGCTGAACAACCGGATCAACGAGCTCGGCGTGGCCGAGCCGGTGATTGCCCAGCAAGGCCCCGACCGGATCGTGGTCCAGTTGCCTGGCGTGCAGGACACCGCCCGCGCCAAGGACATCCTGGGACGTACCGCCACGCTCGAAGCCCGCCTGGTCAACAGCGGCGCCGAGGCGCAGGCCGCGGTAGCCGATCAGGGGCCGGTGCCCTTTGGTTCCGAGCTCTTTCGCCAGGGCCGGGGCGCCCCGGTGGTGCTGTTTCGAGATGCCATCTTTACCGGCGAGCAGCTCACCAGCGCGGCCGCCACCTTCGACGAGAATCAGCGCCCGGCGGTGGCGATCAGCCTGAATGATCCAGGGGGTCGGCGCCTGCGCGAAGTCTCGCGCGAGAACATCAAGAAGCCCATGGCGGTGGTGCTCTTCGAGCGCGGCCGTGGCGAAGTGCTCACCGTGGCTACCATTCAGTCCGAACTCGGTTCACGGTTTCAGATCACCGGCATGGAGTCGCCCCAGGCCTCCAATGACCTCGCCCTGCTGCTGCGCGCCGGGGCGCTGGCGGCACCGATGGAAATCATCGAGGAGCGCACCATCGGCCCGAGCCTGGGTGCCGACAACATCCGCATGGGCTTCAACTCCACGCTCTACGGGTTTGTCGCCATCGCGATCTTCATGATGGGGTACTACCTGCTCATGGGTGTGTTCTCAACCATCGCGCTCGCGGTCAATGTGATGTTGCTGGTGGCGCTGCTGTCCCTCCTGCAAGCCACGCTCACGCTGCCTGGCATTGCGGCCATCGCGCTCACGCTGGGCATGGCCATCGATGCCAACGTCCTGATCAACGAGCGTATCCGTGAGGAACTGCGCAATGGCGCGAGCCCCCAGACGGCAATCACCACCGGCTATGACCGGGCCTGGGGCACGATCCTTGACTCCAACATCACCACGCTCATTGCCGGCGTGGCCTTGCTGGTCTTTGGTTCGGGTGCGGTACGGGGATTCGCGGTGGTGCACTGTCTGGGCATTCTCACCTCCATGTTTTCAGCCGTGGTGGTCTCGAGGGGTCTGGTCAATCTCTGGTATGGCCGACGCAAGAAGCTCAGCAGCCTGTCCATTGGACAGGTCTGGAAACCCGGTCAGGCCTGAAGGAGCAACTCACCGTGGAATTCTTCCGGATCCGACGCGACATCCCGTTCATGCGCCATGCCCTGGTGCTGAACCTCATTTCATTCATCACCTTCGTGGCCGCAGTCGGTTTTCTGGCGGTTCGCGGCCTGCACTTTTCCATCGAGTTCACGGGCGGCACCGTGATGGAGGTGGCCTATCCGCAGGCGGCCAATGTCTCCCAGATTCGTGACGTGGTCGGCAAGCTCGGGTTCTCGGAAGTGCAGGTCCAGAACTTTGGCTCGTCGCGCGATGTCATGATCCGGGTGTCGATCGAAAAGGGCGTGACCTCAGCCCAGCAAAGCGAGAAGGTCATGACCGCGCTCAAGGCGGCCGATGCGGGCGCCGAACTGCGACGCGTGGAGTTCGTGGGGCCCCAGGTCGGCAAGGAACTGGCCACTGATGGCGCGCTCGCGCTGCTGTTTGTGGTGATCGGCATCATGATCTACCTGGCGCTGCGCTTTGAGTGGAAATTCTCGGTGGCGGCCATCGTGGCCAACCTGCACGATGTGATCATCATCCTGGGCTTTTTTGCCGCCTTTCAGTGGGAGTTCTCGCTGTCGGTGCTTGCAGCGGTGCTGGCCGTGCTGGGCTATTCGGTCAATGAGTCGGTCGTGATCTTTGACCGGATCCGCGAAACCTTCCGCAACAAGCGTCGCATGGACACCGTGCAGGTCATCGACCATGCCATCACCAGCACCATCAGCCGGACCATCATCACCCATGGCTCCACGCTGATGATGGTGCTGGCCATGCTCTTCTTCGGTGGCCCCACCCTGCACTACTTCGCGCTGGCTCTGGCCATCGGCATCTGCTTCGGCATCTATTCTTCGGTGTTCGTGGCCGCTGCAATTGCCATGTGGCTGCGGGTCAAGCGTGAGGACCTCATCAAACCCGTCAAGAAGAAAGACGAAACGGAGGTCGAGGTGCCATGAGCCACCAGAACACCCAGCAGACAGTCCGGGTCTGGGACCTGCCCGTTCGGGTTTTTCACTGGCTTCTGGCACTGCTGATCGCATGCTCGTTCATCACCGCCGAAATCGGTGGCAACGCCATGGTCTGGCATGAACGATCGGGCATCGCAATCCTGGTGCTGATCGGCTTTCGACTGATCTGGGGTGTCGTGGGCAGTCGGCATGCGCGATTTGCAAGTTTTGTCCGCGGCCCCACTGCCGTGATGGCCACCCTCAGGGGCAAGCCCCCGGGCCTGGGGCACAGCCCGCTTGCAGCCCTCTCGGTCCTGGCGTTGCTGGGTGCCGTAGGATTTCAGGCGGTCACGGGCCTGTTCGCCAACGACGACATCGCCTTTGAGGGGCCTTTGGCGGCAAAGGTCTCCGGCAAGGTTTCGCACTGGCTCACCGAACTGCATGAAGGCAATGAATCAGTGTTGCTGGCGCTGATCGGCCTGCATCTCGCAGCCATTGCCTGGTACGCCCTGGTCAAGCGGCGCAATCTGATCAAGCCGATGATCACAGGCGATACAACGCTTCCGCCCGCACCGACACAGGACAGCGCCACAGGAGTGACTCGGCACGGCGCTGGGCCGGAGGGGTCCCCCAGTCGCGATGATCTCTGGATGCGACTGTGGGCCCTGCTGATTGCAGCAGGCTGCGCGGGCGCAGCCTGGTACGGCTTGCTGCGCTGATCAGTCTTTTCTGAAATCGTCGTGGCAGCCCTTGCAGCTGGCCGCGACGGCGCCAAAGGCGGTCTTGAGTGCCGCCGGGTCGCCTGCAGCCGCAGGCAGCCGGGCTGCAGCCTCGGCCATCCTGTCACCGGCGGCCTGGAATTTGGCCGCATCGCGCCACACCTCAGGCTTGGCCCGATGATCCCGACCCGTATCGGTGCCCGGGCCGAATGCGCTCAGGGGCAGTCGGGACACGGCGGCCACCACGGCTGCATTTTCAGCTGCCGCCTTGGCGTCATAGGGCACGCGACCATTGACCATGGCGCCAATCCGGCCAAAGTGCGCCGCCATGACGGTGAAAGCGCCTTGGCGATACTTGATTGCATCTTCGGATTTGGCGAACTGGGCCTGAACACTCTGGGGAGCCAGCACGGCAAGGGCTGCAAGCAGTGCAGCAGCGTGAGCGGAATGACGCATGGAAAACCTCTGCGAAAGGAAGAGACAGCGGGAAAAACAACCGGAGGAAGGCAATGTGACAGGAAACCGGGCGCTCGTTCAATCCGAGCTTTACCCGCCCTGAGTCGAGAATACCAGTGTGCGCTTGGGTCGTGGGATGAGCGTGCGCAGTCAGCGCGGCACAGTCAGCGCGGCGTGGTCAGACCCGGCGAGCCAGTTCGGCGGCCTTGCCGATGTAGGAGGCGGGCGTCATGGCCCGCAGGCGCTCCCGCTCGGGAAGCGGAATCGGCAGGCGATCGACGAATTCGGCCAGGGCCTGTGCCGTGATGCCCTTGCCCCGGGTGAGCTCCTTCAACTGCTCATACGGATTGGGCACGCCGTAGCGACGCATGACGGTCTGGATCGGCTCGGCCAGGACTTCCCAGCAGGCATCGAGATCGGCATTGAGGCGCACCGCATCCACTTCGAGTTTGCCCAGGCCGCGCAGGCAGGCATCCCAGCCCAGCAGGGTGTGACCAAAGGCCACGCCCACATTGCGCAGGACAGTTGAGTCGGTGAGGTCGCGCTGCCAGCGCGAAATGGGAAGCTTGTCGGCCAGATGACGCAGCAGGGCATTGGCAATGCCGAGATTGCCCTCGGAATTCTCGAAGTCGATCGGATTGACCTTGTGAGGCATGGTTGAAGAACCGATCTCACCCGCCTTCAGGCGCTGACGGAAGTAGCCGAGCGAGATATAGCCCCAGATGTCGCGATCGAGATCGAGCAGCACCGTGTTGACGCGGGCCAGCGCATCGAAGAGCTCGGCCATCCAGTCATGGGGCTCGATCTGGATGGTCCAGGGATTGAACGTCAGACCCAGCCGGTCTTCGATCACGCCACGGGCAAAGGCTTCCCAGTCGAGCTCGGGAGCGGCTGCGAGATGGGCGTTGAAATTGCCCACGGCACCATTCATCTTGGCCAGCGGCCTGACAGCGGCCAGGCGCTCGCGCGCCGTCTGGAGCCGAGCCACCACATTGGCCACTTCCTTGCCCAGAGTGGTGGGCGTGGCTGGCTGGCCATGGGTGCGCGAAAGCATGGGCTGCGCGGCCTGAGCATGGGCCAGGCTGCGCAGGCTGACCACGATGGCATCGAGCGCCGGCAACAGCACGACATCTCGCGCGGCCCGGAACATCAATGCATGGGAGGTGTTGTTGATGTCCTCGGAGGTACAGGCAAAGTGAATGAACTCGGCAGCAGGCTCGAGTTCGGGATCGCCCTGAACCTGCTCCTTCAGAAAGTACTCCACGGCCTTGACATCGTGATTGGTGACCGCCTCGATGGCCTTGACCCGCTGGGCCTGAATCGGACCGAAGCCCGTTGCGATCGCCTGCAGCCGCTCGCGAGCCGCGGGCGTGAAAGGCTTGAGTTCAGGCATGCCCAGATCGGACAACGCGATCAGCCACTCGATCTCGACCCGAACCCGGTGTCGCACGAATCCGGCCTCGGAGAGCAGGGCGCGCAGCGGGGCCACGCGGCCGGCATAGCGCCCATCCAGGGGCGAAAGCGCGTCGAGCGCAGGATCGGCTGGGGTCTGAGGAACTGGAGTCGTGGAGGAGGTATTCATGGCCGCGGATGATACCCGCGGCGCGCAAAAGGCTCACCTGACTGCGCTATAGTCGCCGTCTCTCGATGACCGGTGTCTACCCGCAATGATGAAGCTGATTGGCTCTGATGGCAGTCCCTACGCGCGCAAGGTGCGCATCGTGCTGGCCGAGAAGAAAATCGACTATCAGTATGTGCGGGAAGAGGTGTTCTCGCCCACCAGCACGATCCAGCAGACCAATCCCCTGGGCAAGATCCCCGCGCTGGTCACCGATGATGGCGCAGCGGTGTTCGACTCCCGTGTCATCGTCGAGTACCTCGATACCGTCACGCCCATCCACCGGCTGATTCCGCCTTCCGGCCGAGAGCGAGTCGAAGTCAGGTGCTGGGAAGCATTGGCTGACGGCCTGCAGGATGCAGCCATCCTTGCGCGGCTCGAAGTCGCTCAGCGGGCCCCGGAGCAGCGCAGCCAGCCCTGGATTGATCGCCAGATGGGCAAGGTCGATGCTGCATTGACCGCCATGGCCCAGGGTCTGGCTGACAAGCCTTATTGCTGCGAGGGCAAGTACTCGCTGGCCGACATCGCGGTGGGCTGTGCCTTGGGATACCTTGATTTTCGCTTTCCCAGCCTGGACTGGCGCAGCCGTCACGCCAACCTCGCAGCGCATGCCGAAAAGCTGTTCGCGCGACAGCCGTTCATCGACACCATGCCGCCCCGGGCCTGACACACGCCGGCAACGACGCGCGGGCTAGCGGCCCGCGGACACGATCACCCCGCCGCCGAGGCAGACCTCTCCGTCGTAGAGCACGGCACTCTGGCCTGGTGTCACCGCCCACTGCGGGCTGTCGAAATGCAGTTCGAGAGTCTCGGCAGCATCGGACAGGCCGGAACAATCGGGCCGTTCGGTTCGATGACGCATGTCGTGGCCTCCCGAAACTGCAGACTCAACACGACAGGGGGCGTCGACCTGCCGATACCGGGTCTTGGCCCCCAGGGCCCGATCACCCGACGCAGCCGCGCCACTGATCCAGTGGACCTGCTGGGCCACCAGTGAATCGCTCTGCAGCCAGGGATGATCATGGCCCTGGACCACCCACAGGGTATTGGCCGCCATGTCCTTGCGGGCCACATACCAGGCATCGCCGCTACCTGAACGCTGCCCGCCCACGCCGATACCCTTGCGCTGGCCCAGGGTGTAGAAGGCCAGGCCCACATGCTCGCCCACCTGACGTCCTTCAGGCGTGAGGATGGGACCCGGGCGCAAAGGCAGGTAGCGGTTGAGAAACTCCCGAAACGGCCGCTCACCAATGAAGCAGATTCCGGTGGAATCCTTCTTGGCATGGTTGGGCAGACCGATGCGCTGCGCGATGGCACGCACCTCGGTCTTGGGCAGTTCGCCCACCGGAAAGAGCGTTCGCGCCAACTGCGCTTGATTCAGGCGATGCAGAAAATAGCTCTGGTCCTTGGTGATATCGAGGCCGCGCAGCAGCTCATGGCGCAGGCCGCCGGGGAAGGCTGCATCGGGCACCGTGCGCATGCGCGCGTAATGACCGGTGGCGATGTGATCGGCCCCCATGCGAAGCGCATGATCCAGAAAGGCCTTGAACTTGATCTCGGCATTGCACAGGACATCGGGATTGGGCGTGCGCCCGGCGGAGTACTCGCGCAGGAACTCGGCAAACACGCGCTCTCGGTATTCGGCAGCGAAATTGACCGCCTCGATCTCGATGCCGATCACATCGGCCACGCTGGCTGCATCGATCCAGTCCTGACGGCTCGAGCAGTACTCGGAGTCGTCATCGTCTTCCCAGTTCTTCATGAACAGGCCCACCACGTCCCAGCCCTGCTCCTTGAGGAGCCAGGCCGAGACGGCGGAGTCGACTCCGCCCGACAGACCCACGACCACGCGCCTGGCGCTCATTCGGGCTGAGGCGCGGGAGACAGCAGCGAAGGCTCGAGCGCGCTCGGATGCGTCCAGAGCAGATCGAGGGGATAGCGCTTGCCGGCCACGAAATCCTCGACCGTGCGCGCCACCAGCGGACTGCGATGACGCTCGGGCTGCGACAGAATTTCGGTGGGCGTCATCCAGACCGCTCCGACGATGCCCTCATCAAGAGGCCGCGACGGGTCGTGCGACACGGGTTCGCACAGAAAGGCATGGCGCAGGTAGGTGACATCGATACCCGCCTTGCGATTGGCGTAGCGACCCATGTAGAGGCCCTGCAGGGCGATCGCCCTCACCCGCCAGCCGGTTTCTTCGAGTGCCTCGCGTTCCACGGCCTGCTGCAGGCTCTCGGCGGGATCGAGATGGCCCGCCGGCTGATTCAGGCGCAGGCCCTCGGGCGTGTGCTCCTCGATCATGAGCAGGCGGCCGTCCTCGCGGGCGATCACGGCCGCCACGGTGGCATTGGGTTTCCAGTAGTCCATCTCGGAATGTTAAACGCTTGCCGTCGCCGTGATGTCGGGCCGCACCGTCTGCCTCATCGCGGGGCTTGCCTGAGCCACGCACTCGGCCAAAGCGCAGGGTCTTTCATCCATCAGTTATGCTCGACCGTTTACGAGATCCTCCTCGGAGTGCGCACCATGAAGATTGGCGTGCCAGGCGAGACCCGGTCTACAGAGACCCGGGTCGCGGCCACCCCCGAAACCGTCAAGAAGCTCGTCGCGGGCAAGCACGAGGTTGTCGTGCAGGCCGGCGCAGGCGTTGCCGCGAGCGTGCCTGACGAAGCCTATGTGGCGGCCGGGGCCACCATTGTCGATGCAGCCACGGCCCTCGGTGCTGACCTTGTGCTCAAGGTTCGACGGCCCTCGGCCGACGAACTGACCCGCATGAAATCCGGTGCGGCCGTGGTCGGCATGCTCGAGCCCTTCGATCGCGCGGGGCTTGAGCAGATGGCTGCTGCGGGTCTCACCGGTTTCGCGCTCGAGGCTGCCCCTCGCACCACCCGTGCGCAGAGCATGGATGTGCTGTCTTCGCAGGCCAACATCGCCGGCTACAAGGCCGTGATGGTCGCGGCCAACACCTACCAGCGCTTCATGCCCATGCTCATGACCGCTGCCGGTACGGTCAAGGCGGCCCGCGTGGTCATCCTGGGCGTGGGTGTGGCGGGCCTGCAGGCCATCGCCACCGCCAAGCGCCTGGGTGCCGTGATCGAGGCCTCCGATGTGCGTCCGCCCGTCAAGGAGCAGGTGGAGTCGCTGGGAGCCAAGTTCATCGACGTACCCTACGAGACCGATGAAGAGCGCGAGATCGCCAAGGGGGTGGGTGGCTATGCCCGCCCCATGCCCGAGAGCTGGATGAAGCGTCAGGCTGCCGCGGTGGCCGAGCGCATCAAGCAGGCCGATATCGTGATCACCACGGCACTGATTCCTGGGCGCAAGGCGCCGGTGCTCGTCACCGAGGACATGGTCAAGTCCATGAAGCCGGGTTCGGTCATCGTCGACATGGCGGTCGAGCAGGGCGGCAACTGCCCGCTCTCCGAGCTCGGCCAGACCGTCACCCGGCATGGCGTGCACATCGTGGGGGAGGGCAACCTGCCGGCGATGGTCGCGGCCGATGCCTCGGCCCTCTATGCCCGCAACGTGATCGACTTCCTCAAGCTCGTGATCGATGCCGAAGGCGCCCTCAAGATCGACCTCGAAGACGACATCGTCAAGGCCTGCCTGGTGACCCAGGGCGGCCAGGTGCTGCGAGCCTGAGGCCCACCCGGAGATCCCCATGGAAGCGATCAATCCCACCGTCATCAACCTGATCATCTTCGTGCTGGCCATCTATGTGGGCTATCACGTGGTCTGGAATGTCACTCCCGCCCTGCACACGCCCCTGATGGCCGTCACCAACGCCGTGTCGGCCATCATCATCGTGGGCGCCATGCTGGCTGCCGCACTCACCGAAACGCCTCTGGGTCGTTTCATGGGCGTGGCCGCGGTGGCCCTGGCTGCCGTGAATGTCTTCGGCGGCTTTCTGGTCACCCGCCGCATGCTCGAGATGTTCAAGAAGAAAGAGCCCAAGGCCAAGGGAGCCGGCCAGTGACCGTTCGCGCCTTCATCGTCCTGTTGATCGTCACCATCGTGGCGATCGGCATCGGTGATCACTTTGCCCACGATTTCACCAATCCGGGCATCGAGCGCAGTTTCGCGGTCCTCGTGATCGCCGCAATCATCGTCGCCCCGGTAGCCTGGCTGCTCGGGCGCATCGGCTGGATCAGTGGACGGTTCGAGATCGACCGCCACCGTCAGCCGCCTCGCAACGGAGGTGAGACATGAGCATGAATCTGATTGTCCTGTTGTATCTGGTCGCCTCGATCTGCTTCATTCAAGCGCTCAAGGGTCTGTCCCATCCCACCACCTCCATCCGGGGCAACGTCTTCGGCATGACCGGCATGGGCATTGCGGCCGTCACGACCGTGGCCCTGATCTTCATGATGCGTGCGGAGATTGCCGCCGCGGGGCTGGCCTGGGTGCTGCTCGGTCTGCTGATCGGCGGCACCGCGGGTACCCTCATGGCCAAGCGGGTCGAGATGACCAAGATGCCCGAACTGGTGGCCTTCATGCACAGCATGATCGGTCTGGCTGCCGTGTGTATCGCGGTTGCCGCGGCCATCGAGCCGTGGGCCTTTGGCATCACCGAGAAAGGCGGCCTGATTCCCGCCGGCAATCGACTGGAGCTTGCGCTGGGTGCCGGCATTGGCGCCATCACCTTCAGCGGCTCGGTCATCGCCTTCGGCAAGCTCTCGGGCAAGTACAAGTTTCGCCTGTTCCAGGGCGCGCCCGTGGTGTTCGCTGGCCAGCACATGATCAATCTGGCGTTGGGCCTGCTCACGGTCGGTTTGATCCTGGGCTACACCTTCACCCAGTCGATCGAGATGTTCGTGGCGGTGCTGGCCCTGACCTTCGTGCTCGGCGTGCTGATCATCATCCCGATCGGTGGCGCCGACATGCCGGTGGTGGTGTCCATGCTCAACAGCTATTCGGGTTGGGCGGCGGCGGGCATCGGCTTTTCGCTCAACAACAGCATGCTGATCATCGCTGGCTCGCTGGTGGGCAGCTCGGGTGCGATCCTGAGCTACATCATGTGCAAGGCCATGAACCGCTCGTTCTTCAACGTGATCCTGGGCGGATTCGGTGGCGATGCGGCGGCAGCCAGCGGTGGCGCCCAGCAGCAGCGGTCGGTCAAGAGCGGCTCGTCCGACGATGCGGCCTTCCTCATGACCAACGCCGACACGGTCATCATCGTGCCCGGCTACGGTCTGGCGGTCGCCCGGGCCCAGCATGCCCTGAAGGAACTCACCCAGAAGCTCATCGACCACGGTGTTACGGTCAAGTACGCCATCCATCCGGTGGCTGGCCGCATGCCGGGCCACATGAACGTGCTGCTCGCCGAAGCCGAAGTACCTTACGACCAGGTCTTCGAAATGGAAGACATCAACTCCGAGTTCGGCCAGGCCGACGTGGTGCTGGTACTGGGCGCCAACGACGTGGTCAACCCGGCCGCCAAGGATCCCAAGTCGCCCATCGCCGGCATGCCGATCCTTGAGGCCTACAAGGCCAAGACCATCATCGTGAACAAGCGCTCCATGGCCTCGGGCTATGCGGGTCTGGACAACGAACTCTTCTACATGGACAAGACCATGATGGTCTTTGGCGATGCCAAGAAGGTGGTTGAGGACATGGTCAAGGCCGTGGAGTAAACCCGGCGGCCCGGCATCGGGCCGCTGTCAGTCCCGGCGGCCTGTCGTTCCGGCAGTCTTCTGACCGGGCCCGTCAGGTCGGTGCGCAGGGGGGTCGCGTTCAGTCGGCCTTCAGGCCCAGCCGACGGATCAGCGGCACCCAGCGCTCGGTTTCGCTGCGAATCAGATTGCCAAAGGTCTCTGGCGTGCCGCCCACGGGGCGCACATTCAGCCGCTCGAATCCCTGACGCACGTCGGGGCGCTTCATGGCCTCATTGAAGGCCGCATTGAGCTTGTTGACGATGTCGGTGGGCGTGGCGGCGGGCACCAGCATCCCCGAATAGGCATGAGCCTCGGCCAGCGGGAACCCCAGCTCACGCAGGGTGGGCGTATTGGGCAGCATGGAAAATCGCGTGCCGTTGGTCACGGCAACAGGCCGCAGGTGGCCCGCACTGATGGCCGCCGTGCCACTGGCCACCGGGTCGATGAGCAGATCGAGCTGGCCTGCCACGACATCCTGAATCGCGAGCGCACTGCCGCGATAGCCCACATGCACGAAGCGCGTGCCGTACTCGACATTGAGCACCTGGCCTGAGAGGTGACCCACGGTGCCGATGCCCGGTGTGGCATAGGGAAAATCGCGCTGGCGAGCGGCGGCAATCACCTCGGCAAAGGACTGATAGGGGGATTTTTGCCCGACCGAAACAATGAATCCCTGAGACGAGATCTGAACCACCGCCCGCAAGTCTTTCAGGGCATCGTAGGGCAGCCTGGCCATCAGGCCCGGATTGGTTGAGAGCGGCAGACTGCCGATCAGCATCGTGTGCCCATCCGGCTTGGACTTCACGACCGTCTCTGTACCGATCACGGCCCCCGCACCGGGCTTGTTTTCGATCACCACGGGCTGGCCGAGAATGTCGCTAAGTGCCTTGCTGAACAACCGGGAATACAGATCGGTGGTTCCGCCAGGTGCGGAGGGCACGATGATGCGGATCGGCTGATTCGGAAAACCGGCCGCCGTCTGAGCACGTGCAGACCCTCCGGAGGCGGCCAAGCCTGCCGCCAGAACGATGCGACGCCGAAGATCGGACGAGGGGCCCGTTTGGAGCGCTCGGCCAGAATCGTTGTTCATGTCGGACGGACTGGGTCTCATGATGGGTCTCCTGCGATCGCCCAGAGCATTATGCGGCTGAACCGCCCGCTGTCTCGTAGAATGGATTCCGATCCTGCTGAGCGAGCCCCCCCATGAGCGAACCCCTCGAAGCGCAACGTCTCGATGCCCTGCGCAAGGTGTGTCTGTTTGACTATCTCCTGCACATCGTGGGCCTGTTGCTTTCCGCCGGCATCCTGTCGGTGATCGCGCTGATCATCAACTATGTCAAGAAAGACGATGCGCGTGGCACGATCTACGAAAGCCACATGCGCTGGATGATCCGCACCTTCTGGTGGACGATCGCCTGGTTCGTGATCATCGCGATCCCGGCCGCGCTGCTCACCATGGTGACGTTCGGGCTGCTTGGCTTTCTGTTTGTGCTGCCTGCGGTCTGGTTTCTTTACCGCATGATTCGTGGCCTGCTGGCCCTCAATGACGGTCGCCCGATGCCCAGCGCCTGAAGCGTCTCACCGGTTGGCACAGCGAACCTTCAGTCTTCGGACACATCCGGAACAACGGGACAACTGCGATATCGAGGAAGGCTATTCGGGGTCTTCCAGGCGGCGCAATGCGAACAATCCGGTCAGCAGAGCGAGCAGCCCCTCAGCGGCCGCCAGCCATTTCGGTCCGTCAACCACTTCCGCCACCAGCAGGGCGGCATGAAAGATCAGCACGATGATCAGGGCGGGCACGGTCACCGACAGCCTCGGGCGGGTCGAGGGGCCGCGGGTCGCCGGATGGCCCAATCGCGGAGCCTCGGCAGCCTTGGCCGCAAGATGATGTGGGTCGGTGGTACGCATCGATTCAGTGTAACGATGCCGTCTGACTGCACCGTGACAGATTGCACGTCTGAGGTGAAGTCCTACGGATTCAGTGGGAACCGCTCCTGCGCAGCGCGTCGCCTGGGCCCCTCCCCTGAGGCTCAACGCGACATCGAGAGTCTCTCGTCGACCCATTCGATCCAGTGGCGGACCGGCGTGCCGGTGCCCGATTGGAGATGCGCCAGACAACCGATGTTGGCTGACAGAATCACCGCGGGCTCCGAGGCCTGAAGGTGCCCGAGCTTGCGATCCCGCAATTGCCGCGACAACTCGGGCTGCAACACCGAGTAGGTTCCCGCTGAACCACAGCACAGATGCGCCTCCTGCACCGGCACCAGACGGGCCCCGAGGCTGACCAGCAAGGGCTCGATCACACCCCGGATCTGCTGGGCATGCTGCAGGCTGCAGGGCGGGTGGAAGGCGACCGAAACCGGTTCTGTGCCGATCGCGGGCAGCGGCCCCTGGGCTGCAAGCCATTGGCCCAGGTCCAGCGTGTGTTCGGCCACGAAGCGGGCCTTGTCGGCATAGGCTGGGTCATCCTGCAGCAGATGGCCGTACTCCCGGATCATGGCGCCACAGCCCGAGGCATTGATCACAATCGCCTCAGCCGCCGCCTCGCCGCCCTGCACGGGTTGCAGCCAGGGCCACCAGGCATCGATGTTGCGTCGGGCATCGGCGCGTGCCCCCTGGCCGTCGGCCAGGTGCTGCCGGATGGCGCCGCAACACCCTGACCGGGGAGCCACCACCGTCTGAACGCCCAGGACATCCAGGACCCGCGCCATGGCGGCGTCAATCGCGGGGGCCATGGCAGGCTGCACACAGCCCGCCAGCATCAGCACCTTGCGACGGTGGTGCCGTTCAGGCACTCGCCCCGCAGCGCGCGCCTCGGGCACCTTGGCCTGCAGGGCTGCGGGCAGCAGCCCCCTCACCACCTGACCCAACTTGAGCGCCGGCGCGAAGGCGGGCGAGGTCAGACCCTCGCGCAGAGCGGTACGCATCAGGGCTTCGGCGGTGGGCCGATTCACCCGCTCTTCGACAATCTCTCGGCCGATATCCACCAGCTGGCCGTACTGGACGCCCGAGGGGCAGGTGGACTCGCAATTGCGGCAGGTCAGGCAGCGATCAAGATGCTGCTGGGTCTGTCTTGTGGGCGCCGCCCCCTCAAGCACCTGCTTGATGAGATAGATGCGGCCACGCGGGCCATCGAGTTCATCGCCAAGCAATTGATAGGTGGGGCATGTGGCATTGCAAAAGCCACAGTGCACACAGCTGCGCAGGATGCGCTCGGCGCGCTGGCCTCGCGCACTCTCGGCAAATTCGGGTGTCAGACGGGTTTCCATGGCTTCAGAACTCCGCGTGCATCCGGCCAGGGTTGAAGATCCCCTTGGGATCGAAGGCCTGCTTGAGTCGGCGATGCAGCGCCAGAACCGCAGGGTTGATGGGGTGCAGCGCCGGCTCGGCGCCCTGGGTGGGAGTCAGGGCTGAGGATCGGTCAAAACGTACAGCGGATCCGCCCGCCGCCTGAGCGATCGCGCGCACCTCGCCCGCCGATCGGTTGCTGCGGATCCAGCGCAGCGCGCCGCCCCATTCGATGACTGCGGGTGACTCGAGTGCAAGCGCCGGGGTCGTCGAAGGCACCGAGACGCGCCACAGATCGGCCCCTGCAGCGAGCACGGGGAGCTGGTGTTCGCGCAGATCGGCCCAGAAGCGGTCGGCTTGCTCGGGATCCTGCTCCCGTGCGCCGTGGCTGTCGGCCAGGCGGGTTGTGGCGGCGCGCACCGCCGCCGCAGCGCCCTGCAGACGCAGGCTCAGCTGCCCTGCCGACCAGGCGCTGGCCGCAATCGGCAGCGGCTGGCCCGCCCAGGCATTCAGGTAGTGCAGGGCCGGCGCCTCATCCATCGACATCTGCAGGGTGGTGCGGGCCGCTGGCAGCGGCAGCACCTTGAGCGAGACCTGCACGATGGGGCCGAGCACGCCGAGCGAGCCGGCGAGCAGGCGCGCAGCATCGTAGCCCGCCACATTCTTCATGACCTGACCGCCAAAGTTGAGCAACTCGCCGCGCGCATCCATGAGCACGGCACCGAGCACGAAATCGCGCACCGCACCCACGCTGGCCCGTGTGGGCCCTGACAGACCTGCGGCCACCATGCCACCCACGGTGGCCTGTGCCCCAAAGGCCGGTGGCTCGAAGGCGAGCATCTGACGCTGCTCGGCCAGGGCGGCTTCAAGTTCCGACAGCGGCGTGCCGCAGCAAGCAGTGATCACCAGCTCGGTGGGCTCATGGCTCACGATGCCGCGGTAGATGCTCAGATCGAGCTCGCCCTCCGCCAGCACGGGCTCGCCATAGAAGCGCTTGGTATCGCCCCCGCGCAGACGCATCGGACGCCCGAGCACCTGCGCCTGACGGACCTGATCACGGATGGACTCCAGCATGCTCTCGCTCCTCAGAACCGCGGCAGTTCGGGAAAGCGCAGCTTGCCCGCGTGGACATGCTCGCGACCGTACTCCGCGCAGCGTGCGAGCGTGGGAATGGCCTTGCCCGGATTGAGCAGTCCGTGGGGGTCAAAGGCATGCTTGATCGCGAAGAAGGCGGCCCGCTCGGCCGGCGAGAACTGCACGCACATGGAGTTGATCTTCTCGATGCCCACGCCATGCTCGCCGGTCACCGTGCCGCCGAGCTCGACGCACAGCTCCAGAATGTCAGCGCCAAACCGATCGGCCCGCTCCCATTCGCCCGGCTGATTGGCGTCAAAGAGGATCAGGGGATGCAGATTGCCATCACCCGCATGAAAGACATTCATGCAGCGCAGGCCGTAGGTGCGCTCCATATCGGCAATGGCCGACAGCATACGGCCCAGATTCTTGCGCGGGATGGTGCCATCCATGCAGTAGTAGTCGGGTGACACCCGACCTGCTGCAGGAAAGGCGTTCTTGCGCCCCGACCAGAAACGCAGCCGCTCGGCCTCGGACTGCGAGACCACACATTGCGTGGCTCCCGCCGCGGTCAGTACCTGCTGCATGCGCTCGATCTCTTCGGCCACCTCCTCGGGCGTGCCGTCGGCTTCGGCCAGCAGGATGGCCTGGGCATTCAGGTCGTAGCCCGCCTTCACGAACGGCTCAACGGCCTCGGTGGCCTTGCGATCCATCATTTCCAGGCCTGCCGGAATGATGCCGGCCGCAATGATGGCAGCGACCGCATCGCCCGCCTTGACCACATCATCAAACGAGGCCATCACGACCTGGGCCAGCTGCGGGCGCGGCACGAGGCGCACCAGCACCTCGGTGACCACTGCCAGCATGCCCTCGGAGCCAATCACCAGCGCCAGGAGATCCAGGCCCGGGGCGTCGAGTGCCGCCCCGCCAAAGACCACCGGCTCACCCTCGATGGTCAAGCCTCGGACCTCAAGCACGTTGTGCACCGTCAGCCCGTATTTGAGGCAGTGCACGCCGCCCGAGTTCTCGGCAATGTTGCCCCCGATGGAGCAGGCGATCTGCGACGACGGATCGGGGGCGTAATACAGGCCATAGGGCGCGGCCGCCTCGGAGATCGCCAGGTTGCGCACGCCCGGCTGCACGCGGGCCGTGCGCGCCAGCGGATCCACATCCAGGATGCGGTTCATGCGGGCCAGCGAGAGCACCACGCCCGCCGCATGAGGCATGGCCCCGCCGGACAGGCTGGTGCCCGCGCCACGGGCCACCACCGGCACATCGAGGTCGCGACAGGCACGCAGCACGGTGGCCACCTGGGCTTCGTCTTGAGGCAGACACACCGCCAGAGGCAGTTGACGAAAGGCCGACAGGCCGTCGCACTCATAGGGGCGAACCTGCTCGGTGCCCGAGAGCAGTCCGCCCGGGGGCAGTGCGGCCTGCAGGGCGGCAATCACCGCGGCGCCACGGGTCGCCTCCTGAGGCATCCGGGGATCGGACCAGCGGGGCTCGTGACAGGTCAGGGACTGGGACATGGTGTGCGTTTCAACCTGCGGGTTCAAGGCGCTTCAGGCCGGCAAGCGCCGCGCATCGGGGGAGGCTGGATTATCTCTGACAGTCGGAGCCCTGATCCCTGAAAGCCCCTGACTTGACACTGCCCGGCCCGGCCGATACCGTCCGAAGCAGTCTCACCGCCGCTGCGGGAGAGATCGGCCCCGCGAGCCGTGCATGCCCGTCATGCCGCGTGGTGTGCCGGCGCCGAAGGTGTATTGCCCCGAAAACTCTCAGGCAAAAGGACCGCAGCGGATCGGACTCTCTGGAGAGCAGGCCGCGCCAGGTGCGTGGGTCTCGCCGAAGGTCAATCTCTCAGGCAAACGGACAGAGGGGGCGGTTACATGTGGCAGCGCGTGCCGGGTTCAGCCCGCACGTCTGGTTCATGGACTGGCCTTGCCCCTGTTGTGTCCTGCCGCTGCCTGATCGAGCCACGGGCCTCGCCCGTTCCGCCTTCCTCATTCTCCGGAGTCCTCCCATGTCCAGCCCCGCCGACCGCCAGTACACCGAATCGCACGAATGGGTGCGCGCCAACGCCGATGGCACCGTCACGATCGGCATCACTGCCCATGCCCAGGATGCCCTGGGTGAGCTGGTCTATGTCGAGCTGCCCGAACCGGGACGCGCCCTGGGTGCAGGCGAGGCCTGCGCCGTGGTCGAATCGACCAAGGCAGCCTCGGATGTCTATTCGCCGATCGCAGGCGAAGTGGTCGCTGTCAATGGCGACCTGGGCGATGCCCCCCAGACGGTCAACAGCGATCCGTTCGAGGCCGGGTGGCTCTTCACCCTCAAGCCGGCCGATCCGGCCGCTCTGGGCAGCCTGCTGAGCGCTGACGCCTACGACAACGGTCCGGGAGCCTGAACATGAGCACCCGCGACACCCATCTCGGTGACCTGCGCTCGCTGCTGGGCACCGATGAATTCCACGGCCGCCATATCGGCCCGCAGGGCGACGACGAAACCCTGATGCTGGCCGCCATCGGCTATGCCTCACGGCGTGACCTGATCCGCGACACCGTACCGGCGAACATCCTGCGCGATGCGCCGCTTGCCCTGTGCGAGCCCACCACCGAAGCCGGCGCGCTGGCCGAACTGCAGGCCATCGCCGACCAGAACCAGGTCTGGCGCAGCTACATCGGCGCGGGCTATCACAACACCCTCACGCCCGAGCCCATCCGGCGCAATGTGCTCGAGAACCCGGGCTGGTACACGGCCTACACGCCCTATCAGGCCGAAGTGGCCCAGGGCCGGCTCGAGTCGCTGCTCAACTTCCAGCAGATGGTGATCGATCTCACCGGGCTCGATGTGGCCAATGCTTCGCTGCTCGATGAAGCCACGGCTGCGGCTGAAGCCATGGGCGCCATGCGCCGGGCCAGCAAGAGCAAATCCAACCGCTTTCTGGTCGATGCGGGCGTTCATCCGCAGGTGATCGCCGTGATTCGTACCCGAGCCCACTGGATGGGCCTGGAGGTGGTGGTTGCAGATGCCCTGGCGAGCGATGCCAGCGGCTTTTTTGGTGCGCATGTGCAGTGTCCGGATACCGAAGGCCGGCTGCGCGACTTCTCGGCACTGGCCGATGGCCTGCATGCCGCGGGCGCGCGCCTGTGCATGGGGGTCGATCCGCTGGCCGCACTGCTCGTCAAATCGGCGGGCGAAATGGGTGCCGACATGGCCATTGGTTCGGCGCAGCGCTTTGGCGTGCCGCTGGGCAATGGCGGGCCGCATGCGGCCTTCATGGCAGCACGCAACGACATGCTGCGCACCATGCCCGGGCGGATCATCGGCGTGTCCAAAGATGCCGCCGGCAACATGGCCTACCGGATGTCGCTGCAGACCCGCGAGCAGCACATCCGGCGCGACAAGGCCACCAGCAACATCTGCACCGCGCAGGCGCTGCTGGCCAACATGGCCGCCTTCTATGCCGTCTATCATGGCCCGCAGGGCCTGCTGCGCATCGCCCTGCGCACCCATGCCATGGCTCGGTTGCTGGTTGCGGCCAGTGGCCTCGCCCCCGTGCATTCGGCCTATTTCGACACCTTGGTGTTTGATCTGGCCGCCGCCGGCCAGGACCCGGTCGCGGTGGATGCACGCGCCGCCCAGCAGCGCATCAATCTGCGCGTGCTGTCGGGCAACCGCCGCGGTGTGGCACTCGATGAATCCACTGGCCTGCAGGATGTGGCTGACCTGGTCTGGGTGCTCACGGGTCGCGGCATCACCGCGCAGGCCCTGCAGGACGGACCGGGTGCCCACCTGGGCGCCGAACCCGCCGCGATTGCCGCACCGCTGCGACGCACCTCGCGCGTGCTCACGCACCCGGTCTTCAACCGGTACCACACCGAGACCGAATTCGTGCGCTACCTCAAGCGCCTGGAGAACCGCGACATTTCGCTCGTGCACTCCATGATTCCGCTGGGCTCGTGCACCATGAAGCTCAATGCCGCCGCCGAAATGGCGCCGGTCACCTGGCCGCAATTTGCGGGCCTGCATCCCTTCGCGCCTGCCGAGCAGTCGCGCGGCTATGCACTGATGCTGGATCAGCTCGGTCAGTGGCTGGCCGAGATCACCGGATTTCATTCGGTGTCGTTTCAGCCCAATTCAGGCGCGCAAGGCGAGTACGCGGGTCTGCTGGCCATCCGCCACTGGCAACAGGCGCGCGGCCAGGGCCATCGCGATGTCTGTCTCATCCCCTCGTCCGCCCATGGCACCAATCCGGCCAGCGCCCAGATGATGGGCATGAAGATCGTGGTGGTGGCCTGTGATTCCGACGGCAACATCGATGTGGCCGATCTACAGGCCAAGGTGAATCAGCACCGCGATGCACTCTGTGCACTCATGGTGACCTACCCCTCCACGCATGGCGTGTTCGAAGCCAGCATCCGCGATGTGTGCGCCATGGTTCACGAGGCGGGTGGTCAGGTCTACATGGACGGCGCCAACCTCAATGCGCAGGCCGGCCTGACCCGGCCCGGCGACATGGGGGCCGATGTCTGCCACATGAACCTGCACAAGACCTTCTGCATCCCGCACGGCGGCGGCGGCCCGGGCATGGGTCCGATTGCGGTGGCCGAGCACCTGGCCCCGCACCTCGCGAGCGACCCGTTCGCAAGGCCCGAGGAAGGCAACAGCGTCTCGGCGGCCCCCTTTGGCAGTGCCCTCATCACCACCATCTCCTGGATGTACATCCGCATGATGGGTGCGAGCGGCATTCGCGCGGCCACCGAGGCGGCCATTCTGAACGCCAACTATGTGGCCGAGCGCCTGAAGCATCACTTTCCGATTCTGTACACCGGTGCCAACGGCCGGGTGGCCCATGAGTGCATTCTCGATGTGCGCCATCTGAAGGCCGAATGCGGCATCACGGCCGAGGACATCGCCAAGCGCCTCATGGACTACGGCTTTCATGCGCCGACCCTGTCCTTCCCGGTGGCCGACACCCTCATGGTCGAGCCCACCGAGAGCGAATCCAAGGCGGAGCTCGATCGCTTCTGTGAAGCCATGATCGCCATTGCCGGCGAAATCGAAGCCATCAAGTCCGGTGCCTTCAATGCGCAGGACAACCCGCTCAAGAACGCCCCGCACACCGCCTTTGAAGCCATGGGTGAGTGGACCCACGCCTACAGTCGCGAGCAGGCGGTCTATCCCCTGGCCTGGGTGCGTACGGCCAAGTTCTGGCCCCACGTCAAGCGCATCGACAATGCCGCGGGCGACCGTCACCTGATCTGCACCTGTCCGCCGGTGAGCGACTATGTCTGAGCCCCTCGCAAGCCCCCAGGCTTTCGTGCGGCGCATCCCGCTCGATGCACTGCATCGCGAACTCGGCGCCAAGTTCGGGCCGTTTGCCGGCTTTGACATGCCGATCCAGTATCCGGCGGGCCTCAAGGCCGAGCATGCCCAGACCCGAACCGCAGCAGGGCTCTTCGATGTCTCGCACATGGGCCAGGTCAGCATCCGAGCCCGCGATGGTTCGGTCGCCACCCTGCAACGGGGGTTGGAGGCCGCACTCCCACTCGACTTCGAAGGCTGGCCGATCGGACTGCAGAAATATTCCTTTTTGCTGAATGAGTCGGGCGGCATCGAAGACGATCTGATGCTCGTGAATCTGGGTGACGAAGTGCGCATGGTGGTCAATGCCGGCAACCGCGATGCCGACTTTGCGCGGCTGGTGGCGCTGTGCCCTGACCTGCAGTTCAGCTGGGTCGATGCCGCACTGATCGCGCTCCAGGGACCGCAGGCCGAGGCGGTGCTCGCCACCCTCGACCCTGCAGCCACCGCGATGACCTTCATGCAGGCCCGTACCCTGCAGCTGCTTGGCGCGCCGTGCTTTACCACCCGGTCGGGCTACACCGGCGAAGACGGCTATGAGATCTCCATTCCCTCGGCTGATGCCGATCGCGTGGTGCGTGCCCTGCTCGCCAATCCTGCGGTGGCGCCCGTAGGCCTGGGGGCCCGCGACACCCTGCGTCTGGAAGCGGGTCTGCCCCTGCACGGCAATGACATTGATCC
>Ga0255101_1000104_pt1 | contig 23098 bp, 38 predicted proteins | sample Colum_Colum_RepC_2_FD_188588 | JGI IMG/M metagenome (GOLD analysis project Ga0255101, IMG submission 188588) | Freshwater microbial communities from Columbia River, Oregon, United States - Colum_Colum_RepC_8d | ecosystem: Environmental > Aquatic > Freshwater > River | place: USA: Oregon...
ATATTCAATTCTTAAATGGTCGTTTGGTAATGGATGAATATGATTATATAACAGTAATATCAGAGACAGGTTCTACTATGTCAGTTATACTGACTATGGAAATAGACCAACCAACATCTTATCAACATGTCTCTTAAGGAGTAATTATGCCACTCAAAAAAGGTAAATCAGACAAGACAGTATCTTCTAACATTAGTATGATGGTTAAAGAAGGTAGACCACAAAAACAAGCAGTAGCTATTGCTTTGTCTAAAGCTGGTAAGTCACTACCAATGCGTGGTGGACGTACTGCTACTAACATGAAAAAGACTGGTAGAGGTAGATAATGAAGCAAGGACTCTATTCAAACATCGCAGCTAAGAAAGCTCGTATCAAGGCTGGCTCTGGTGAGAAGATGCGTAAGGTTGGTAGCAAAGGTGCTCCATCTGCTAAAGACTTTAAGGATGCTGCTAAGACAGCTAAGAAAGGTAAGTGATGAAAGCTAAAGAATTTAAACCATGTCCAGGATGCCCTACTCCAGCTAAGTGCAAGAAAGCTGGTAAATGTATGATGAAGGCTAAGAAGTAATGCCTAAGAAAGAGTTTCAAAACCCTAAAGGTGGTCTTAATCAAAAGGGTAGAGATTACTATAACAAGACTACTGGTTCTAACCTAAAACCACCTGTATCAGCTAAACAGGCTGCAAAGTCTCCAAAGGATGCTGGTAGACGTAAGTCCTTCTGTGCTCGTATGGGGGGTGTGGCTGGTCCAATGAAAGATGAAAAAGGTAGACCTACTCGTAAGGCACTGGCACTTAAGAAGTGGGATTGCTAAGTGATTCCTCTAGCTATTATTGAGTTAGGTGCAAAGCTTCTTGATAAGGTTATTCCTGATAAAGATGCTAGAGAAAAAGCTCAAGCAGAGTTACTAAAGGCTGCTAATGACCAGGACTTTCAACTCTCGTTAGCACAGATTAGAGTTAACGAAGAAGAAGCTAAGTCAGAGAATCTCTTTAAGTCTGGTTGGAGACCTGCGATTGGTTGGATTTGTGTTTTTGGATTGGCTTACAACTTTGTTATCTATAACTTGTTGTTGTGGGTTGTCGCTACATTTAACATTGCTATCACTCCTCCAGCACTGATGTCAGATATCCTTATGGAGTTGGTCTTTGCTATGTTAGGTTTAGGTAGCTTACGTACCTTTGAGAAGGTTAAAGGAATTAAATGAAACTCTTACTAAAGCGTATTCACTTTGGTGATACATTTACAGTAGGACAACTTTATGAAATAACAGAGCTAGATGAAAACCCTATATGTTATGTGCTAGAAGATAAGTATCGTGAAGTAGAGGGACAAGATGTAAAGGTTTGGAAAGAGCAAGATAAAACAGCTATCCCTAAAGGAACTTACGATGTATCCATTACTTTCTCCAACAGATTTCAAACTAGACTACCTATACTCGCTAATGTCCCTGGGTTTACAGGTGTGCGAATACACTCTGGTAACTCTTCCAAGAACACTGAGGGATGCTTACTCGTTGGGATGACCTGGGATGGTAAGTCAGATTGGATAGGCTCATCTAAGGTCGCTATGGGCGTTCTAATGCCTATGCTTGAAAAGGTTAAAGACTGCACCATAGAGATTGTGTAAGATTTTACACAGTTAATCGGAAAAATAAAGCTTGACAAAACCGTAAAAGTATGCTATAATAGTACTTATATAGCATGTTAACAATAAACACTAACACTAATTAAAAATATGACATACATAGAACTTGTTAACGATGTACTAATCAGACTCAGAGAGGGCACTGTTTCGTCTGTCTCTGACAATGCCTATTCCAAATTAATAGGTACTTTTGTCAATGATGCTAAACGTACAGTAGAAGATGCCTATAACTGGAATGCGTTAACAGACACTCTCACAGCAGTAACTGGAGATGATGTCTTTAACTATGTTTTAGTGGGTAGTGGTACTCGTTTCCGCATCCTTAACGTTATCAATGATACGTCTAACGAAGTCATGGGTTACAAGACAGGGTTAGATATGGATGAGTTATTTCTTATCCCTAACACTGTGCAAAAAGGTAGTCCTTTGTGGTATAACTTTAACGGTGTTAACAATAATGGCGATAGTCAGGTAGACGTATATCCTAAACCAGATGGTGTCTATAACCTACGGTTTAATATGATTGTCCCTCAAACACGTTTAACATCTGATGCTACTGTTATGAAAGTTCCTGAAGAACCAGTAATTCTGTTAGCCTATGCTAAAGCTATTGTTGAAAGAGGTGAAGATGGTGGTCTTGCCTCTAGCGAAGCGTATGCTCTTTATAAACAATCTTTGACTGACCATATCTCTATTGAGGCAGGTCACTATCAAGAAGAATATATGTGGTACTCAGCTTAATGGCAGAACAAATATTAACAGGTTCTATTGCAGCACCTGGATTCTTTGGACTAAATACACAAGATAGCTCTATTCAGTTATCCAGTGGTTTTGCTTTAGAAGCTAACAACTGTGTGATTGACAAATATGGTCGTATTGGTGCTCGTAAAGGCTGGACCAAGGTTAACACATCTGCTGCTAGTACAGGTGCATTCAGAGCTATCTATGAGCTTGTCAGGGACGATGGCTTAACTGTTATTAGTGCTGCTAACAATAAGATATATACTGGCACTACAACACTGACAGAAGCTGTGGTTCGTAACAGTACTGATAGTGCTAACCTAACATATACCATTACTGATAATAACTGGCAGATTAGTGGTATGCCTTATGATACAGGTGCTGCTCCTTCTGCTCATGCAATTTTAGTGCAAGAAGGTCATCCTATTCTTGTCTATCATAAACTAGGTGCTACAGCTCATGCTCACACAGGTGCTTATGGCTTTCAAAGACTAGGGGATGTCTCTACTTTTCCTACAGGTTATACAGTCACAGACTTTACTCCTAACTGTGTGATGACTGCTTTTGGTCGTACATGGGTAGCAGACATTGCTAACGATAAACAAACAGTATACTTCAGTGACTTGCTTGACCCAACACAGTGGCAGACAGGTACATCTGGGTACTTAAACATTGGTGAGGTTGTTCCTAACAACGACCCTATCGTAGCATTAGCTTCTCATAATGGGTTCTTGATTATCTTTTGCAGTAAACATATTGTTATTTACTCAAATGCTACAGACCCGTCAGGACTAACACTACAAGATGTGATTACAGGTATTGGTTGTGTTGCTAGAGATTCAGTAGCTTCTATTGGTACTGATTTAATGTTCTTGTCTTCAACTGGTGTCCAGTCATTACAGCGTGTGATTCAAGAGAAGTCAGTTCCATTCAGAGACATCTCAAAGAATGTACGTGATGATTTACTTGCTAACGTATCATCTGAAACATTAAAGAATATTAAAGCTGTTTACTTCCCAACAGATGCTTTTTATTTGTTGTCTCTTCCTTCTACTGGCTTTACGTATTGTTTTGATACAAGAGGTTCGTTAGAGAACGGAGCAGCAAGAACAACTATCTGGAAACAGATTACTCCAACAGCATTTTGTGTAACACAAGACAGACAATTATATATTGGTAAGCCTGGTTATATCGGTAAATATGATTTGTATGAAGACGATGGTGCTAAATATCGTATGTCTTACTTTACTAATTACTTTGACTTTGACCAACCAGCTAGTGTAAAGATTCTTAAAAAGATTAACGTAGTTGCTATTGGCGGTTCTAATCAACCTATTGCTGTTAAATGGGGTTATGACTATACTCGTAACTATTTCTCTCGTGGTATTACACTACAGCGAGTAGAAGTATATGAGTATGGAGTAGCAGAATACAACATTGCAACATACACGAATGGTATTGCGTTAGATATTGCTAACATCCAAGCATCAGGTTCTGGTACTGTACTTCAGATTGGTTTTGAATCTGATATTGATGGTACTCCACTTTCAATTCAAAAGATAGATTTTTTCCTTAAGGCAGGTAAGACACTATGAGTTCATATGTTAAGGCAACAAACTTTGCCACAAAAGACACTTTACCAACAGGTGATGCTAACAAGATTGTTAAAGGCACAGAGCTTGATAACGAGTTCAATGCTATTGCAGGTGCTATCAGTTCTAAATCTGACATAGCTTCTCCAACATTTACTGGTACTCCTTCTGCTCCAACAGCTACGTTTGGTACTAATACTACTCAGTTAGCTACTACAGCATTCGTAACAGCTGCTCTACAAGCTGTGTACCCTGTAGGTTCTATCTACATTAACGCTGCTAGTACATCTAATCCATCTTCTTTGATGGGATTTGGTACTTGGGTAGAGTTTGGTGCTGGTCGTATGATGGTTGGTTTAAACGCTAGTGATGCGTTGTTTGACACACTAGAAGAAACTGGCGGTTCTAAAGATTCTATTGTTGTATCGCATACTCACTCAGCTACTTTGACAGGAACTTCTGGTTCAGCTGGTACACACGCTCACATCTATCAAACAGGTTATCAAACTAATTTAACAATCATCAATCAAAACGGTAACTTTGGTGGCGGTACACCTGATGATGGTAGTTATAGATATACTTCTGAAAGTGCTGGTGAGCATCAACACAGTTTATCTGTATCAGGTACTACAGGTGCTACAGGGTCTAGTGGAACTAATGCTAACTTACCTCCATACATTACGGTTAAGATGTGGAAACGAACAGCTTAAAAGTACCAGTAGTTAATAGACAAGACTACACAATGTACTTAGAAAACTTTGCAGGTATGCACTGGTTTCATACGGATGTACGTAAGTGGTCTAGTAAAGTTAAAACAAAGTATATAGAAGATTTAAACTTATTGCAGTACTTGGTTAACACTCCACTGGTATCATTAGTCGAAGAAGATAACACGAAGCTAGCTAAGTTTGCTGAAATTATAGGAATGAAGGTTGTTGATAAAATGAATTTAACTAATGGAAAAGTAGGCTTTGTCTACGCAAGGAGTTTATAATGGGTGGATTAGTTAGTAGTATTGCTAATATATTTACAGGAGCTGATGATGTAAAAGACGCTGCAAATGCTTCTGCTGCACAACAGAGAGATGCTGCACAGAATGCAGCGTATTCTGCTGCGTTTAGACCAGTAGGGATGACATCTCGCTTTGGTACGTCTCAGTTCACACGTGAGATAGACCCGAAGACAGGTACTCCTTATGTCTCTAGTGCTGGGTATACTCCTGCACCTGAGTTATCTGCCTTACAGAATAGATTATTCAGTCAGTTCATGCCTAGCATGGCTACAGCTGAACAACGTGCAGGGCAGTATGCTCCTTTAGGTCAATCTGCTGGTCAGTTAATGTCTTTAGGGCAAGGATATCTAGCACAGTCTCCTGAAGCTGCAGCTGCTGATTACATGAAGAGTCAACAGAATCTGCTAGCAGGTACAAGAGAACAACAATTAGCAAGTCTTCGTAATAAAGTATTTCAAACAGGTCGTAGTGGTTTAGGTGTTGGTGGTACTACTACTGGTCAAGGTGCAGCTAACCCAGAGATGCAAGCGTATTACAATGCGTTAGCAAATCAAGACTTACAGTTAGCAAGTCAGGCTACTCAAGCAGGTCAACAACGTGCTACATTTGGTGCAGGTTTGTTAGGTACAGGTGCTGGCTTACTTGGTTCACAAGTACAAGGTGAAGTTGGTGCATTGTCTCCATTGCAATCACAGTTAGGTTTAGCTGCTAACATTGAACAACTAGGACAAACACCATATAACATGGGTCTTGCTTTAGGACAAGCTTCTATTCCTGGTCAAACATCAGGTGCTCAGATGTATCAATCAGGTATGTCTGCTGCTGCTAACACACAGTACCAAGGTGCTGCTCAAGCTGCTCAGATGAATGCTGCCTTCTTGAATAACTTAATTGGTTCTGCTGCAGGTGCTTATGGCATGAGTCAGATGGGTGCTCCAACAGGTGTCCCAGGTGGTGGTTATCTAACACAAGGTACTAGCTTCCCAAGCTTTGGTATGAGTGCATATCCTACTAGTGGTATTGGTATTAGCCCTAGTGGTGGTGGCTTCGGTATTAAATTCGGTCAATAAGGAATAATTATGGGAATGAATATTAGTCAGATGTTAGGGAGTGACCCTGACGTACTACGTGCTCAGTTAATGCAGCAAGAGATGGCTCGTTACAATCAGTATCAAGACCCACGTATGAACTTAGCTTCTACACTTGGTGGTCTTCTTGGTGGTGGTGTTGTTAACGTTGCTCAAGGTCGTAACTTCTTTGAAAGCAATAACCCAGTATTAAAGAAAGCATCTCAGCTACAAGAGATTTATAATAACACTGCTCAATCAATTGACCCTACTGCTAACCCTGGTGACTTCTATAGAGCATTGCAAGGTAATCTAGCTGCTGCTGGTTTTGGTCCACAGGCTGCTATGGCTGCTCAAGAAGCATATAAGTATGCTAAGGAAGACAGAGAAATGTCTCTTAAAGAGCGTCAAGTTGTTGCTCAAGAGAGAAACGTTGCTCAGTTCGCTCAAGGTAACTACATGTCTGAGAAAGGTCCTCTTGTATTTAACAGAGAGACTGGTGGATATACTGTTGATGGTGAGCCATATAGCGAAGCTAAACATGGTAAAGTCACATTCGCAGCTAAAGAAGACTTCAGGACTAACCTTCTTAAAGGTCCAGGTGCTGGTGGTGCTCCTGCTACTCCAGGTAAGGAAGGTAAGAAACCTCTTACTGAAGAAGAGAAGCGTGAGAAGTTTAATCGTGTTCAAGGTAAACCACAAGCTGCTCCTGCAGCAAGTACTGAAGAAGCTCCTGTATCTGCTGAGACAGAGAACCCAGAGATTATCAAGAGACCTTCAACATCAGGTGGTCGTGCTTCTACTGGTAATCAGTTCTATGTACCAGAGCTAGATAAATCATTCAGAACAGAGGCAGAAGCTAAAGCTGCTCTTGAGGCATATCGTATTAGAAACAGACCTCAAAGCGTAGTACAGCAACGTCCTACAATTCAGTTAAATCCAGAAACAACTCAATCTTTATTTTCAGTTAGATAATGGCTAAAGTCAACTACAACATCCTAGCTCTTAAGAAAGAGGGGCTATCGGATGAGGACATTGCTCGCTTAATCGCTGAAGATTTAGGTGCGGATTATAACGAGTATGTCTCTGAGGGTTTAACACCTAAAGATATCATTCGATTTGCTAACGAACAAGAGTACACTACAGGTGAAGTACTAAAGCGTGGCTTCTTACAAGGAGCTACTTCTACCTATCGTGGTGTAAGACAACTAGCTGGAGCAGAACCTACAGATGAGGAGTTGCTAGCAGAGACAGAGTATCGTCAAATGCAAGAACAGAATCCTTGGGCTGCTTATGGTGCTAACATCGTAGGTAACATCCTTGGTGACCCTACTAACCTAATCCCTGGTGGTTTGTTGTTCAAAGGTGCTAAAGGTGCTATGAGCGTAGCAGGTCGTGTAGGTGCTCTAGGTGCTGTAACAGGTGCTGTTGAACCAAGATACGAAGATGAAGACCCCTCCAGACTCACTTCAGCCCTCGTAGGAGGCGTTACAGCAGGTGTCCTTGGGGGTGGTATTGCCAAGCTAACTGGCTTCGGTAAAACGCTTCCTGACGCTACTGAGACTGCTTTTGTGAAAGAGGCAGATAGTATTGGTATTGACGCTAACGGAAACCAGATTAAAGATGTTCCTGGAGTCTTTGACAATGCTGAGACACCAACTACACTAGCACAGCCTAGTATCGTTCAAACAGCAGAACAAGGCGTACCTAACGTTATTGAGCTACCTAAGCTACCTCAGTTCTTGTCTGGTGCTAAACCTTCATTCTTCACATCCCAAGTAGCTTTTGAGACAGACTTAGATAAGGCTTTGTATATTATTGCTAACCCTAAGTCTAAGTCAAAGAACCATCAAGAATATGTGGACTTTGTTAAGACAGCCTTGAATGTGGATGATGCCACTGCTAACAAACTAGCTGCCCAGGTAAGACAAGAAGTTATTGAGAAAGGCAAGCTAGTACAGAAAGAAGCAGGACTTGCTGGCACACAGGCAGAGAATGTACCTTTCCAGATGTCTAAAACCTTGGATGGTTTCTTAAATCCAGTTGATAAAAACCTTGACGATTTCTCAAAAATGGTGTATAATTATGGGAAGTCTATTGAAGAAGTTAACGGTAAGGCTAAGATAACACAAGCCATGACTGAAGACTATAGCTTTAAAAAGATTAGTGAAGCATATGCTCAAGCAGGTCTTAAAGTAACTCCTTTTGATATTGGTTTCCAGATTAAGGGTTATAACAAGATGCTTGATGAGCTAAAAGAAATCAATGGACGAAACTTTAAACCTAAATCATTTGAAGAATACGTTAAGAATGGTGCTAGCGTAGACGAAACTCTTGACTTATTTGCACGTGGTGCTTTTGATGGATGTCTATAATGAAACGATGTGACCTCAAGTATTACAAGGCGTTCTTACCAAAAAGAATACCATCTAACTTAACACAGAAACAATTAGATAAGCTAGGTACATTGGACCAGGCACAGCAATCAAAGTTTGTATCAATGATGTCTGAGTTTGATGATGAGTCTGTTCAAGCTTTAAACATTGTAGCTCAAGCTGCTCCTCAACGCTTTGCACAAACAACTAATAAAGGTTTGTCAATGGCTGAGTTAGCACAGCGTAACCAAGAACTCAATGCTAAGTTGATGGCTAGTGTACCAGAGAATGAGAGAGTAAGTCTTCAAGAGATTGGAGAGAAGTTAGCATTAGGACTAGAACGTGGTAGACCACTATCTACAGAAGAAAGAGCAATTGCTTTCCCAGCTTTTGCTAATCGTATGCATAACCTACCATTGTTGTTAAAACAAATACAACATGCTAACAACTCAGGCAACACTGCTGCTCAAGCGTTACTTGCTAAAGAATTAGTTGTTACTATGGGCGTTGCTGCTGGTATGTCTGGTGATAAGAATGCTGCATCTGTAGCCCTTAACTCATACAAGTACTTCAAGAAGCAAATGCAATTAGGTAAAGAGATTAACCAGTTATTTCAGAATGGTGCTTGTTAATGAAAATCAGTCAAAGATGTATTGAATTTATAAATAAGATGACAGGGTCGTTTGATAACCTGTTAAACAATAGTGCTGCCACAGATAGTGAAGCATTAGAAGCTGTTGCTAAGTCAATGACTACAGCATTGCGTAATCCTACCTATCGTGAGCGTATTGGTTCATATGTACGTAACAGTTACTTGTCTGGTATCTCAACACAAGTAGTCAACCTTGTTAACCAAATAGGTCAAACAATTGTGCAGCCTGTACTTCGTGCATCACGTGGTCAGTTTGGTGAAGCAGGTGCAATGCTAGAAGGTATTACTACTGGTTTCATGGAAGCATTCCCACGCTTTGTAGGTGCTCTAAAGACACGTCCTGTTAACTTGGACTTTGCTAATCAAACAGCATTTGATATCACTAAGAATAAGACAGCAGATGCTATTCTAACTTTCCCTACACGTGTAACTGGTGCATTGGACGAAGGTTTCAGTGCTGTACTAGAGCGTATGGAGTTTAATGCTTTACGTTATCGTGTTGCTAACAAATTCCCAGATGAGTTCTTCAGACGTAATAACACAACTAGAGAAGCCTTTGTAAAAGAAATCGAAGAGATTGCTTTAGGAGCGAAGAAGAATCCTTTGTGGTTGAATAAGCTATCAGAACTATCACCTGAGTTACATCAACAGTTAACTGAGTTTAAGATGTTCAACGTGTTCCGTTCACGTCTAGGCTCTTCTGCCCTGGACCAGATGGGTAAGATGGTATCTAAAGCCAAAGAGACAACACCAGAGTTAAACCTTGTTGTTCCTTTCGTTACTACACCTATTAACGTTGTTAAAGAAGCAGGTGGTTACGTGCCAGGATTAGGCATGCTACGTGTACGCCAAGCTAAGATTGACATCAAGACACTACAGAGCAGATTAGCAGCTACTGAAGCTAAGTTATTGAACACTACAAACCCTGACTCTCAAGCACGTCTTGCTGAGAAGGCTGCACGTATTCGTGGTGAGATTTCATTTAAGCAATCTAAAGTACCTGACTTCTACACACAGCAATTGATGGGTGCTGGTTTCATGCTAGCAACTTATGGCATGCTTAAACAAGGGTTGATTACTGGTCATTACTCTAACGACCCTGCTGAAAGACAGAGACAAATAACATCTCAGATTCCTCCTATGTCTATTAAGATTGGAGACCAGTGGATAAGCTATGCACGTGTTGAGCCTGTGGCTACCTTGATGGGTACAGTAGCAGATATGATGCAAGCATACAAAGAGAAGCGTGTCAAGAATGAAGACATGGCTGCTGCTGATATTGCTAAAATTGTAGGATTGAATCTAACAGATAAAACATTTACTGAAGGTTTGTCTAAACTGTTCTTGGCATTCCAAGAGCCAGGTAGATATTTAGAATCATTCATGGTAAGTATGACTAACCCAGTTGTACCTACATTGGTGTCTCAGATTGCTAAACTAGAAGATGATATCAAGCGTGAAGTTAGAGACCCTGATTTAGCAACATGGACAATCAATAACCTTAAGTCTCGTATCCCTGGCTTACGTGGTGACTTGCCTGCTCAGGTGAACCTATTAGGTCAAGAGCAAGACTTAGGTACATTAGGTGGTTCTTTAACTGGCTTTAACGTTGCTCCTGTAGACAGAGAACTTGTTAACCAGATGTTCGATAATCCATTCTTAAAACTAACACGTACTACACGTGAGATTGGTGGATTAGAGTTGACTGGTGCACAGTACGCAGCCCTTGAGAAAGAGATTGGTGACTATACTTATAATGCTATGTCTGTAATGGCTAATAACCCTGCATTCTTAGGGCTATCACGACCACTACAAGCCAACTTTATCAAAGGCATTGTAACTGATATTCGTAGTGCTGTAAGGCTCAAAGCCCTGGGTGATTTAGTACAAGACCCAGAGCTAAGAGCTAAATACATTTTAAACGAACAGGCTAAGTATGGTGCTCAACCTGACTTAGTAGATTAATCTTCTTCTCTACTGAATAAGATACGCACTATACCTAGGTCAAGGACATAATACTGCCCTTCATCTAGGTTAGCGTATTCAAATCCAATAGCGAACCCAGTAATCAAATAAAACTCTACTGTCATATGGCACATCCTCCTGCAGTACATGATAACATCTGAGCACCTTCTACGTTATCATCATACTCTTTGAAGTCATCCCAACTCACTGAATCAGGAACTAACATTCTTAGTTGGTTATACTGCTCTTCTGTGCACTCCTCATAAGGTGCTTGCTTGTATGTTCCACCATCCATTGGCAAGAACGATACACCAGTTACCTCATCAAAGTGTTCCCACACCCAAGCCCCCACCTCCATCCATTCGTCTTCCTTAACACTGATAGTTACTGAAGGTTTGTGTTCACAGTAATGTCTCTGGAATAACAACCATAACTTCAAGTGCTTAATAGCAGACAAATCTTCTCTCAACAACGCACCATCAGCAACCTTGACAGGGAAACTAAAGACTGTCGTGCTATCAGGCTTCATCACACAAGGTTCAGCTACAAACCCTGACTGAATCATGAACTGAGTTAAAGGGTCTTTGTTATCAGCTCTAACCCTACGAATATAGTATTGACTATGCTGAGGATGAATACCACTCGCAGTCGAACAGAGTTGAGATACAGTCCCTTCAGGTTTAATTGCTGTAACAGCCACAGACTGATTAATCCCAACAGCAGTAGCGAACTCAGCATTAACAGCAACAGCAACATCTTTTAGTTTCTCCAATCGTTTAGGTAACTCTACATCATCAGGGTTATTCAATAAAGCATTGTCTAAGATGCCAGTCATTGACACACCTAGTAGTGCTTCCTCTTCAGTATTCTTCTGCCATACTTTACGTAGGTAAGGGAAGTTTGTTAACGTTGCTTGAAAAGTCCCAAGAATCGTTGCCAACCTAATCTTACGTTCCAAAGTGTCCATAGTATCATCACTGCGAACAATGCAAGAGGATAGATTACAGAACTGATAAGGGCGAAGAATGATTTCAGAGCAAGGGTTCGTACCAAAATCGTAAGTACTGTCTCTTCTGCCATTCTTTGCTGCTTGCTTCTGTGATGCATCACGATTAAAGATTCCTCTCTCGCCACTATGTGACTCATAAATACTTGTCCACTCACGCATGAACTGACCAATGCCAGGTTTCTCAGCGTATGTAGCAGAGTTATTTGCTAACGCTCTTTGACCTTGACCATCCCACCACGCTCCTGCTTTAGCATGTGCCATCTTATCATCTGACAAATCAGACAAAGAAATCATCGCACTTCTACGTACTCCTCCCACGACAACAACTTCCCCAATTTTGCACAGAATATCATGACACTCCAACGAGGATAGTTTTCTCCCAGTCGAACCCTTGAACTTACCAATAACAAACTTGAACAAGTCTTCCAAAGGTTTAGGTCCAGATGCTCTTCCTCCAAACGTCTTGAGTCTTGCACCTTGAGGGCGAACTTTCGACAAGTCGAACTTTGGAATCTCGCCAGAATAAAGAAGAGCCAATAGTTGACGAAGCGACTTTGCCCATCCTTCTTTACTATCGGACACCACCACAGTAGTCTGACTATCAAACAACTTATCTGGTACTTCAGGTAACTGCTTAACATATTGCTGCTCCACGCTAAAGCCTACTCCAGTACCACAGAGAAGGATATACATTGCTTCATCAAAAGCTTTAGGGTCATCGATAGGCAAGTAACTGCAATTGAATGCTGCCACGTTCTGACGCTCTAAAGCAGGTCCTGCAGTCATCACTGCTCGCATGCTTGGTACTACTTCTAAATGCTTCACAGCATCTTCTAACTCTGCACGTAACTCAGGTGTTAACGTGTAGCCATTCTTCTCTTTCAGATTCTTAGTCATGAAGTCAAAGTAACGTGCTACTGTTTCATCCCAGTGTTCTCTACGTCCCTGTTCATCTAGGTAACGTGAGTATCTGCTCTTAGCGATAAACGTGTTATAAGGTGTTAATTCGTATTTACTCAAGTTCTTTCTCCAGTCTATCAGCATGCTCTTCAATAACGTCAATAAATCTCTCAACGATATCTTCAGATGTTATTTGTAATACTTCCAATAATGTTATCTCATCTAGCTGTGCTAGCCTAGTTAGAATATCTCTTAATGTGAGAGCCATATATTATACTCCTTCTTATTGTTATTGTCAACGATAATATTTATCTTTAACTTCATCATAATTCACTAAGAGATATTCCACATAATGCTTTATCTTTTCTAAATCCTGCTTACCATTTTTATATGGAAAACGCAAGATATATTTGACAACATTATGAGACCAAGGGTCTAAGCCCCACTCTAAAGCAACGTCCCAAGGCTGTACAGCTCCTCGCTTGTAGTGGTCACCACCTACTTGCTTTGCCATTACATCACCTTGGTCTTCCTTGCCTTCGTTATAAGAATTAAATACTTGCTGAGTGTTCGCCTCCCACGCAGCTTGTTCCTTTTTCTTATCTTGCTCTTGCACCCAATCACGCCATGATGCCATTGCTCTATCATCAATTACTGCCATACTTCTTCCTTTTATCATGTGCTTTATAGTTGTCCTCGTGATGAATTAACTTATGACAGTTAGAGCAAACAAGAATACATTTCTCTAACTCAGCATTTATCTTTTCATCACTTAGCATAAATAATTGTGCTGGTGAATATTCTTTTGTTGTTGGTTCAATATGATGAAACTCAAACACACAATCATGAAACTCACCACCACACTTAGAACACTTACTACCAAACCTCACAACAGCATCGTGTTTCTTCTGCCTTCGTTGTGCTGTCCTGTGTTCTTTCCTTTTCTCATACCACTCAGGATTATCTTCTGCTTTCTTTCTTTGCCAGTCTCTATGGTAATTAGGATTTCGAACCATATTTCAGTCTTAGAAAGTTTAAACTAATTGGACATTCATCGAAGCTACCATTGTCAACTTCATGTAACATCCAGATACCACGCCAATACTTATTACCTTGTGAACCTAAGTAATCCTCATCATGTAAATAACAACAGCCTACAAACAAACCAGTAATCTGTTGACCATCAGCTTTGTTAGCATATGCTATTCCTCTGTGTTGGACATGCCCCATAACAGCAGACATGTGACGCTTACTAAGCAATGCAGCAGCACTAGCAACGGGTCTACCCATGACACCACTGGTAAAGAAGTGACAATAGACAACACCATCAATGACAACAGGAGTAAGATAAGGTATGACTGTCCACCCTGCTTCAGCATATCCCAGGTCATTGATAGACATAGTACCATCCAACTTTGGGTCACTCTCAACTGCTCTAAGAATACGCTCTTCATGATTACCTAATGTTAACACCATCTTTGGTTTATATTGCTTCTCTTTGTTCTTCTTAGCCTTCTCGTTAAAGGCTCTAAGAGGAGCTAAGAGTCTATCCATTGCTTGTTTAGTTACGTCAATATCCTTCTTGTATCTACGTCCTTCAAAACTTTTCTTACCTACATCGTACATTGATAAGCTAGGCATGTCAGCAAAATCACCAATGTTAATAATCACATCTGGTTTCTTGTCAACAATATACTTACCAACCCAGTCTAAGTAGGACAGGTCTACCCCATCCTTAACCTGCATATCAGGCAATACTAAATGTGTCGTCATCTTCTTCCCTTAATACTTTGCTAGCAATGTCGTAACCATAAATACTACTTAAGAAATTACAGAACTCACGTAATGGTACTTCCCATTGTGCACTGTCTTCTACTTCAAAGGACATATCTGCTGCTTTGTTACTGTATGTGTACGAACAAGGATGATTCTCACCCTCACTGTAACTAAATGTATATCTGTTAGCCATTTTTTTCCACTGTGCCTTTCCAAATTGTTTGCATAATACGTACTCTGTCTTCGTCTGTAGCTTTGGTTACAAGCAATAAGGCATCCACTTGGTCCTGCAATGCTTTGTTCTCAGCTTCTAAACGTTCCATACGTGCTCTCATAAACTTTGATTCTACTTCTAGCTCTTCAACTACTTGAGCGTCAATACAATTACCACATGTCATTTGCTCACCATCTTAAAGAAATAATCTGCGTCTACAATTGCTAGAGGTCTTGCTCCATTCTGCTTGACAAATACTACTGGTTGATGATAGCCATGCTCTTTGGCTTGCTCGTAATAATTATACACAGCAACCTTTGCTAATGACTTGCATTCAACTTGGAATGGAAACATCTCTCTAGCTGCAGGAGACAACTGTACATCTTCACCTCCTGCCCCCATACTCGTACTTCTTACATCATCTTGCTCAAGACTGGGGAATGTTGATAGTATCTTGTCCCTCACCCACTTTTGCAGGTTTCTTCCTTTTGCCTTTGCGGATTGTGGTTTCAACTTTCAATTCCTTTCGTTTCAATATCATCCTCTTTGGTAGAGTAATACTGTTGTTACACATACCATGAGTGATTGTTCCTGCTAACTCAATCTGCTCATCGTCTTCATATACAAGATAACCAACACTGGTACAAGCTAAGTCTTCTCTCTTTGCTTCGTGCCACTCACCTTGTGCAAGAGCATCTAGCCATTCGATGAGGATAAGCTTGGGGGTTGCCACATTTGGTTTTCTTCCCTTCTTATCCACAATAGTTGACCGTTCTCCAAGACTCGCTCCTCGTTTCCCTCGTAAGCCTTGAGCACTGCCTGGTACATCTCTTCCTCTGTATTGCATTCTTTTAGAATCCTCTCAGCCTTTACAGGACCTATGCCCTTCAAGCCCTCAATGTTATCTGTTCTGTCACCTGTTAGTACTTGCTTATAGAAGATTCTCATTGTGTCCTCTTCTTTAATAAAGTACTTTTCCTTCTTGACAAAGTTATAGTGCCACCCTCTAATCATATCTAGGTCTTTATCAATTGACATGATGATGTAATCATTTTCATCCATCGTGTACGCTTTGATACCTATTGCATCGTCAGCTTCCTGCCCAGTTATCATTAAGAAACCCCATTCTTTTTCTAGGTAGTCTCTTAAGAACTGATAGTGGACAGGTTTAGCTACGTCTTTACGATTGCCTTTATATGTTGCAGTGACTGCTATCTCATTTCTAAAATTACCTTTGCCAGTGAGATAACCTTCAATAGAACTTATATCAGCAGGTGTTACTAACTCATCAACGAAGGCAGACATCCTAGCCTTAGCGATTGCTTCAGTCTCTTCTTGGGATGCAAAAGCAACCCTATAGACCAGGATGTCACCATCGATGAGAGCTTTCATTACTTACCTAACATCTTTTGATTATAAGACTCTAAGAAGTCAGCCATAGTACGTAAAGCTTTAACTGCTTGGTCTGGACCTGCAAACCACGTATCATCTAAACGTACCTCACCATCGCTATCAATGAAGAAGTCATATGCATCACTATCAAAGTCTACGATGCCTGGGATTACGACACGAAACTTAGATGTTACTTTCTCTACTGATGGTTGAGAATTTGCTGTTGTTTGCTTTTTTGCCATTTGTTACCTTTCAGTGTTAATTATAGAGGTGATTCTTCAGGAGCTGTGTACTCAATCAAATCATTTACTACTAAGTGGTTAATACCTACGCCTACACCTTTATAGGGTTTAGCGAAGTCATATGTCTTACATGTTGCTAACCCTTTTGAACCATTCGCTACCTTGGCTGTGATAGGTTTGTTATCCTTATCAACAGTGGTCACTGGATACTTAGCTGACTTAGCTGTAATATAGAAGCCTTTACCTTCTTTATTATTAACCTTAACACCTAACTCTTCCAATTCAGCGATTGTCTCAGGGGTTAAATTACACAAATCCACTTGATATTTACCAGAAAGTGTGTTAGGTGTATCTAAAAAAGCCCACATAAGGTCTGCTTGAATCTTAATAACTTTTGACATCTTGTTTCCTTTAACTAAGAAATATAAATAAAATACAACTGAACTACTATTATACAACTTTTAGTGTAAGTTGTCAACACTTTCATCAGGATAATATTCATCGCCCATTTCTGCAACAACGTCTAGTATCTCGAAGAACTCTCCCTTTGTACTAACAGAGGAATGAACCTGAATCTCCCCTCCATTAATCAGTATTACAATGGCATCATCTGACTGTGCCATCATCTCTTTTAGTGTGTCTGTTCCCATGTATATCCTGTCTTAAATTCACCTGTTAATGGACATCTCATATTAAGGACACGACCTGCTTCCTCAATTGCTAAGACACCTAACTTACCTGCATCTTCTGCCTGTTCTTCCTTTACTTCTATCTGCCATTCATCATGCACGTTAGCGACAAACTTGAAATCAATCTTATTCTTTCTAAGACTTGACTCTAGTATCACCAGTGCTTGCTTCATGACAATCGCACCTGCACCCTGGAGCAGTGTGTTAAGGGCTGAATGCTCGGACCTAACGAGTAGCTTACGTCCATCAAGACCTGGTAACGTGCCTTTCTCAGCGAAGATGCGAGCAACTTTCTCACGCAACGCCCTGAGCTTGGGTGTGTTCTTAAGAAAAGCATCAATGAGCTGTTGTCCTTCTTTCGCTGAACCACCAACAATCTTCCCAATCTTGGTACTTCCTGCACCATAGAGGAATGCATATATAAACGTCTTAGCTTGATTCCTCTCTTGCAACCCAGCAGCTTTTTGATTTGCTGTATGGATGTCACCTGATACGACTTCAGTAGTGTATGCTTCATCATTCATGTAGTGAGCAAGCATTCGTAACTCCAAACCTGAAGCATCGATACCTACTAACTTATACCCTTTCTCTACAGTCCAACAACTTCTACACTCTTTACCATATACCGCACCACTATTTGGTATCTGTGCCATGTTAGGGCTGTGGTGCGTCATACGACCTGTTACTGCTCCGTTGGTAATTACCTTACCGTGTACTCGTCCATCTGTTTGCATGGCTTCTAACCATGATTCTGCCTGACTGATACGCTTTTGTAATAGCAGGTATCTTGCTATCTCTTTTGCTTCAGGGTAGGGCAAAGCTTCTAGTACAGATTCATCAATAATGACCTGCCCTTTCTCAGTTTTCTTCTCAGGTATCCAACCCATAGACTGTAAACGTTTAGCAATCTGTTGTCTGCTACCAACGTTAAACACTTCTACATGGTCCTTCAACTGCTTACCTGTCTTCTCACTAAATCTCTGTGTCACAATTGGTGGGAATAATTCCTGTAGCTTCTCACTAATCTGCTCACACTCTGCTTTCCACATTGCTAACAAAGACATTACTCTTGGTGCGTCCAACTTGAAACCATTACGTTCTTGCTTGGCAATGATTGCCTGAACCTGGTGCTCTAGCTTGATACATTGTTCACTAAACTCTTTACTCTTTAACTCTGCTACTAGCATGTTATACAACTGCTTTGTTACTGCTGTATCTTGAATACAGTAATCAATCATCGTCTGTGTTAAACCACCATCCCAGTCACTGAACTCAGTCTTTTGATTCCCTAGTCTTTGACCCCATGCTGAGAGACTGTGCCCTCCTTCTACGCTTGGATTCAAGAGTCTTGAGAGAATCAAGGTGTCTGTTATCTGACTCAACCGAATAGTTGTCCCCCATAATCTGTTCAGGATTGGAGCATCGAAGCTGATTAAGTTGTGTCCTATAATTGTGTCGCATTTCTCTAGTAATGGCTTTAACGTCTTTGATTCTGTGTGACATATAACTTCATCTGTGTCAAGGGTTCTTGTAACTGCACACCAAATATTATCGTGTGTACTATTTGTTTCAATGTCAAGGATTATTTTCATAACATATATTATACCACAACTAATTTAATTAATCCACCTATATACATAAGAACTGCAACTATTTCTACTACAAATAAAGCAAAGTCTTTTTCTTTCAGTCCTGCGTATGCCCACAGTGCTGACCCAATGAACCCAAACCACAGGTTCAAAGGGAAGATGTTAAGACTTGTTAATGCTATTCCTATTAGGCATAGTGTTGTTCCAGTCCACTTCATTTCTGTTTCTTATTGTTTACAGTTTTAGGCTTTTGTATACTATCAGAAACAAATTCAGGTAGTGCATACTTCTCTTTCATTGTTGCTAACACTTTCTTAAACTCTTCGTCATTCAACTGCATGCTGTTACCACAACTGAAGTACACCCTTCGTGCTTCTTTGTCAAGCAGTGTTACCTGGTGTGCTAGGAACACAAAGTTATCATACTCAAATATCATCACAATTCCTTATCATCAAATCGTTCATTCATTCTACCTGTAATCTTATCATACAACAGACTACAACCTGGACCAGTCATACCACTGAAGCGATTCTTTAACACACGTACTCTTGTAGTGTTACGCTCAATCATATCTTCTGCCTGTCCATTACGCTCTAAACCAATCACCATGTCACTCAACTGAGCGATACTACCTGAACCCCTAAGCTGTGCTAACGATGTCGCTGCACCCTCTTCATGCCCTTTATTCTCAGGACGTTTGAGGTGTGAGACAACAAACAAACTAACACCTGTCTCAGCAACTAACATGCGAAGCTTAGTCATAATCTCATCTAATGCTTTACGCTCATCGCCATTCTCTTGTGCACTGACTACAATAGAGACGTGGTCAAGAAATATGTAACCGCAACCAAGAGCTTTAGCCATGTACCTAACACGATTAATAATATTATCGATATCGGTAGAGCCAAAGTGGTCAAAAAGATATAACCTACCAGTACCCAAAGTTTCTTTAAAAGCATGTTCTAATTCTTTCTCTTCTACCTGCACATCAGGCAAGTGTAATGGTTTGTCAATAGCTAAAGACATAATTGACTTAGCTGTTTTCTTTACTGATTCTTCCAAGAACATCAAGCCAATGTTATCTTGAGTGTTCTTTAACACATGAAACACAATCTCTCTCATGAACTGAGACTTACCTAAACCACTACCTGCTGTAAGTGTAATCAACTCACCCTTACGAATACCATAGGTTAAATCATTCAGCCCATGATATGGGTACATCACATCAGCCTTCTCAACTGGTTGATTGACTAAGTCCCACAACTGAGAGCCTTGCACAATCCCATCAGGCACGTACTGCTCACTTGCCCACCATGAATCTAAGTATTCTTTAATCTTATTCAGTCGTAGATACTCACATGCATCTTTGTAAGCAGTCATCTTCTGAATACGTACCTTGTTACCGAACAACTCTGCTACCTGCTTGCTAGCCTGTACACCTGCCTCATCACTATCAAATGATATCACGATAGTCTCGAAGCTGTTAATCCACTCGTACTGTGCCTTGCAGTCCTTCAGTGCTGATTGTGCACCATTGCGAATGCTAACACATGCATACTTACTACCCATCATCTGATAGCTAGCCATCGCATCTAACTCACCTTCACAGATTGTTAGATACTTACCACCTTTACTAAACTTTGTCTGACCAAACAACACTGCCTTGTTAAAGTCACCTGCAATACTGAATGTCTTGTTTGATACGGTCCTAGTCTTTACTGCTGTTAAGTTATTAAACTCATCGAAGTAAGAATAGTAATGCTTGTCGTTATCAACTTTAACACCATAGTGTTGACATGTGCTAGAGCCAATGCCTCTGTCAACAATGCTTGCTACCTTTGCGTTATCATAAAAACTTAAGTTACTCATCGTTCTCTCTTTTGGTTTTGAAGCAATCAATTCTTCGCCTTCGCTCCTGGTGAAACACTTGTGACAGAATGTATGACCATCACTGTACAAGCCATTAGCATCACTGCTACCACAGCTAGGACATGCAATATGCTTGACAAATGTACTAGCCACGTTCTCAGAATAACTCATCGTAATCCTCAGTCCTCTCTCTTTCCTGTTTAATCTTTTGACGTTCTTGCAACATCATTGACAAATCAATTAGCACTTTCTCAACACCAATGGTGTCAATGTACGACACTACATCTGACAATGCAAACCAGTAGTGTGCTTCTTCCTGTGCTTGTTGATGCTCTAGCTCATCACTAAAGCTGTTCATATTGTGGTCACCACTCATACTATCTCCTGTTATCTACAAAGACACGAATCCCTAAACAAAAGAATCTGTATCCAACATAAGGGTTACCATTGTTAAAGTATGTCATACCCCAATACAAGGGTGTTCCTTTAAACCAAGGTAACTTTACAAACTTAATCTTCATTAACTACTTCTACCTCTGTCCAAGCTGCAAAGTGTACCACATCATCACCATCTTTGCAATAGCTATACATGCCATCAATACTACCAAACCAATATACCTTATCAGCTTCTGCTTCAGGAGCACCTACTGGTACTCTAGGGTCTTCGTCAATGATTCTAAACTTATCACCCTTCTTTAACTCATATAGTTTCATGTCATCTCATCTAAGATTGGTTTATCTAAACACTCTAGCATACGCTCCAGTGTAACTCTTAATGCTTGTACATTCTCACCACACACAGTAACACCTTCTCCTGTGTGTCCTATTGGATTACCATCGTGATAGAATACCTCACAAATCTCAAGCCAATCATCATCGTCTTTCTTGAATCTCACTACTCTGTTATTCCAGTACATTTCTTAATCCTCTTACAGTTATCTTGATTCTCTTTACATTCATACTCACCACAGAATCCATTACATTCTTTCTGCTTCGTGTGTCTTTCCCAATAGTCCCAGACCTGTTCTAGTGGTGTTCTAACTGACTGATTCTCTTCTAGCCACTGCCTACACCATTTGATATGGTCATCTCGTTGCAGTCTAACCTTGTCGTGTGATAGCTCGATGTATTCATTAGCAATCATCTCAATCAAGTGTCGTGCAGTGATGCCTTTAATAAAGTCTGTCATCTATCTCTTGCTTTCTTTTCAAGTTCATTAACTCTCATCATAGCCTGAGTAGCTAAGTTATGCATCTCTCTGTACTTACCTCTCCACATCTCAACAGCATCAGCAGACTCTTCAAGCAAATCAGCAAGCCTATCAGGTTCGTTATTCTGTACTGACTTACGAGTATGTATCTGTCTGCGTATCTCAGCACGCTTGCGTAATCGTTCAACTAAATCATTACTCATACTATATAGTCCTATTTAGATATGTTAGCATTTATTACTACTCTTACAATCTATACGCAAATCTCTGTATAGTATAATTATAATGGTAGACAAAAAAGCTGTCAATAATTTTCTTCATCGTTATCATAATGTGAAATGTCATCATGGTAATCATCGCTAGCATCATCCCACTCATCATCAAAATCATCCTCATGTGCTAGGTCTGCTCTTTCCATTGATGGCATGTCTGTCTTAATCGTACCATAACACTTATTGCACATATCAAGATATTCATCTGTTGTTGTTGACTTCCTGGTAGCTTCAAAGTCTGTTAACGCTTTATTACAGCAATAGCATCTCATAATTTTTCCTTATAAATCAATTGTTTACGTATGTCTTAAGACTGCTAGCCTTTTTGACAACTTCTGTTGACACTGCCCAACCATACATTTCAGGGTCTGTCAAGTCATTTAAGAATTCTTTGAAAATGGTTTTTAAGCAATCCAAATCATCCTTGTACTGGTCTCGTTCCAAGCAAACATCTTGTACTTTGTCTTTAAGGTAACGAACATCGTCTAACCATTCACCTGATAGGTTTTGTTCAATCTTTTGTTCAATCAATTCATCCCAAATCATAGTCTGCATTCTCCCACTGTTTGATAAGCCCACTCATATGTACCTTTAACTTTCTCACGACTGCACTTGACAATCTCAATTTTAATGTTCTTGTCAAGGTCTTTCAAGTACTGTGCTTCGTTCCTGCTTTTGACAATACGTAACACAAACCCATCACTGTCTATCACTCTATAAAGGTTCATACTTTACCATCCTGTTCTATACGTTCTAACATGTTTTCAATGTAACCAACAATAGCTTCTAATCTCATCTTAGAATCATCACCTGCTATGTCATTATACAATATATACTCAGCGTTTTTTAGGTCTGCTTTTAACCTGTACACAATATCTTTCTTGTTC
>Ga0255101_1000106_pt1 | contig 22954 bp, 18 predicted proteins | sample Colum_Colum_RepC_2_FD_188588 | JGI IMG/M metagenome (GOLD analysis project Ga0255101, IMG submission 188588) | Freshwater microbial communities from Columbia River, Oregon, United States - Colum_Colum_RepC_8d | ecosystem: Environmental > Aquatic > Freshwater > River | place: USA: Oregon...
ACTGAAGGTGCTTCCCGCAGGCTTGAACATATCGACGCAGTGTTGCAAGAGAAGGCGAGTGCTTGCCCGTAGCCAGAGATCGTTCCAGTCGGGCGATGGCTGGCGCATGGGTTCCCATTCGGGCTGCAAGCTCGGCCTGCGAGAGGCCCGCTTCATATCGCGCTTTCAAAAGTGCATCCAATAGCTCGCCTTCCTCTCGCTCAATGCGCTCCACTTCTGCTTTCACGGCAGGGCGCTTTAACAAGGTCCGGATAACCGTTTCATGATCTTTCATTTTTGATCTCCTTCAGTCTGTTCCTTGCGACATCCAGTTCTCTTGGAGGAATGCGGTCGGTCTTCTTGACGAAACTGTGCAGCATCACGATGTGCTTGCCAATTTGGACACAAAAGAAGACTCGCGCGATCCCTTCCGCTCCTTTAAGGCGCAACTCGAAGAGACCGTGGTCAATGGACTTCGTGTGCGGCTCACCTAGATTGGGGCCGACTGCCTCCATGCGCCTCGTGAGCACCACATACCGTGCGCCAGGGTCGTCGGCAGACCCAAGATGTCGTCCTGCACGCTCTGGTTGAAGTAGCGAATATGAAAAGCCACTCAACAAGCATAACAAAAATGTTATCGAAAGTCAGTGGCTCGCAGGGTTCTGGTGGCTGCGTTTCAACGATGGATCTTGCCCTCGGCCGTTCAGTGCCGCGCTCACCCACCCAGAATGGGAATGCGCCGCACATGACTGCCGCCGGCGCGCGGGATGTGAATGCGCAGCACACCCTGATCCATGGCAGCCGAGATGCCCTGCGGATCGAGCTCACGGCTGAGTGCAAAGCTGCGCCGATAGCGGCCTGGGGGCAGTTCGCTGGCCGCGGCTTCACCCGGGCGATGGGCCAGTTCACCTTCGATGACCAACTGATCGACCTCGGTGCGCAAGGCCATGCGCTCCAGCGGCACCCCGGGAATATCGGCAATCACCACGATGCCGGTTTCGTCTTCGATGATGTCGACCGGCGGGCGCAACCAGGGGCCCAGGGCGCCCAGAGGGCGAGGGATGTTCGTGGTGGTCATTGCCGCCCCGTCAGGTCGTCGCGCGAGGGGTCCTGAATGGTGATGGGCCGAGCCATCACGGGCTGTAGACGCGGAACGGTGATGGTCAGAACGCCCAGCGCATAGCGGGCCTCGATCGCCTGCGTATCAATGTCGTGCGGCAGGCCGATCACGCGTCTGAAGCGCCCACTGAAGCGCTCGGCGGCGTGCACGGTGGCGCCATCATCGGACTCGGGCAACTGGCTCTCCCGCTCACCCGTGAGAACCATCACATCCCCCTCGAGGCTCAGGCGCACCTCATCGATCGACAGCCCCGGCATGAAGGCTTCGATCTCGATGGCCACGGGCGATGTGCGCAGGTTGAGCGCCGGAAAGCGCGCCCCGCGGCTGTCGCGAATGCCGGGTGCCAGCGCCAGAGCAGGGCTGTGCAGCATCGCGGCCCCAGGTGCGGTGAGCATTCCGGCGGTCAGGGCGGCCAGGGCCGGCTGGGCAGGCAGGGCTGAGGCAAGGCGGCCAGCCCCGGCCTGCTCGGCGCCTTCCAGTGCACTGGCCATCGGATCGTCTGGGGCGCCGGCCTCGCCCGCCTCGCGTTGCAATCGGCCGAGTTCGGCCAGGATGTCCTGGGGAAAGACGCTGCGCAACATGGTGAGCCTCGCTCGGTGGGAGATGTCAGTGTGCGCTGCCCGGGCCTGCCCGGGAGTCTCCAGAGCCGGGTTGAGGTGCACGAGAGGGTTTGGGCGAGGCAGGGTCTGACGCAGGGGCCTGCGCTTGACAGGGTCGGCTCTCAATCCGGATGATCGGCGGCCCGTGTCAGAGCGCAGGAGCGCAATCTGAATCACGTCTCGCAGCGCGCGCCGCTGCCTCCGGAGAACCCCATGAGTGCCGTGGCCCCACCTGCCCCTTCAAGCCCTGCCGTGCTGCGCGAACTGCATGAGCTGCCCTCGCCCAAGGGGCTGCCGCTGATCGGCAATACCCTGCAGATCGATGCACCGCATTTTCATCAGCAGATCGAGCGCTGGCGACAGGAGCTCGGCCCCTATTTCACGGTGCAGATTGCGCGTCGGCGCATGCTGGTGGTCTCCGATCACGAGGTGATCGCCAAGGCCCTGCGCGATCGGCCCGATGGCTTCAGCCGCTCGGATCGTCTTCGTGTGATCGGCACCGAGTTGGGCATGAAGCCGGGTGTGTTCGGCTCCAACGGCGAGGAATGGAAAAAGCAGCGACGCATGGTCATGGCGGGTTTCGACCCGGCCCATGTCAAGGGCTATTACCCCTCGCTCGCCCGTGTCGGCGGGCGTCTGGAGAGCCGCTGGGACAAGGCGGCCGCAGCAGGCACGGCCATTGATCTGCAGGCCGATCTCATGCGATTCACGGTCGACACCATTGCTGGCCTGGCGTTTGGTTCGGAGGTCAATACGCTGGAGTCGGATGAGGATGTGATCCAGAAGCATCTCGACAAGATCTTTCCCTCGCTGTTCAAGCGCATGATGTCGCCGCTGCCGGTATGGCGCTGGGTCAAGCGCGACAGTGACCGACAGCTTGAGCACGCCATGCAGGAGGTGGATGCTGCGGTTGCCGGGTTTGTGGCTCAGGCCCGGGCTCGCCTGGTGGCCCACCCCGAGCGTCGCGAGCATCCCGGCAATCTGCTCGAGGCCATGATCGTGGCGGCGGATGAGCCCGACAGCGGCATCACCGATGAAATCGTGGCCGGCAATGTCCTCACCATGTTGCTGGCCGGTGAAGACACCACCGCCAACACCATCGCCTGGATGATTCATCTGCTCTGGAAGCATCCCCAGGCGCTGGCCCGTGCGCAGCAGGAAGTGCGCACTGCGATCGCGAATCCTGCCGCCCCCACCTTTGCCGAGATCGACGGCCTGGACTACATCGAGGCCTGTGCCCACGAGACCATGCGCCTGAAGCCTGTGGCGCCGAACCTGCCCTTGCAGGCTACCCGCGATACGGTGCTGGGTGACGTGCGCGTACCTGCGGGCACCATGGTGATCAACATGCTGCGCCACGACAGCGTGAGCGAACGTTTCGTGCCGAATGCAGCGGCCTTCGAGCCCGAGCGCTGGCTCGGTGAGCGTGGCCCCGGCGGCCAGGCCAACTCCGCCAAGCGTCTGTCCATGCCCTTTGGCGCGGGCCCGCGCATGTGCCCGGGGCGCTACCTGGCCCTGCTCGAGATGAAGATGGCGATGGCCGTACTGCTCGGCCGCTTTGATATCGCCGCGGTCGACGCGCCCAATGGCCACGAGCCCGAAGAGCGACTGTCGTTCACCATGATGCCGGTCGGTCTGTCGATGCGCCTGCGCTCGCGTGCCGCATGAGCGAACCCTTCAGCGCCCTGGTGGTGGGCGCGAGCGGTGGGCTGGGTGCAGCCTGGATCGAACGACTGAGGGCACAGCAGGGTTGCGCTGCGGTGTTCGCGAGTCGCAGGTCATCGCCGCAAAGTCGGGAGGGCATCGACACCACGGTTGCTGCATTGCACGCGACGGTGCTCCCGATTTCGCTCGACCTTGAAGACCCCGCCTCGATTGAGTCCGCCGTGCAGACCGTGCGCGAGACGATTGCGCAGCAGGGCTTGCCGGCCTTGCGCAGGGTGATCGTGGCGAGCGGCCTGCTGCACGCCCCCGGCCTGGCCCCCGAGAAATCCCTGCGGGCCCTGGACGCTGCTGCCCTGCACCGGCTGATGGCTGTCAATGCCATCGGCCCGGCGCTGCTCGCCCGTCAGGTGTTGCCCCTCATGCCGAGGCAGGGGCGGGTGGTGTTTGCGGCTGTGTCGGCCCGCGTGGGCAGCATCTCCGACAATCGCCTCGGGGGCTGGTATGGCTACCGGGCCTCCAAGGCGGCGCTCAACCAGTTCATTCGAACCCTGGCGATCGAGTGGTCCCGCACGGCCAAGGAGTCGGTCTGTGTGGCCCTGCATCCGGGCACGGTGGATACCGAACTGTCGCGGCCCTTTCAGGGCAATGTGCCTGAAGGCCGGCTCTTCACGCCCGAGCAGTCGGTCGACCATCTTGAGGCGGTGCTGCACGCCCTCGGCCCCGAGCACAGTGGTCGCTGCTTTGCCTGGGATGGGCAGGAAGTGATGCCCTGAGTCGGGCGTCCTGGGGCGACTTTTTGATTGTCAACTGGAAGAAAGTCGCGACTATCTTCCAGTTTGATGTAAAATAGTCGCACTTTGGTCTTGCTCAATCAGTCTTGCCCAACGGATCATGAAGCGATTCCTGGCGCCGCTCATTGCCGCCGACCTGCAGCGCAAGATGGTGTTCCTGACCGGCCCTCGTCAGGCCGGTAAGACCACCCTGGCTCGCGCCCTGGCCCAGGCTGAACCCGCTTCGCAGGTGCTCAACTGGGATGTTCTCCCGGATCGTCGGATCATGCTGGCGCAGAGCTGGTTGCCGTCCGTTCGATTGCTGGTGTTCGATGAGCTGCACAAGATGGCTGACTGGAAGCCATGGCTCAAGGGCGTTTACGACGGACGCGCTCCGGGCCAATCCATCCTCGTGACGGGCAGCGCCCGGCTGGATGCATTTCGGCAGGCTGGCGAATCGCTCGCCGGGCGCTTTCTGGCATGGCGGCTGCAGCCTGTGAGTGTTCGGGAATGGATGACCCACCAGGACGCAACCGCTGAAGAAGCGCTCGAGCGCATCATGGAGCGGGGCGGGTTTCCAGAGCCGTTGTTGGCCGATCGCCCTCAGGATGCCCGACGCTGGCGCCAGCAGTATCTCGATGGCCTGATTCGAGATGACATTCTCGAATTTTCGCGAGTCAGCGAAATCCGGGCCATGCAGACCTTCGTGACGCTGCTGCGCGAGCGGGTCGGTTCCCCGATCTCACTCGCTTCCATCGCCCGTGACCTGCAGGTGTCGCCTACGACGTTGTCGCGTTATCTGGGCATCCTCGAGGCCTTGCACATCGTATTCACGGTGCGTCCGTTTCATCGGCAGATTGCCCGGGCGCTGCTCAAGGAGCCCAAGGTCTATTTCTATGACAACGGGCTGGTTCAGGGCGGCGAAGGGGTGCGCTTCGAAAATGCCTGCGCTCTGATGTTGCAGGGCCATGCGCAATTCCTGCAGGACAGCGAAGGCCGGGATCTTTCATTGCACTACGTGCGCAACAAGGAGGGCAAGGAGATCGACCTCGTCCTGTGTGAGTCTGGAGAACCCTTGGAGTTTGCCGAATGCAAGCTCTCGGACGCCTCGGTCCCTCCCTATCTGGCCTCAATGGCGGCGCGCTTTCCCGAGGCTCGCTGCAGTCTGGTGGTTCGACACCTGCGCCAACCCGAGCAACGCGGCGCAGTGCGCGTGATTCAAGGGGCTGAGTGGCTTGCCGGGCTTGCGGCCTAGAGTCTGCAGGCTTGACGACTCAGGTCTGCGGGCTTGATGACTCGGTTCTACCGGGCTTGCAGCTTAGTGGCCTGATGCCTCGGTCGATTCGGCCGAGCGTGAAGCGGTGCTTCTGCCGCGCCTGAACAACCGCCCCGCAATCCGCTCCACATCATCCACAAAGGTGAACACCGCCGGCACCACCAGCAGCGACAGCAGCGTGGAGGTGATCAGGCCGCCGATCACGGCCACCGCCATCGGCGATCGAAAGCTCGGGTCGGTGCCCCAGCCCATGGCGATCGGCACCATGCCCGCGCCCATGGCGATGGTGGTCATCACGATGGGGCGGGCCCGCTTGTGACAGGCATCCATCAGGGCATCGAATCGGTTCATGCCGTGGCGACGGGCCACGATCGCGTACTCCACCAGCAGGATGGAGTTCTTGGTCACGATGCCCATGAGCATGAGCAGGCCGATCAGTGAGGGCATGGAAAAGCTCTTGTCGGTGGCCAGCAGCGCCACGAACGCGCCACCGATCGACAGCGGCAGTGCGGCCAGGATGGTGACGGGCTGCATGAAGTCCTTGAAGAGCAGCACCAGCACCATGTAGATGCACAGCACGCCAATGGTCATGGCCAGACCAAAGCTTGCAAACAGGGCCTGCATCTCCTGCGCATCACCCAGCTCCGCCACCTGTACGCCGGCCGGCAGATTCTTCATGCTGGGCAGAGCCATGGCCTGCGCATTGACTTCGCCGATCTCGCGGCCAGCCAGCTCCACCTCGAGTGTGACGTTGCGGCTGCGGTTCAGCCGGTCAATCTGCGCAGGCCCGCTGTCGATACGGATCTCGGCCACCTGGGCAAGCCGCACCGGGCCATTTCGGCCCGGCACCGTGAGCCGGCCGATGGCCTCGAGATCGGCACGCACCGCATCGGGCAGCTTGATGCGAATGGGCACCTGGCGCTCGCTCAGGTTGAGCTTGGGCAGGTTCACGTCGTAGTCACCTGCCGTGGCCACCCGCACGGTTTCGGCCAGAGCCGCTGCGGTCACGCCCAGATCGGCCGCGCGGGCGAAGTCGGGCTGCACGATGATCTCGGGACGCACCAGGCTCGCACTCGAACTCACATTGCCGATATCGGGCAACGTGCGCAGCTCACGCTCCACGGCGCGGGCCGCCTGCTGCAGGGCGAGCGGGTCGTCGCTGCGCAGCACGAGCTGCATCTTCACCCCGGTGTCCTGCGCGCCCACGGTCAGACGCACGCCCGGCACATCCGACAGACGCTCACGGATCTCGCGCTCCACGCCCTGCTGGGTGCGGTCGCGCTCGGTGCGGTGCGACAGCAGCACGGTGAGCACGGCCTTGCGGGCCTCGGGTGCTGCACCCACGGCAAAGACATCGCCTGAGGCGCCGCCGCCCACCGAGCTGAAGACCCGCTTCACATCGGGCATGTCCTGCAAACGCGTGCGCACGAGCTCGGCAGCCTGCAGGGTCTGGGCCAGGGTGCTGCCGGGTGCGAGCTCCACGCTCACCAGGGTCTGGGCCCGATCCGCCGGAGGCACGAAGCCCTTGGGCAGCAGGGGCACGAGCGCAATCGAACCGGCAAAGAAGGCAAACGACATCAGCGCGGTGAGAATGCGGTGATTGAGGCTCCAGCGCACGGCCCGCAGATACACCCGCATGATGGCGGAGTCGGGCGCACCCGAGGCATCGAGTCCGCCGGTCTTGGGCTTGAGCAGGTAGGCCGCCATCATGGGAGTGAGCAGTCGGGCCACCACCAGCGAGGCCATGATGGCGAGCACGGCCGTCCAGCCGAACTGCTTGAAGAACTTGCCGGGTACGCCGGCCATGAAGGCCGTGGGCAGAAACACCGCCACCAGCGCAAAGGTGGTGGCCACCACCGCCAGGCCGATCTCGTCGGCCGCTTCAAGGGCCGCCTGAAACGGCGTCTTGCCCATGTGCAGGTGGCGCTCGATGTTCTCGATCTCCACGATCGCATCATCGACCAGAATCCCCACCACCAGCGCCATGGAGAGCAGGGTCACGGTGTTGAGGGTGAAGCCGAACAGTGCGATGCCCAGAAACGCAGGAATGACCGACAGGGGAAGCGCTGCGGCACTCACCAGGGTGGCACGCCAGTCGCGCAGGAAGGCCCACACCACGATGATCGCAAGCAGGGCGCCCTCGTAGAGCAGGTGCATCGAGCCCTGGAAGTCGTCTTCCACTGCGCGGGTGTTGTCGATGGCCTCGGTGAAGACGATGTTGGGATGCGCGGCCTTGAGTTCGGCAAAGGCGGCTCGCACGCCACGGGCCACATCAATCTCGCCGGCGCCGCGGTTGCGCATGACCTCCACCGCCACCACCGGTTTGCCATCGAGCAACGCAATTGCACGAGGCTCGGCCACGGTGTCCGTGATGCGCGCCACTTCACCCAGCCGCAGGCTGCGTCCGTCGGGCAGGGGCAGATCCAGCGCCGCCAGTTCATCGGCATTGCGAGCGGTGGCAATCGTGCGCACGGCCTGCTCCAGTCCGCCCACATCACCCCGGCCCCCGGGCGCTTCGAGCTGCACCTGGCGCAGCCGTCGCGACACATCGGCGGCCGTGACGCGCAGGGCCGCCATGCGATCGGCATCGAGCTCGATCTGCACTTCGCGCGTCACCCCGCCCAGACGCTTGACCAGACCCACGCCCGGCACACGCAACAGGCGCCTGGCCACGGTGTTGTCGACGAACCAGGAGACGGCCTCGGCATCGAGTCGATCGCTCGCCACGGTGGTGGTGATGACCGGCCGCCCGGCCGTGCTGGCCTTGGTGACCGCCGGGTCACGCAGATCGGCGGGCAGTTCGGCCCGAATGCGACTCACCGCATCGCGCACCTCATTGACCGCCTCGGCACCGTTCTTCTCGAGCACAAACTCCACCGTGACCGAGACCTGACCATCCAGGATGCGCGTGAAGATGTTCTTCACGCCCTGCAGCGGGGCTACGCTGTTTTCGATCTTGCGGGCCACTTCGGTTTCGAGCTGCGCGGGCGCAGCACCGGGCAGGCTGGCATCGACCGTGACAATCGGCAGTTCGATGTCCGGGAAGTCCTGGACCGGCATGGCCCGATAGGCAATCAGGCCCGCCAGCGTGAGCAGGATGAACAGCAGGACAGCCGGGATCGGGTTGCGAATCGAGAGCGCAGAAAAGTTCACTTCGATGCGGCTCCCTGCTGCACCTGAACCAGATCACCATCATTCAGAAAGGCTGCGCCCTGCGCCACCAGGGCATCCTGGGGCTTCACGCCCTCCAGGATTTCCACCTGATCACCGCTGCGCCGGCCCGTGCGGACCTTGACCTGCACCACCCGATCGCCCTGCACCCGCAGTACATAGGCAAAGCCATCGCGCATGACCACGGCGGATTGCGGCACGGCCAGGCTGCGACTCGCGCCCAGCTTGAATTCCCCTCGCGCAAACTGTCCCGGCCGTGCGCCGCTGCCTGCGGGCAGATCGACATGCACGATGGCGTTGCGGCTGTTCGCATCGAGCTGAGGCGCAATCAGCCGCACCGTGCCCGTGACGGGACTTGCGCCCGCCAGTTGCAGCGTCACCTTCTGACCGACGCGCACTCGCACAAGCTCGCCTGCGGTCACTTCGGCGCGCCATTCGAGTCGGGCGCCGCGAATCAGACGAAAGAGTTCCTGGCCCGGATTCACCACGGCCCCCAGCACCGCTTGCCGACTGATGATCAGGCCATCATCCGGGGCCTTCACCTCGGTATGGCGCAAGCGCAGCTGCTGCGTTTCCACCTGGGCGCGGGCCGCCTGAATGCGGGCCTGGGCGAGCGCAACCCGGGCCTGCGCCGATTGATCGGCCAGCCGGTACTGAGCGAGCTGCTGTTCACTGAAGGCGCCCGCCCCTTCCACCTTGCGGGCACGCTCGGCATTGGCAGCAGCCTCCGTAGCCTGCACCCCCGCTTCAAGTCGTGCTGCTTCGGCCTCGGCCAGGGCGGCCTGGGCAGCGGCCAGATCCTGACGCACCTGAGCATCGTCGAGCACAGCCAGCACCTGGCCTCGTGTGACGCGCTGGCCGATGTCCGCCTGCAGCCGGGCAATGCGTACACCGGCCAGTTCGGCGCCCACAATGGCCTCCTGCCAGGCGGCAATCGATCCATTGGCCACCAGCACCTCATCGAGTTCACGCTGGGCAGGTTGCACCGTGGTGACCACCAGGGCGGGCCGTGTCTTGCTGGCGGCGGATGAGTTGGACCCGGAGGGCGCGCTCTGCGCAGCCGCCGAATCGGCCAGGGCGAGCATCACGCAGCTCCACAGAATCAGTACGGGCAGTGTGAGCATGGACCGTGAACGTCCCGCAGGAGCGATGGTGGGTGCAGCGCGCAGCGTCATGAATCGATCAATCCGGTTGAGTCGCCTGGGCGGTCTTGCGTGAGTCGGGGGTCCAGCCGCCGCCGAGGGCGCGGTAAAGCTGCAGCCAGGCGCCCAGGCGGTCGCGGTGCAGGGCGAGCTGGGCTGCATCGGCACTGAGCAGGGCGCGTTCGGCTTCTTCGAGATCCAGCGTGCTGGCCAGGCCCGCGGCCTTGCGAGCGGCCATCGCATCGCGCTGGGCCTGTTGCGAAGCCTTCAGGGTGTCGACCGACGCCGCGCGGGTCTGGGCTGAATCGAGGCGCAGCAAGGCCTCCTGAACCTCCTGGACGGCACGACGGGCGGTTTCCTGATAGCGCGTCCGGGCAGCGGTATAGGCAGCAAGGGCCACCGCCTCGTTGGCATCGCGACGGCCACCATCGAGCAGGGGCAGGCTGAGTGCGGGGCCGATCGACCAGGTCAGCACGGTGGTCGATGCGCCACCCACGGCGAGCAGCAGTGGGCCCACGGTGCCATTGAGGCTCAGGCGCGGATAACGCTCAGCCCGAACCGCACCCACATCGGCCTGCGCGGCCTCCACCGCCTGCTGTGCCGCCGCCACGTCGGGTCGCCGCTCGAGCAGGGCTGCCGGTACCTGCCGAACCTGCAGATCCTGGGGGCGGGGCAGTTGGCCTGCGCCGGGTTGCAACTGTTGCGCCAGCCCGTTTGTGTCGCGCGCGGTGAGTACGCCCAACGCCTGCAAAAAGGCCTGACATTCCGTCGCCTGCGCGGTGGCGCGTTGTTGCGCATCGGCCAGACCGGAACGGGCCAGGGCCAGCTGGGTCGGCGCAACCAGCCCCGCCTGCACACCACCCTGCAGCGTGGTGGCACTGATTTGCCGTGAGCGGGCTTCCTGCTGGGCCAGCATCGCCTGCACCTCACAGAACCGGTACTGCAGATAGGCGGCTGCGGTCTCGGCGGCAAGCGCCACCTGAAGCGCACCCTCCTGGGCCTGTTCGGCCTGAAGTCGGGCTTGCGCAGCCTCGCGCGATCGCGCAACCCGCCCGAAGAGATCGAGCTCCCAGCTCGACGGCAGCGACAGGCTGATCTGATTGGCCGTGACGATTCCCGTGCCCACCTGCACCGTGCCGCGCTGGGCACCCGCATTCAGATTGATCTGGGGCTGAGACGGGGCGCCTGCAGCAACGGCTGCGGCCCGGGCCTGCTCGATGCGCACCGCGGCCTGTGCCAGTGTGCCGCTGTGGCGCTGGGCGGCGCCGATCAGATCGAGCAGCAGCGGATCGTTCCACTGGGACCACCAGCGCAAGATCGCAGGGCTGGGTGTCTGTGTATCCGTAAGTGCCGCGTTGGTGGGTGCTCGTTCGGTCTGCGCCGTTGGGGTCTGCGCCAGAGCCGTCCGCACGCCAGTCGGTGAATCGAAAAGGCCCAGCAGTGCGACCAGCAGAGCAAGAGTGCGAAGGAGAGCCGGCATGAGGATCGGAAATCGAGGAGGCGCGATCATCGCATGCGAATTTGACGGCACGGTGGCGGCTTGCGACCCGAGTAGGGTCAAGGTCTGCGATCGGCCGTCTGGCGCGCCGCGTTTTCGGTCTGATCGCCCGTTCTCTGGGGGGACTCAGTCCCCCAGCCGCCCGAAACCACCCGGTACAGATGGATCCAGGCCATGGCCTGCTCGAGCCACGCATCAACCAGTCTGGATGGGGCCGGTTCGGCGCCGGCGCGTACCACCTCTGCGCGCCGCTGTGCAGCGGCCAGCTGATCGAGCGCCTCACGGACTTGGCGCGCTGCTTCCAGCGCACGCGAGCGCAACTCGGATGCGGCTGCGAGATAGTCGGCCTGACGCGCCTCAACCACCGACTGCAGACGCAGGGCATCGAAGGGCGGCACACTGAGGGCGGGCCCGATGATTTCGGCAGGCATCCCGCTGTCAGCCGATGCAACAGATGCCGCGCTGCCGCCCCCGACCTGCAACTGCGCGAGCGGGCCCGGCGCGCCGGCTTGCCCCGACCGGACTTCACCGTGCAGTTGCAGACGCGGATGGCGCTGCGCCTCGGCGCGGCCGATCTCGATCCGGGCCTGCTCGAGCTCCAGCATCGCGGCGGCCACATCAGGGCGCTGTTCGAGCAGACGTGCGCGCAGGCGAGGCTCGCGCAGGGTGGGCACCGTGGGCAACTGAAGGCCTCGCGCGAGCAGGCGCTCGCCCACCTCGCCGATGGGTAGACCGCTCAGGATGGCCAGTGCACGCAGCCGTGCGACACAGTCGCCACCGCCGTGTCGGCAATGCAGCCAGGCCAGGAATTGCTCGGCGGTTTCGGCAGCAACCGCCACCCGTGCCGGATGCCAGTCCTTGTCGGTCCGCGCACTGCCTGGCGAAGGCACGGACCCGCTGTGAGCCGCCTGGGCAATGCTCGCCTCCCAGCTGGCCGTATCGGCCCGCTGTGCCGGACGCTCGGGCGGCAGGATGTCGTGCACCCGCTCAATGGCCTTGATGCCGCGTGCCAGATCGCTCTGCGTGTTCTGCGCCGACTCGATCAGCCAGAGCAGCACGGGGTCGTTCCACTGTGCCCACCAACGCAGCAGTCGGGCTTTCTGGCCTGCATGCGGCAGAGCCGGTTGCCAGCGCGATGGTGCAATCCCTTCGGCCGCCACGTCCTGAGCCGCACCCTGAGCCGCACCCTGAGCCGCGACCGGCACCGCATTGAGCAGCAGCGCAGCCACCCCAACGATTGCGAGACCCGCTTTCATCATCACGCCCGCAGGGGCCGAAAGAATTCGATGATCTCGGTGGCCAGCACTTCGGGCTGTTCGAGTGCCGCGAAATGGCCGCCTTGCGGGAGCGTCGTCCAGCGTCGGATGTCGGTGTACACCTTCTGGGCAAACGATCGCGGCGGATGCAGGATTTCTGCCGGGAATTCGGCATAGCCCGTGGGCACGTCGATGGTCGGCGAGCGCATCGGCCAGGGCGCGTGCATGCGATCCCAGTAGGGCCAGAACGAGGAACCGATCGCTTCCGTAAACCAGTACAGGCTGATGTTGGCCAGCATGGTGTCGAGCGCAATCGCCTCGCGCGGGTCGGCTTTGCAATCCGTCCAGGCATGGAATTTTTCGAAGATCCAGGCGGCCAGCCCGAGCGGTGAATCGGTCAGGGCATAGGCCAGGGTCTGGGGCTTGGTGCCCTGGATCCACTGATAGCCCATCTCGTGCGTGCGAAAGGCCTCGAGTTCCTTGAAGTAGGCCTGTTCGGCTGCCGAGGGCGCGTTGGTGGCGAGCGCTTCGCGGCGCAGCGGCATCAGGTTGAGGTGTATGCCCACCACCGAGTCAGGATGATCGGCCCCGATGCAGGCGGTGATGAAGCTGCCCCAGTCGCCGCCCTGGGCGCCGAAGCGGCGATGCCCCAGCACCTGGGTCATCAGCGCGTGAAAACACTGTGCGATTCGCGCCAGACCAAAGCGCTCCTGCCCCGGGGCAAACGAGAGTCCGTAGCCCGGCAGTGAGGGAACCACCACCTCAAAGGCATCGGCCGGGTCGCCACCGAAGGCCGCCGGATCCGTCAGGCGGGGAATGAGGTCAAGGAACTCGAAGACCGATCCCGGCCATCCGTGCGACAACAGCAGGGGCAGGGGGGCCGGTCCGCCCGGCCGCCCTCGGCCCGGGATGTGCAGGTAGTGCAGGTCGATGCCATCGATGGCCACCTTGTACTGCGGCAGCGCATTCAGTCGGCCCTGTTGCGAGCGCCAGTCAAAGTGGTCTCTCCAGTAAGTGATCACTTCGGACATGAAATCCCGATCGGTGCCAGTGGACCAGGGAGGGCCCGGTGGCTGATCGGGCAGACGCGCACGCCCGAGCCGATCCCGGAGGTCGGCGATCGCCTCATCAGCGATCTCGAGTCTGAACGGACGGGGTTGTGGGCGGGACGGCGAGGCCAGGGAGGTCATGACGGAAGCGGTGCACAACACGAAGCAGGGTTGGCTATGCTACCGACAAGCCCGGGTGTTGAGCATTCGGGCCTGCACCGGTTCGGGCCGGATGGACTACACTGACATGGACATACGACACTGTCAGTCAAAATGGACAAAGCCTCCGCCCCTTCCGGTCTGGCGCCCGTCTTTCCGTTTTCGGCCATCGTGGGCCAGGATGAGATGCGCCTGGCGATGCTGGTCTGCGCGATTGACCCGTCGGTCGGTGGCGTGCTCGTCCTGGGTGATCGCGGTACGGGCAAATCGACGGCCGTCCGGGCACTGGCCAGCCTGCTGCCGCCCATGGCAGCGGTCATCGACTGCCCCTATCACTGCGATCCGCAAGCTCCCGCCGGTCGGTGCGAGGTTTGTGACGGCTTGCGCGCCAGGCGTCGCAAGGCGGCTGCCCTGCGCAGCGAGATGCGGCCGGTGCCGGTCGTCGATCTGCCGCTTGGGGCCACCGAAGACCGCGTGGTCGGCGCCCTCGATCTGGAACGAGCGCTGACCGACGGCGTCAAGGCCTTCGAACCCGGCCTGCTTGCTCGGGCTCACCGCGGGTTTCTGTATGTCGATGAAGTCAATCTGCTGGAAGACCATCTGGTTGATCTGCTGATCGACGTGGCGGCGTCAGGCCAGAACGTCGTTGAGCGTGAGGGTCTGAGCGTGCGTCATCCCGCGCGCTTCGTGCTCATTGGCAGTGGCAACCCCGAAGAAGGCGAGTTGCGCCCGCAACTGCTCGATCGTTTCGGTCTTTCGGTCGAGGTGGTCACCCCTCGGAATCTGCCCGATCGCATCGAGGTGGTTCGCCGTCGGGATGCCTTCGAGCGCGATCCTCAGGCATTCGTGAAGCAATGGGCCGCGGCCGATGCCGATGTGCGCCGGAGCATCCTTGAGGCGCGCGAGCGTCTGGCTCAGGTCCGTGTGCCTGATGCGGTTCTCGAGCAGGCGGCCCGCCTGTGTATGGCCCTGGGCACTGATGGTTTGCGTGGTGAGCTCACGCTCATGCGTGCGGCGCGCGTGGTGGCGGCGCTTGAGGGTGTTGCTGAGGTCGACGACCGCCACCTGCGACAGGTGGCGGTACCGGCCCTGCGCCATCGGCTGCGGCGCAATCCGCTCGATGACACCGGTTCCGGCGCACGGGTCGCGCGTGCCATCGACGACGTGCTTGCGCCGGCTGCCTGATTCGCCCGGGATCCCATCGGCTTTGTCACCCCGCATGCAAGAAGCCCAAGGCGAGCGCGATTCCTGGCTCGATGCTCTACAGGCCGCGCGGCTGCTTGCTGTTGATCCTCATGGTCTGGGCGGAGCACTGATTCATGCCGGGCATGGCCCGGTTCGCGATGCGTGGCTGATGCTGCTGCAGACGGTGCTGCCCGAGTCCGCGCCGATACGACGCCTGCCACTGTCGGTCTCGGATGATCGGCTGCTGGGCGGGCTCGATCTGGCGGCCACCTTGCAGGCAGGACGGCCCATCGTGCAGCGCGGCTTGCTGGCCGAGGCGCATCAGGGCGTGATCGTGGCCGCAATGGCCGAACGCATGAGTGAGCACACGGCGGCACGACTGTGTGCGGCCCTTGATCGCGGCGAGGTCGTGATGGAGCGTGAGGGCCTGCACGACCTCAGCCCTGCGCGCATTGCGGTGGTCGCCCTGGATGAGAGCACCGAAGACGATGATCCGCCGCCGGTTCGGTTGCTCGAGCGCCTGGCGTTTCGGCTTGATCTGGCCCGCCTCTCGCCGGTGGCACTGCAGGGGGTTCTCGACACGGTGTCTGATGATGCGAGCCTGAGAGACGAGACCCAGCAGGCGCGGCGCCATCTGGCTCAGGTCCGTGTGCCTGATGAAGCGATCGAGGCGCTGTGCAATACCGCGGCAGCACTCGGCATCCAGAGCCTGCGTGCGCCCCTGCTTGCCTTGCGGGCGGCCTGTGCTGCAGCCGCCCTCGATGAGCGCGAGACCCTTGAGGCCGAGGACCTCGCCCTCGCGGCGCGACTGGTCTTGGCGCCGCGCGCCACGCAATGGCCGGCGCCCGCGCAGCCCGAGGCGGAGTCGCCTGAAGATCCGAGCGAGTCACCGCAGCCGCAGGCCGGTCAGGACGCCTCATCGTCGCAGCCCGAGTCGCAGCCCGAGGGCCAACGAGAGGACCGTCTGCCGCCCTCGAATGACGATCCACCGGATGATCAGGCGCCGAGCGAGCTCACTGCGGAAATGCTCGATGCCCTCGTGCTCGAGGCCGCGCGGGCAGCCATTCCCGAGGGGCTGTTGCAGCAGTTGCGGGCAGGCCAGACCATGCGCGCAGCCCGTGGCCGCAGTGGGGGCCGCGCCGGTGCCACGCGCAGCAGTCGACAGCGCGGTCGTCCCGTCGGCTCACGGGCTGGCCTGCCGCGCGATGGCGCGCGTCTGGCCGTAATCGATACCCTGCGCGCGGCCGCGCCCTGGCAGCGTCTGCGGGCTGCCGCACAGCCCGCGCCCCCGCCCGTCTCGAGACCCCGCGTCCAGGTGCGAGCCAGCGATTTTCGCGTCATGCGTCTGCAGGAGCGCTCGCAGACCACCACCGTCTTCGCGGTGGATGCCTCAGGCTCGTCGGCCCTGCACCGGCTGGCCGAGGCCAAGGGCGCGGTCGAATTGCTGCTGGCTGAGTGCTATGTCCGCCGCGATCAGGTGGCAGTGGTGGCCTTCAGAGGCCGAGCGGCCGAGGTGCTGCTGGCACCCACCCGTTCGTTGGCTCGGGCCCGGCGTGAACTCTCGGGCCTGCCGGGCGGCGGTGGCACACCCTTGTCGCAGGGCATCGATGCGGCGGCCGCGCTGGCCGACGCCATGGCACGCAAGGGGGGCACGCCCATCGTGGTGCTGCTCACCGATGGCAAGGCCAATGTGGCCCACGACGGCACGGGTGGGCGTGCACAGGCACAAGCCGATGCCCGTGAGGCCGCGCAGCGCCTGCGTCTTGCCGGTCATGCGGCCCTGTTGATCGATACCTCTCCCCGGCCTTCCAGCGATGCGCAAGAGCTCGCCCGCTGCATGGGCGCGGCCTACATTCCCCTGCCGCAGGCCGATGCTGAAGCCATGTCACGCTCGGTGCAGGCCGCCACGCGGGCCGTCCTCAACGCAGGCGGCTCATGAGCGCGGCTTCATCGCCGTCTTCCGCAGCGGGCTCGGATGGCGCTCTCGACTGGGCGCGCGAGAGCCATCACTGGCCTCATGCCCAGGCCAGCCGCTTCATCCGGGTGGGGGCCATCGACTGGCATGTCCAGCATTTCGGCCCGCCCCCCGACCGTGCCCCGATTGCCCTGCTGCTGCATGGCACGGGGGCCTCGACCCACTCCTGGCGGGATGTCGCGCCGCGCCTGGCCGAGCACTGCCATGTCGTGGTGCCTGATCTGCCAGGGCACGGCTTCAGTCGCCGCCCCTCGGGGCTGGAGCTGTCCTTGCCGGTGATGGGGCGCGCCATTGATGCGCTGCTCACCGCGCTGGCCTTGCGTCCGCAGCTGATTGCGGGTCACTCGGCCGGCGCCGTGATCGGGGCCTGGCATGTTCTGCACGGGCATGCGCGCCCCCGCCATCTGGTGGGCATCAATGGGGCCTGGCAGCCCTTCGGAGGGCAGGCCGCGCACTGGATTTCGCCTGCCACCCAATTGCTGGCCTCGAGCACCTGGGCTGCACTGGGCCTGTCCCGCCTGGCGACCCATGATGCGGTGCTCGAGCGGCTGATGCGGGGCACCGGGTCTCGGGTGGATGCCGCAGGCCGCCGGGGCTACGCCACCCTCGTGGCGAGCCCCTCCCACGTGTCCGCCGCACTGTCGATGATGGCTCACTGGGATTTGCGGCTCTTTCAGAGTGAGATGAATCAATACCCAGCCAGGGAGTGCGCGCTTACATTGATCGTGGGAGATGCGGATCCCATGGTACCTCCCGCACAGTCCCTGGCCCTCGCAAAGCGGGTTCCCGGGGCGGTGTTGCATCGTCTTCCCGGCCTGGGGCACCTGGCCCATGAAGAGGCGCCCGAGGCGGTGGCCCACCTGCTGAGCGCGTTGCTGAGGCTGCCTGCGGGTTGACGCCACGCGCCGGTGTGTCTATTGTCCATGACACATCAAGGCGACAAGCACTACAGACAGTCGCCATCCTGCGATCTTCCGGTGGCGCTCCTCCCGCAGCCTGCCATCGGTCCGAGGAGCCTCATGGATCCCTCCGCCCAGTCTTCCGCCCATCCCACCGCCCGGATCGAGCGCGCCCTCGAGTCGGCTCTGGCCGCCCACGAAATCCCGGGTGCCCCCCCGCGTCTGGCGGCAGCGGTTCGCCATGCCGTGTTTCCCGGTGGGGCCCGCATCCGGCCCCACCTGTGTCTGGCTGTGGCCCGGGCCTGTGCCGAGGACGACACCGCCCTGACGGACGCGGCCGCGATCAGTCTGGAGCTGATGCACTGCGCTTCGCTCGTTCATGATGATTTGCCCTGCTTTGACGACGCCGCGACGCGTCGTGGCCGCCCGTCGGTGCAGGCCGCCTTTGGCGAGCCGCTGGCTGTGCTGGCCGGTGATGCCCTGATCGTGCTGGCCTTCCAGGTGCTGGCGCAGGCGGCGCAACACCATCCCGAGCGTCTGGCGCCCCTGCTGCTCAACCTGTCACGCAGCACGGGTCTACCCACCGGCATCGTGGCCGGGCAAGCCTGGGAGTGCGAGCCGCGGGTCAATCTGTCCGATTACCAGCGGGCCAAGACCGGTTCACTCTTCACGGCGGCCACCATTGCGGGCGCACTGGCCGCGGGCGCCAACCCTCAGGCCTGGCTGGCGCTGGGCGACCGGCTGGGCGAGGCCTACCAGATTGCCGACGACATTCGCGATGTCATGGCCGATCCCGATCTGCTCGGCAAGCCCGTGGGTCAGGATGCCTCGCACAATCGGCCCAGCGCAGCCCATCAGCTGGGCCTGACCGGCGCGATCGAGCACTTCGACGGCCTGCTGGCCCAGGCCATGCAGGCGATTCCGGAGTGTCCGGGTGCACCGGCCTTGCGGGCTCTGGTGCGTATGGAATCCGAGCGACTGGTCCCGCGGGAATGGTGCCCGGGCAACATGCGCCGCACGGCGCTGGCCTGACGCGGGCGCAGCCCCATGTCCGATACCGGCCATCCTGCCTCGCGCATGAGTGACCCTTCGCGCCCGGGCAGCGCACGCACCTGGCGTGACCGCTGGCGCGCCTGGCGTGATCGGCGCCTGCTTGATCCCGGTTTTCATCGCTGGGCGAGTTCGTCGTGGTTGGCCCGCTTCATTGCCCGTCGCGAATCCCGAGCGCTCTTCGACATCGTGGCGGGCTTCACCTACTCGCAGGTGCTCTTTGCCTGCGTTCGCCTGAAGCTCTTCGACCATCTGGCCACTCAGGGGCCGCAGGACACCAGCGCGCTTGCGCACTGGATGGCCATGCCCGAAGAAGGCGCCCAACGCCTGCTCGCTGCGGCTGCATCGCTGCGGCTGCTTGAGCGCCATGACGATGGCCGCTGGGGCCTGGGTGCACTGGGTGCCCCGATGGTGGTGCATCCGGCGATCGCGGCCATGGTCGAACACCACGCCACGCTGTATCACGACCTCGCCGATCCGGTGGCCTTGCTGCGCGGAGAGCGTCCGGCCACGGCCATGTCGGGCTACTGGCCCTATGCCGATACCGACCCACGCGCTGCGCCCGCTCGCCTGGGGACCGAGCGAGTGGCCGAATACTCCCAGCTCATGTCGGCCTCGCAGCCGCTGGTGTCTGAACAGGTGCTGCAGTCGTATGCCTTCGACAGGCATCGGCGGATGCTCGATGTCGGTGGCGGTGAGGGCACCTTTCTGCGGGCGGTGGCGGCCCACGCCCCGCACCTGCAACTCATGCTCTTCGATCTGCCCGCGGTGGCCGATCTGGCGCGCGCGCGACTGGCTGAACAAGGTCTGGCCGAGCGGGTCGAGGTGCATGGCGGCAGCTTTTTCTCCGACCCTCTGCCCCGGGGCGCCGACCTCATCACCCTGGTGCGGGTGCTCTTCGATCATCCCGATGACCGAGTGCGCCAGATCCTGCGCGCCGTTCGCGAGGCTCTGCCCGAGGGGGGCAGCGTCCTGGTGTGCGAGCCCATGGCCGGCACGCCGGGGGCCGAGGCCATTGGCGATGCCTATTACGGCCTGTACCTGGCCGCCATGGGCAAGGGCCGTTCGCGAACCCCTTCGGAGCTGACCGCCCTGCTGCGGTCGGCCGGTTTTGGCGAAGTGCGACTGCTGCCTACACCCCTGCCGTTGCAGACCCGCGTACTGCTCGCGCGTCGCTGAATCGGGTCGTTACATCTTTGGCACACTTGATGTGTACATAAGACTTGACACACAGCATAGTCGGCCTAACATGACACTCCCAAACGTCTTGGACAAACGCGGGTCAAATCGACCCGTCTCCCAGACCCAGCGATCGCGCGCCAGGTCTGGATTCATCCGAGGAGCTGCGCGATGAACGCCATGGCTGTCGTCCTGGAGCAACCCGGGAAAGTCGCTTTCCATACCGTCGCCCTGACCCCCGCAGGCCAGGACGATGTCGTGGTCGACATCCAGTACAGCGGCATCAGCACCGGCACCGAAAAGCTCCTCTGGACCGGCCGCATGCCGATGTTCCCGGGCATGGGTTATCCGCTGGTGCCCGGCTATGAGTCGGTTGGGCGCGTGGTCCGTGCGCCCCACAACAGCGGCCTGCATGAAGGCCAGACGGTGTATGTGCCCGGCGCGCGCTGCTACAGCGATGTGCGCGCCCTGTTCGGTGGCTCCTGCTCGCAGGTGCTCGTGCCAGCCGACAAGCTCACCCCGATCAGCGACACCCTCGGCGATCAGGGCGTGTTGCTGGCGCTGGCCGCAACCGCCTATCACTCCGTGTCCGAGGGTGGACAACGCGAGCGCATCGTGCCGCCCGACCTCATCGTCGGTCATGGCGTGCTGGGTCGTCTGCTCGCTCGCATGACCGTGCTCGGTGGTCATCCGGCGCCCACCGTCTGGGAGGTCAATCCCCAGCGTGCAGGGGGTGCCGACGGCTATCCGGTGGTTCGCCCCGAAGACGACGACCGTCGCGACTACCGCGCCATCTACGACGTCAGCGGCGACCCCACCCTGCTCGACACGCTCATCACCCGCATCGCACCGGGTGGCGAGATCGTGCTTGCCGGCTTCTACGCCGGCTCCCTGTCCTTCGCCTTCGCGCCGGCCTTCATGAAAGAAGCCCATATCCGCGTTGCCGCCGAATGGAAGAAACCCGACCTGCTCGCGGTGAAGTGGCTGATCGATACCGGCCATCTCAACCTCGACGGGCTGATTACCCATCGTGAGCCCGCACAGCGGGCCGATCAGGCCTATCCGGTGGCCTTTGATGACGCCGGCTGCCTGAAGATGGTTCTCGACTGGAGACACTGCCAATGACCAGCACCAACCTTGCGGGTGGCGCACCCGTGCAGTTCATCCAGAAAGAGCGCCTGCGCGCCGAGGCGGCGATCGCACCCGATCCGGTGCACACCGCGCCGCCCACCAAAGAGACCCAGATCATCGCCATCTATGGCAAGGGCGGCATCGGCAAGAGCTTCACGCTCGCCAACCTGTCCTACATGATGGCCCAGCAGGGCAAGAAGGTGCTGCTGATCGGTTGCGATCCCAAGAGCGACACCACCTCGCTGCTCTTTGGCGGCAAGGCCTGTCCCACCATCATCGAAACCTCCTCGCGCAAGAAGCTCTCGGGCGAGGCCGTCAGCATCGGCGATGTCTGCTTCAAGCGCGATGGCGTGTTCGCCATGGAGCTCGGTGGCCCTGAGGTCGGCCGGGGCTGCGGCGGTCGCGGCATCATCCATGGCTTTGAAACCCTCGAGAAGCTCGGCTTTCACGACTGGGGTTTCGACTACGTCCTGCTCGACTTCCTGGGCGATGTGGTCTGTGGCGGCTTTGGCCTGCCCATCGCCCGCGACATGTGCCAGAAGGTGATCGTGGTCGGCAGCAACGACCTGCAGTCACTCTATGTGGCCAACAATGTCTGCAGCGCGGTCGAGTACTTCCGCAAGCTCGGCGGCAATGTCGGTGTGGCCGGCATGGTCATCAACAAGGATGACGGCACCGGTGAGGCCGCCGCCTTTGCTGAGCGCGCTGGCATTCCCGTCCTCTCGGCCATCCCGGCCCATGAAGACATCCGTCGCAAGAGCGCGGCCTACGACATCATCGGCCGCCCCGGCACGCAATGGGCTCCGCTCTTCGAGATGCTCGCCACCAATGTGGCTGAAGCGCCCCCGGTGCGGCCCAAGCCCCTCACGCAAGACGAGCTCCTGGGGCTGTTCTCGGGCTCCGCCGTGGGTCGCGATGTCGTGCTCGAGCCCGCCACCCTGATGGACATGGTCGGCAAGGACGAAGTGATCAAGCCCTCCCTTGAAGTCGTCTACGACGACGCGGCCTGACCCATGAACGCGCCCCTGCCCAATCCCCTGCCTCTCGAAGCGCCGCTGGCCAATCCGGCCGCCGCGCAGACGGATGGCCTGGGCTGCCACTCCGGCGCTCAGGCGCTGCAGCAGGCCGCGCAAAGCGCAGGCAAGAGCGAGGTGCTCGATCAATACGCAGCCGACTATCCCAAGGGGCCGCACGATCAACCGCAGAGCATGTGCCCGGCCTTTGGTTCGCTGCGTGTGGGCCTGCGCATGCGTCGCACCCAGACCATCCTCTCGGGCTCGGCCTGTTGCGTCTATGGCCTGACCTTCACCTCGCATTTCTACGGTGCCCGCCGCAGCGTGGGCTACGTGCCGTTCAATTCCGAGTCCCTGGTCACGGGCAAGCTCTTCGAAGATATCCGCGACGCCGTGCACCAGCAGGCCGACCCCGAGCAGTTCGATGCCATCGTGGTCATCAACTTGTGTGTGCCCACGGCCAGTGGCGTGCCCTTGCAGCTGCTGCCCCGTGAGATCAATGGCGTGCGCATCATCGGCATCGATGTGCCGGGCTTTGGCGTGCCCACCCATGCCGAGGCCAAGGATGTGCTCGCTGGCGCCATGCTGCGCTATGCCCGCAACGAGATCATGGCGGGTCCGGTACAGGCCCCGCGTGCGGGTCGCACCGACAAGCCCACGGTCACGCTGCTCGGTGAAGTCTTCCCGGCCGATCCAGTCGGTATCGGCATGATGCTCGAGCCCATGGGCCTGGCCGCAGGACCGGTGGTGCCCACCCGCGAGTGGCGCGAGCTCTATGCCGCCCTCGATGGCTCGGTGGTCGCCGCCCTGCATCCCTTCTATACCGCCAGCGTGCGGG
>Ga0255101_1000107_pt1 | contig 22560 bp, 20 predicted proteins | sample Colum_Colum_RepC_2_FD_188588 | JGI IMG/M metagenome (GOLD analysis project Ga0255101, IMG submission 188588) | Freshwater microbial communities from Columbia River, Oregon, United States - Colum_Colum_RepC_8d | ecosystem: Environmental > Aquatic > Freshwater > River | place: USA: Oregon...
CGGCCAGCGCGAGCTTGTCCTCCGTCAGACCGTAGTGCTTGAAATACTCCTGCGCCGAGGGCAGCAGCGCCCCTCGCATGCGTTCGTTTTGCAGGCGCAACATGATGATCACATCCACGCCGCGCAGGCCTTCGCGCATGTCGGTATAGGTTTGCACGCCCATTTCCTTCAGACCGGGCGGCAGCAGCGTGAGCGGGCCGATGGCCCGCACCTCGGGTACACCGAGGGTGGTGAGGGCCTGGATGTCGCTGCGCGCCACCCGCGAATGAAGAATGTCGCCCACCACCGCCACCCGCAGGTTGGTCAGATCCTTCTTGAAATGGCGGATCGTGTACATATCGAGCAGGCCCTGCGTGGGATGGGCATGGCGACCGTCACCGGCATTGATCACGTGCAGGCCCGGCCCCACATGCTGGGCGATCATGAAGGGGGCACCGCTCTGGGCATGGCGCACCACAAACATGTCGGCGTTCATGGCAGCCAGGTTGTCGATGGTGTCGAGCAGGGACTCGCCCTTGGAGGTCGAGGAGGTGCGCACATCCAGGTTCACCACATCGGCTGACAGGCGGGTGGCCGCAATCTCGAAGGTGGTGCGGGTGCGGGTGCTGTTCTCGAAGAACAGGTTGAAGACCGACTTGCCGCGCAACAGGGGCACTTTCTTGACGGCCCGGTCGCTGACCTCCAGAAACGAGGCTGCAGTGTCGAGGATGTGGGTGATGACATCGCGCGGCAGTCCGTCGATGGTGAGCAGATGGCGCAACTCGCCATGCTCATTGAGCTGGGGATGCCGCATCTCAGGCGCCCTCCACGGTAAAGACGAACCGACCCGCCTCGCGGCCCAGGACCAGGCTGAGTTCGGGATCCAGGTCCAGGCGACAGCCGGCCGCCTCGGCATGCACGGGTAACTCGCGCCCGCCTCGATCCACGAGCACGGCCAGATCCACCCGCCGAGGCCGACCGTAGTCGAAGAGCTCGTTCAGGGCGGCACGGATGGTGCGCCCGGTGTAGAGCACATCGTCGATCAGCAGGATGTCGGCCCCCTCGACCTTGAAGTCGATGCGGGTGGTGCCGCGCTGGCCTCCGGCCTGCAGGCCGCGGCTTGAAAAATCATCCCGGTGAAAGGCACTCGACAGAAAACCGATGGGCGCCTCAGGGCACAGGACCTGGTGAAGTCGCTCGGCCACCCAGGCGCCGCCCGAATGAATGCCGACCAGCACGGGCGGTTTGAGGCCCGGGGCGAAGCGCGGTGCGAGCGTCTGGCGCAAGGCCTCGTAGGCGGACTCGGCATCGGGCACATCGGGACCGGACGATCCCGCGTGGCCCAACGAACCGATGGGGTGTTGGGGGGCATGCGAAGAGGAGGACATCAGGGCCTTGGAACGAAGACGGGAGCGAGACAGGGCAAGGGAAGGGTCAAACGGATCAAGGTCGGGACGGGCCAGGAGCTGCAGGAAGCGCGGCAACCCATGGCGCATGGGCATCGAGGGCCTGTTGCAGGATGACCGCCGCGGCGACCGCGTCATCGCCTTCAGGTTCGCCCGCTCGCCGACGCGAGCCGCTGGCGATGATAGCCTGCGCCTCGCGACTCGAGAATCGCTCATCCACTGCCAGCACAGGCAGACCGAAGCGGCCCCGCAACTGGTTGGCAAAACGCTCGGCCCGCGCGGTGGTGGCCGTGGGCGAGCCGTCTTCATTGAGGGGTCGGCCCACCACCAGGCCATCGGGCTGCCATTGCGCGATCAGCGCGGCGAGCTGGGCAAAGCGCTGGTCCACCACCACGGTGTTGATGACCGCCAGAGCACGGGCCCGCTGGGTGAGACTGTTGCCCAGTGCCACCCCGATGCAGCGCACGCCAAAATCCAGACCCATCACGGTCCGGCCGGGCTCAGGCATGCCCGGCCGCAGACGACAGGAAGGCCGGATTGATGCCAAGCAGGCCAAAGGCCCGCTGCAGGCGCTGCTCCACCGGAGCATCGAAGATGAGATCGGGATCGGCTTCGACGGTCAGCCAGGCATTGCGCGCGATTTCGTCTTCAAGCTGGCCCGGCCCCCAACCGGCGTAGCCCAGCGTCACCAGCAGCCGGTCAGGGCCCTGACCGCGGGCCACTGCCTCGAGCACGTCGCGCGAGGAGGTGAGCCCGACCTGAGGGCTGACCGTGACGGTCGAGCTCCAGTCGCCCACCGGCTGGTGAAGCACGAACCCGCGATCGGTCTGGACTGGTCCGCCAAAAAAGACCGGGTTGCTTGAGAGCGGCGCAATTTCCAGACGCAGATCGATCCGCTCGAAGAGCTGGCTGAGATCGAGCTCCATCGGGCGATTGATGACCAGGCCCAGGGCCCCCTTGGGGCTGTGCTCGGCAATGAAAACCACCGAGCCGCCAAACTGGCCATCCTGCAGGCCCGGCATGGCCAGCAGAAAGTGATTGGTCAGGTTGGTGGAAAGACCGTCGGTGTTCATCGGACGAATTCTAAGGTGCAGGCGCGAGCAGGCACAATCGGCGGTCCTGCGAGGGACTGACTCCCCTCAAGAAAGTCTGATGATCTCTCCTCCTCCTTTGTGCCAGTCCGATGATTCGGCTGCGACGCCTCACCTGGTCTGGCTGAGACGCGACCTGCGTCTTCAGGACCACGCGGCGCTGGCTGCAGCCCTGCGGGCGAGCCGCTGTGTGCATGTCGCCTTCGTGCTGGATACCGACATCCTTGAGGCATTGCCCTCGCGCACTGACCGACGGCTGGATTTCATCGTGCGCAGCCTGTCGCAACTCGACGCTTCCTTGCGACAGGTGGGCGCCTCGCTGATCGTGATGCACGGTTCGGCCCCCCAGTGCATCCCGGACCTGGCTCGCCGCCTGGGTGCGCAAGTGGTGCACGCCGGGCGCGATTACGAACCCGCTGCAGTGGCTCGGGACGGACAGGTCGCCCACAAGCTCGCTCTTCAGGGAGCCTCGCTCGAACTCCACAAAGACCAGGTGATCTTTGAGATGGACGAGGTATTGAGCGCGGCAGGCCATCCCTATTCGGTTTTCACGCCCTACCGCAATGCCTGGATGAAGAGGCTTCAGGCCGAGCCTCAGGCCGTTGCGGAGCGGTCCGTACCTGAGACACTGCTGCGAGCAAGACTCGTCCCTCAGGCCCTGGCTCAGGCCTGCCTGACCGCCGAACCCCTGCCAGGACTGCTGCACGGCGTGCCCGAGCTGCAGGCGATCGGCTTCGAGCAGACCGGGCTGGAGGTCCTGGGCGTTGAGGCTGGCCCGGCAGGTGCACAGACGCTGGTCCATGACTTTCTGGGCCGCATCGGTCGCTACCAGGAAGCACGCGACGAACCCGCGCGCCGCGGCCCGTCCTACCTGTCGGTCCATCTGCGTTTTGGCACGGTCGCCGTCCGTGCCCTGGCACGCGCAGCCCTGCAGGTGATTCAGCACAGCCCCGCCGATGCGACCGGGGCTCAGACCTGGCTCAACGAACTGATCTGGCGTGAGTTCTATTTTCAGATCCTGCATCACCATCCCCATTCGGCCCAGCAGTCCTTCAAACCCGAGTTCGATGCCATCGACTGGGAACGGGGGCCCCAGGCTGACCGTCTCTGGCAGGCTTTCACTGAAGGCCAGACCGGCTACCCACTGGTCGATGCGGCCATTCGCCAGATCCTGCACAGCGGCTACATGCACAATCGGCTTCGAATGGTGGTTGCCTCGTTTCTGTGCAAGGACCTGGGATTGGACTGGCGACGGGGGGAGCGCTGGTTCGCCGAGCACCTCATCGACTTCGATCTGTCGGCGAATGTGGGCGGCTGGCAATGGGCAGCCTCCAGCGGATGTGATGCCCAGCCCTGGTTCAGGATTTTCAATCCGGTCACTCAGTCCAGACGATTTGATCCTCAGGGGCGATTCATCCGACGCTACCTGCCCGAGCTCGCCCGCTTTTCGGACAAACAGATTCATGAGCCCTGGATGACCAGCGGGGCCGAGCAGGCTGCGGCGGGCTGCATCATCGGGCGCGACTATCCCCAGCCGGTGGTTGACCATGGGCAGGCGCGCCTGAAAACACTGGCGCGTTATGAGGTCGTCAAGCGACCGACCAGTTCAAGCAGCTCAGACTCGTCGTAGGGCTTGCCCAGAAAGGCCTGCACGCCGAGGCGAGCCGCATGTTCGCGATGCTTGTCCGCGGTGCGCGAGGAGATCATCACGACAGGAATCTCGGCCAGGCGTGGCTGCTCGCGCAGGCGGGCAGCGAGCTCGAAGCCATCCATCCGGGGCATCTCGATATCGAGCAGAACGAGATCGGGGAGGTTGTCTTCGAGCACCTGAATTGCCTCCAATCCGTCTCGAGCGAGAAGCACGGTATACCCCTCGCGCTGCAGCAGGCGCTGAGTCACCTTGCGGACCGTCACCGAATCATCCACCACCAGTACGGTTGGTGCGAGCACCATGCGGGCTGGCTGCACAAGCGCGGGCCCGGATTCGCCGGCACCAGTACGACGAACCGCCGTGTCGATCTGCACCGGGTCGATGATCAGAATGATTTCCCCCTGCCCAAGGACCGTGGCCCCGACCACGCCCGGCATGCGCGAGAGCATTGCGCCGACCTCCTTGACCACAACCTCCTGCGCAGGCTGAACTTCGTCGATATGAACTGCCAGACGCTGATGCCCCGAACGCAGGATGACCACCGGCGGCAGGCGCTGACCCACGGGATCACCCGGCAACTCCAGTAGCCGGCCCAGATAGACCAGAGGCAAGCTGGAGCCATCCTGCAACGTCAGGTGGCCAAGAGCGTGAGCCCGGTTGAGTGCCTCGGCTTCCAGCTGCTGGACCTGCTCGATGAGACTGGCGCTGATCGCAAACTGCTGGCCTGCCGCACGCACCAGAACCACCTGCGACATGGCCATGGATACGGGCAGGTGAAGGCAGAAGGATGCCCCCTGCCCGGCAACCGATTGCACATCGATGCGACCGCCCATCGCGGCCACCTCGGCGCGCACCACATCGAGCCCGACACCGCGGCCAGAAATTGCTGAGACCTGCTCGGCGGTGGTGAATCCCGGCAGAAAGATCAACTGAGCGAGCTCGGCTTCGGTCAACACAGAATCGACCGAGATCAGCCCACGCTCGATGGCCCGCTCACGAATTCGCGAGAAATCAAGACCTGCGCCATCGTCGGCGAGTTCAATGACAACGCTGCGACCTTCAACACGCACGCTCAAGGTCAACTGCCCTTCGGCCGGCTTGTCGGTCCGCTCCCGCTGCTCGGCCGGCTCGATCCCATGCGCGACCGCATTGCGCAGCAGATGCTCGAGCGGGCCCGCGATGCGCTCGAGGACCGCCCGGTCGAGCTCTGCCCGATCACCGGCAATCGTCAGACGAACGGAACGGGCCATGTCGCGGGCTGCCTGGCGCACAACCCGATGCAGCCGCTCGCCCATGCTGCCAAAACGTACACGGCGGATGGTCATGAGATCCTGCTGGAGGTCACGGGCCACCTGTGCCTGCAGATGCAGATCGCGCGACGCCTCCTCCAGACTGCGCAGCGCGTTTTGATGGACGGTGGCCACATCCTCGACCGATTCGGCGAGCAGTCGCGTGAGCTCCTGAAACCGGGTGTACTGATCGAACTCGAGCGGGTCGAAGTCGGGCCCTTCGGCCGTCTGAGCACGACGGACCGAGATGCGGCTGTCGGCCGCCACCTGAATTTCCCTGAGCTGGCCGCGCAGGCGCAGCACATTGTCGGACAGATCCGACAGGGCGGACTGAACGACATTGAGTTCACCATCGAGACGTGCTCGCGCGATGGCCATCTCACCCGCTTCATTCACCAGCCGATCGAGCAGATCAGCCCGTACCCGAACGAGCGGCGGGCTCCCCACGGCGGCCGCGGGCTGCGGATCCGGGGCACCTTCAGCGACAGGGGCCCCCGGGCCTGCAACGTCAGGCACCGTCTCGCCGACCCCCGTCGGCAACACAGGACGATCGGGAGCAATCAGGCTGTGAAGCAGTTCGGTGGCCTCATCCTGGCGCACAATGAGCTGGTCGATCAGCGCAACTCTCGATCGCAGCCCGCGCGCTGAGGCAGCCTCGGTCAGTTCGGCCGGGGCCGCGGTCAGATCGGCCTGGGCCTCGAGCAGACCTTCCATGTCATGAATGGCCTGCCCCAGGCGCATCGCCCCTGCCATTCGGGCGCTGCCCTTCAGGGTATGGAGCCAGCGCATCAACAAAGGCAACCACTGCAGATCTTGCGGCTCGGATTGCCAGCGATGCAGTGCTTCGTCGACCTGAGGCATCAGCGTTCGCGCTTCCTCCAGAAAGACCGGAAGCAGATCGTGATCCAGTTCATCCGCCCAGACTCCGGAGGGGTCTTGCGGCGAATCTTGCAATGGCGGGCTGGCCTGCGCCTGCCAATGCTCGGCCCAGGCCCGTGCGCGCTCGCGCAGCGCAAAGTCGTCATGCACATCCTGGGTCGCCGCAAATCGATGCAGTGCGGCGCGCAGTCCATCGAGAATCAACCGGAGGGTTTCATGATCGGAACCCTGCCAGTCTTGAAGACAGGACCGCTGTGCCTCGAATGAGTGTTCGATTTCCTGGGCTGCATATCCCACTGCATCCAGCTTCATGAGGCGTGCGTTGCCCGCCAGCGAATGCGCCGCTCGCACCGCGGAGTCACTCACCGGATCACCGGGGCGTGCCACCATGGCCTGAACGGCCGCCTCGAGTACCTCGAGAATCTGGTCGGCCTCCTCCAGAAACAGCCGAACCAGCGTGCCATCGAAGACAGGCCCGTGCTCAGGCCCGCCGCCATTCGCCCGCAAGTCTTTCAGACGCTCTGACCAGGCGGCCTGTTCGATTCGACTGGCTGGATCCAGATGCAGGGCATCGATCCAAGACAGGCACTGTTGCGCCCAGGCCTTGAGCAGTTCGCGCTGCCCGGAGCTCGACTCATGTTCCTGAGCAATCCAGTCAGTCAGCGCCTGTTCGCAGATCCAGGCCAGTTCGGCCAGATCATCCAGACCCACCATGCGGCTCGAGCCCTTCAGGGTGTGAACACACCGGCGGGCGCTCATCAAGGCCTGAAGGTCGCGGGGAGATTCGTCGAGCTTGAGGATCTGGTCCTGCAACTGCGCGATGACCTGCCTCGCCTCACCGAGAAAGACAGCGAGCAACTCGGCATCAGCCCCAGGTGCACAGAGTTGAACCGACTCCTCCTCGATCACAGCCAGAGGCTGCGGTCCAGTGGGCGTCCTGAGTGCCGCGCTGAAATGACCGGCGTGGTTCTGAAATTCGAAGCCTGCGGCCACTGAATCCAGTTGTCGCAAAGACTCGACAAAAAAACCGATGGAGCCCAGCTCGGCCGCGATCTGATTCGATTCCGCAAGACTGGGAACCGTCTGCCGCTCAAGCAGGCCGGACAGATGTTGCGCAATGGTCCGCAAACCCGAGGCAGCATCGGTATGGCCCAGCAGTCTCAGGGCCGCTTCAGCCTGAAGCAGCGGCTCTTGCGCGCTGTCCAGGGCATCGCGTTGTCCGGGCGCCCGAAAAAAGGTGTCGAGCCATTGTTCCGCACGCTCGAGATTGGCGGCAAGCTCATCGACCAGCGTATTTCGGGTGGCCGTATCCTGGGTCTGTTGCCCAAGCTCGCACAGCCATTGCGGCAAGGGCCCTAGACTGGCAGCCTGTTCCGGCAAGAGATCCAGACGCGAGTTCATCTCCCGGGCCTGAGTATCCATGCCATCGCCCGGCTCGAAGCCTTTTTGCAGAGCCATTTCGATGAACAGCAGGCAGGCTGCGAGCTCGATGGCCACAGGCTCGCTCATCGTGCCTTCAACGCCTGAAAGACGGCGCCTCAGACCCAGCAGACCCGCGCTGAGTTCCTGCATGCCGGGGAAGGGAAGGGCCGCCAGGGTCGCATCCAGGCGCTGCAGCGCTGCACCAAAGACCCCCCATTCATGCCCACCTCCAGCCGCGACCGACTCCCAGGCCGTCTTGGCCTGCGCAAGAGTCTCGATGGCCTGCGCCATCGCCCGGGGCTCAATCAGGGCCGGACGCTGATCCCGTGCTGCGGGTCGCACCAGCCCGTCCAGTCCGTTATCTCGACGAACCGCCTCAGCCAGCGCCGAACCCGGCCCACTGCGCGCCAGCAGAAAAAGCAGCTCGCGCTGCAGGCTCGCATGCGACAGGTCGTCGGCCACTTGCGCGGCCGCACGATCGTCATGACGGTCAACCTCGTCCGTTGCACAGTGTTCATCGCGTGCAGCCCGCAGTGACTTGCGCAGTTGCTGAGCGATCCGCGCGATCAGACGTTTGGCCGCGAGATCTGCAGCAAGGCTGGAATGCTGCAATGCGTCGACAAAAGCACAGGCCAACCACCAGGTGTCGCGGTGACTCTGCGGTCCGGGGACCTTGGTCATCCGCTGCAGACCGGCCTGCATCGCACGCAAGGCGCCCTCATCATGGGCATTGCGCAGAAAGCCGAGCAGGCCTCGTTCAAAGGCTCCCTGGACGGCTGCTGCATGGACGCCCGACAAGGGCTGCAGCGACAGCGTCTTCGGCGCCCCCTGGATCAGACGGACATGAAAGAGATCGCTGGCCTCGACACGTTCAACACCGCGCACCTGCAGCAGATTCCGATAGTGCTCAAAGAGATCCAGAGGCGAGACCGCTGTGCCGCGAGCAGCAAGCGATAACCACTGCATGAGCGCCGTACAGGTCCGTTCGATCGTCTGGGCGAGCGTCGCATCCAGCGCCTGCTCGCCCCGTGCCACAGACTCGAGCGCGTGCTCGATCTGCGCTGGAATCCTGGCGACTGCATCGAGCTGCAGAAAGCGCAACGCACCGATCACCTGGTGAGCCGCGCCCGAGGCCATCCGCAGTCGGTCGATCACCGCCGAATCGCTGACGGTCTGGGCCTCCTGAATCGCCTGTACCACCTGATTCAATGAGGCCTGGATTTCGCCCAGGCACCAGTTGAGTGCGGTCAGGTCAAGCTGCATCGACTGCGAGACCGGGGTCTCATGACTGATCACGCTCATCAGGAGGTCACCCGAAAACGCGCAACGGACGCTTGCAGCTCGTTGGCCAGCGCGCCCAGAGCCTGAACGGACGCCGCCGCGCTGTGGGACCCCTGACGGGCATGGTCCGTGTAACGCAGGATGCGCCCCATGCCCTGCGCAACATCGTCGGCCGTGCTCGCCTCGGCCCCGGTGACTGCAGCCATGCCTTCAATCAATACCGCCAGGCTCGATGACACCTGGCCGATCTGATCGAGGGCCTGACCTGCGGCATCACTCAGTGCCGTCCCGGAAACGACGCCCTGCGTACTGGTCTCCATGGCAGCCACCGCGTCCTGCGTATCCATCTGGATGCCTCGAATCAGTGCGGTGATCTGTCGCGTGGCGCGTGCACTGCGTTCGGCGAGTCGTTGCACCTCCTGGGCAACCGCGCTGAAGCCGCGCCCTTCTTCACCGGCTGAGGCTGCCTGAATCGCAGCGTTGAGTGCGAGTACATGGGTCTGTTCGCTCAAATCGGAGATGAGGTCGACGATTTCACCAATCTCCTGGCTCGATTCGCCCAGCCGCTTGATCCGTTTGGCCGTGGACTGGATCTGGTCTCGAATGCCATCCATGCCTGACATCGTCTTGGCAACGGCCTGTCGGCCCCGACTCGCGGCATCGAGCGACTCGCGCGCAACCTCAGCCGCCTCGGAGGCCCGGCCCGAAACCTCGCGCATGCGGGTTGCAAGATCGAGAATCGCCGCCCCTGTCTGCTTGATTTCGACCGCCTGCCGGTCGGTCAGAGCCAGCAATCGGGAAGACAGCGTCTGAGCCTGCTGGGAAGCCTGCCCCACCATCCCGGACGTGGCATTGACCTTGGCGACCAGGGCCCGCAGCTCCTCGATCGTGTAGTTCACGGAATCGGCAATCGCGCCGGTGATTTCCTCGCTGACCGTGGCCTGAACCGTCAGATCACCATCGGCGACCTCCTGCAGTTCATTCATGAGCCTGAGGATGGCAGCCTGATTCTGTTCGTTGGCACGCTTGGCCTCGCGCTCAAGAGCTTCGGCCTGTTGACGTTGCGACTCGGCCTGCTCGGCGCGGCGCCCCAGGTCCTGAATCACCGAGACCCCAAGCCCCAGCCCTGCGAGTATCGCCATCAGGAAGAGCAGGCCGGCCAGGATCCGCTGGGGCACGATGCCGGTTTGAGCGGCGAGCAATTGCGCCTGCAGTCCGAGCAGATCGGTCCGCAGGGCCTCATTGTCGGTCATGACCAGATTGGAGGCCTGGGCCGCGCCCTGCAATCCAGGCAGACTCTCCACCAGCCGCGCCAAAGGCGCACTCAAGCGAGCAAAGCTGGCCTGCATCTGCTTCAGGCGCGTGCGGATCTCGACCTCCCGAGGCAGAGCGCTTCGGCGGGCCTCGATCAGGCCCAGCAGCGCATCAAGGGCGGCACCATAGGCCGCTGCGTCGCTGCGCAACGCCATGGCCCGCTCAGCCACGGAGGCACCGGGCTGCGCAAGCTGCAACACTTCACGGGCCATCCGTTCGGAGTTTGCAAAGAGTCGGGCCGCCGCCAGGGATTCAGCGGCAGACGCCCCTGCATGGAGCAGCTGCGCGACCTGCTCGGATCGGTCCGCCAGGGCGGGCAGATCCGAGGCGAGCACCTCGAGCGACACTGCGACGCCCGAGAGCACCCCTTTTTGCGCAAGCAGGGACAGGGCAGCACGGTCGGTCCGGCGCCAGGCCTCCTCAACCTCGTCAAGACGCGTCAGCAATGCACCCGACACGGGACTGATGCTGCGCTCATCCACCGTACCGCCCGTGCGCAGAAAACGCAGCGCAGCCGAGATGGCCTCACGACTCTCACTGAACTGGCGCAGCGCTGTCGACTGCCCGCGCGACGCTGCAGGCGCGTTGCGGGCCAGACGCTGAGAGTGCATGAGTGCGTCACCGACCAGGCGGGTATGCACGCTCATCGAGACACTTCTGCGACTGTCAATCCAGACCGTCGCCCATGCAATCACCAGGGACAGCACCAGCACCGGGAAAAGAACGAGCCATTGTCGGCGCATCGGCCAATGCCCGATGAAGGGCAACTTGAGCGCGGCAAGATTCATTGGGCACCTGCCAGGACCGGCATCAGCCGACTGGCGGTCGCAAAGCCAGGCTCGCGAACCAGAGCAGCTAGATCGAGGGTCTCCCAGCACCTGGCAGCCTCGTCAGCCGCCGTCGCGGGGTCATGAAGGCCATGCACCTCGTCGACCAGAATCGCCACACTGCACTGCAGCGATGGACTGAAGGCGAGCGCGCGGGCTGACTTTCGGGATGCCGGTGTCGACCATCCGCGGTAGCAGGCAAGATCGACCAGAGTGAACAACTGACCCCGGAGGCTGAACAGGCCGAGCAGCCAGGGACGGGCGAGCGGGACAGGGGTCAGAGACACCGGTGCCGCGATGAGCTCGCCGGCCGTCTTGAGATCGACCAGACAGTCGTGCTCGGCAATACGCAGACCAAGATAGCCCCGCTGCGCTTCGCTCATCGCAGAATCTCCGCGATTCGGGCGAGCAGGGCCTGCCCATCGACCGGCTTGGTGATGTAGGCCCGGGCCCCTTGCCGCAGGCCCCAGATCCGGTCGGTCTCGGCATCCTTGGTGGTGCACAGAATCACCGGGATATCGCGGGTTTCGGGATTGCGGGCCAAAGCGCGGGTGACCTGATACCCGTTGGCACCCGGCATCACCACATCCATGACGATCAGGGCTGGACGACTGGCCCGGATGCGTGCGATGGCCTGGATTCCGTCCTCAGCGCAGCGGACTTCGAATCCGTGTCGCTTGAGCAACTCGGTGAGGTAGTGGCGTTCAGTCGCAGAATCGTCGACCACCAGGATTGCACCCGGCCCAGCCGATCGGCCAGGCCCTGTCGCTGTGGGCGCCTCGAGTGTAGGCATCTCGTTCGACATGCTGCGGGGCCTCGGCCTCAGGCCATTGCGACACGAGGCGCGTGCTGAGCCACCGCCCGCAGCAGACTGTCTTTTGAAAATGGCTTGGTCAGGTAATCCTGGCAACCCACCAGTCGACCACGGGCCCGATCAAACAGACCATCCTTGCTGGACAGCATGACCACCGGAGTGGCGTGCAGACGCGGGCTTTTCTTGATCAGTGCACAGGCCTGATAGCCATCCAGGCGCGGCATGAGCACATCGCAGAAGATCAGATCGGGTTCATGATCTGCCGCCTTGGCAAGCGCATCGAATCCGTCTTCCGCAAGGATGACCGTACATCCTGCCTGACCCAGAAAGATCTCGGCACTTCGACGGATGGTATTGCTGTCATCGATCACCAGAACCTTGAGTCCTGCAATCGAAGTGTGCTCGGTCATGACGGCCCCTTTTGCCCGTAAGTGGTGACCCGTCAGGGGACGGATACACCCGCGCTGCGACCGGGCAGGAGGCCTGGACACCCCGGTATCACACCGGGGCAGGGCTCAAAGCTCGACCATCTCGAAATCCTCCTTGCGCGCGCCGCATTCTGGACAGGTCCAGTTCATCGGCACGTCCTCCCAACGGGTTCCCGCGGGGATGCCCTCGTCTGGAACTCCGATCGATTCGTCGTAGATCCATCCGCAAATCAGGCACATGAAGGTTCGAAAGTTGGCTTGCTCGCTCATGCTTGGTCCGCACACTAGAATTAGAGGGTCAGGGTCGCGAATGTTACCTTCCCCGGCCGATCAGGGATCAGGATTGCCCGACAGGCGGAAAGCACTCTCCACTGGAACCTCCAAGCCATCCATGCCTTCTCAAGACCACGAGCGTGGGCCGCGCGGGCTCTATGCAATCACCCCCGATCAGGCCAGTCCGTTGCAACTGCTGCCGCTGATCGACCAGGCGCTCGCTGGCGGGATCGACGCCCTGCAATTCAGGGTCAAGCGCGCCCCGCTGGCTGACCCAGAGCGCTCGGCTTCGGCGCTGCGTGATCTCGCCCTGCAGGTCAAGCTTCGATGTGATGCCTTCGGGGTACCGCTCATCATCAACGATGATCTCGAACTGGCCTGCGAGATCGGGGCCCGCGGTGTCCATCTCGGACGCGACGACGGCGACCCGGCGGCCGCGCGCCAGCGGCTTGGCAAACATCGATGGCTCGGTGTCTCGTGCTACAACGATTTCGATCGCGCCGTGGCGGTGAGCGCCTGGGCAGACCATGTCGGTTTTGGCAGCCTGTTTGCCTCGTCAACCAAACCCGCAGCGGTCAGGGCGCCCTTGAGCCTTTTCGCACGGGCCCGCAGCCATGACTTGCATGCGGTCGGAATCGGGGGCATCAATCGTGACAATGCGGCCCAGGTCATGGAAGCAGGCGCACAGGCCGTCGCTGTCATTGCGGATCTTTTTGAGGATCCGGATCCTGCCCAGGCAGCCCGCTCGATTCGATCCCGAATCCAGCCTGGCCCTTGACGGCTCGGATCTGCCCCTCGTTTCGATCCGAGTCTGTCCGGGGGCGGCTTACCAGGGTTCGACCAGCAGGATCTCGAGCACCTGCTCCGACTTGAGCGACACCAGCACCGACGCATCGCGGGCGGGGCCGCGCAGGGGCAGCACCCGCAGATTGGCTTCGGACTCGCCCGAGTTCAGGATGGCCTGGTCGATCACCGCACGCGATTTCGGGTTCAGGCGACGGATCTGCTCAACGGGGATCCCACGGGCTGCAGCTGCAGCCAGTTGAAGATTGAGGGGCTCATACAGATCGGGATGATGCTGTCGGCCCCGACCGCCGCTCAGCGATTGCAGCACGGATGCCGGGGACACACTACCCGGTCCGGGGTCTTTGGTGGCCAGCCACTGTGGCGACATCGAGCGGCTTCTGATGATCGGATTGTTTCGCGCAAGCAACTTCGCATTCGCGGTCAATTCGGCAGGCGCGACCACCTCGAAGCGATCCTTCACGAGCACCACGAACTGTGGTCGGCCCCGCTCAATGACATGAACACCATAAGCGAGCGCTGCCACCTGCAGCGCCCCGATGATGGCCAGATCGGTCGCCAGGCTGCGCTTGCGGCGATCGAACACCAGGAATGTGCAGACCGGCCCGAGGACCACATCAACGCCTGCGAGCAGTGCGAGCATCATGTGAACCCCACTGATGTGGGCCAGCTCCTGCGGGTACCACACGCCGAGCACCCAGCCCACCACCGTGGCGGCGGCCACCAGGGACAGGCCCAGGTGAATGGCGGCGGCCTTGAGCCTGGGCTTCCAGGCATTGTTGGCGAACAGATGCACGACACGCTTGGCAAAGGCGTCGGAGTCGGTCGCTCGCCGCCGGGGGGAACCGGCGGGCATCGGGCCCGACTGGCCCGTCGACTCCCTGGGGTCGGACTGAACCGCTGCAGCCTGGGGTTTGATTCCTGTCCACAACCGTGCCATCAATCGTCCTGAAGTGATCGAATTCATTCATCCGCACCGGCGGTCAAGGTCACGCCCGTGCATCCCCGAACGATGGCTGCATGTCATGGACGGGTCGATTGCCATCCGACGATCGACCAGGGATCAGCGACATTCGGGGGGTGTGAATCGGGACGGCAGGCTACCTTGCGAGCCGCCCTTGGCACTGCCCTGGGCGTTGCAATGCCAGACAATCGGATTGACCGGAATGACACCCGCGGCCAGGGCTTGATTGCCATCACGTGGGGCAAGGACCAGAGTGCCCTGGCCCGCAGAAGGCGTCATGGTGAGCGTGATCTCACCGCTCGTGTTGACGCTCAGGTCGCTCAGGTGGGATGTCGCAAGAAACGCAGGTGCACCATCGACCCCTGGTGTGCCTGCATTCAGGGCAACTCCGTTCGCGGCATTTTCTGCAATCGTGTTCTTGTAGCCGGAAGCGATCAGCAGCGCTTCGGTCACCTTGGCCCGCACGGCATAGTCCTGGTAGGAGGGCAAGGCCGTAGCCGCGAGCAATCCGATGATGGTCACCACCATCATCAGTTCAATCAGCGTGAATCCGCGTTGGCGAGAGATTGTCATTGCAGTCCTTTGCTTCACAGTGCTGGGACAAAAAAAAAGAGGGTCGCAGTGCGACCCTCTCTGGGTTGGAGCGAAGCGAGGTTTTCAGCGCATCGCATCGCCCTCGTTCAACGGCACTCGGCCGGACGGTACTTGGCAGCCAGAGCACCGGTGTTGCAGGTCCACGAGATCCGGTCGGTGGGCACCGTGCCGGAGGCCAGGGCTGCGCCGCCCGACTGGGGCACCAGAATGATGTCGTTGGAACCTGCTGCGGCCACCTTGGTGGTGTAGGCGATGGTGATCTCGCCGTTCGCAGCGTTCACCTCCACACTCGAGACCGTGTTGGTCGCGGCGGGCGCAGTCCAGCCGGCGTCAAAGGCCACGCCGTTGGAGGCGTTCTCGGCCACGGCGACCTTGGCGGCGCCAGCCAGGGTCAGACCTTCGGTGACCCGGGCGCGAACGGTGTAGTCCTGATAGGCAGGCACGGCGACCGCAGCCAGGATACCGATGATGGCTACGACGATCATCAGCTCAATCAGGGTGAAACCGCGTTGTACTTTCTTGCTCATGAATGCTCTCCGGTCGAGGATCCCCGCGACGACCGCAGGGTGTAGCCGCTTCAGAGCGAAACCCGTGCCAAGCGCAGCGGTTTGCAACGCAGCCGCGAAAGGGCCGAAGTTCACCGATGACCGGTCGGTCCGGACCGGACGAGGGGGCTTCAGTTTTTGCATTGGGCTTTGCCCCGTCGCCGAGGGTGACCGTCTCGGTCCGAGTGACCGCACCAGGGTGACGCAATTGGTCAGTACCGCTGCAGCCAGGTGACGCAATGGGTCAGTCCGCGAACAGGAACGGCGGATCAGAACTGCAGAACTTCGCCGCGGGCCAGCATCCGCGGACGATATCGCCCGGCCCAGGCCTGAATTTCACGGGCAATCAGGCTGGCATCGGAGGGCTTGAGATGACTGACCCAGACTTGCGCTTCACGATCAAGCTGCCTCAATTGCTCAGCCAGTTCGATGGGATAAAGGTGCTTGGCGGTTCGCGCAAGATCGCGTTCCCGATTTGGAAAGGCAGTCTCGATGATGAGATGACGCAAATCGCCAATGGCGTTGACCTCACGCCAGAACGAGTCGGTGGGCCAGGTGTCACCGCTGAATGCGAGCGCGCCCTGCGGTCCGTGAACGGTATAGCCCACTGCGGGCACGGTGTGATTTGCAGCGATCGCACGAATGCGGCGATCGCCGAACACGCGGGACTCGCCCACGCGGATGGGCTTGAACACCATCCAGGGCCGGTCATGATGCGGAATCTGTGTGAAATCCGGCCAGATCACCCAATTGAATACATGCGTTCTGAGGGCCTCAATGGTCTCGGGCAGAGCATGGACCTGGATGGGCTGCGTACGACGGGCACCGATCGAGTCCACCATGAGCGGCAGGCCACTGATGTGATCGAGATGGGAATGGGTCAGAAAAACATGATCGATCCGCTCGAGCTGTTCAACGCAGAGGTCCTCGATGCCCGTTCCGGCATCGATGAGGATGTCTTCATCGAGCAGCAATGCTGTGGTCCTCGCAAAAGGCCCAACGCCACCAATGCTTCCGCTGCATCCCAACACCTGCATTTTCATGAGGTCGTTCCCGTTCGGCGGGTGGTGTCGCGCCCTCCGCGCAGGTGCGCCGCGCTTGGGGCCGTCGGTACCGCAGGGGCAAGCGCAGTCAGGGTACGCCGCTGCAGTTCGGTCTGCGGCGGCTGGTGCTGCGCCTCATCTGCGTGGGGCTGCACAGCGACATCGATGGATGACTGCAAGGGCTGCCAGACCTGGACTGGCTCATCGCGGCCCGCCACCCGATGCTCTCCCACCCATTCAAGCGTCACCAAGCCAACCTGACGACGGGTTGCATCCCCGATTGCCATCGAAAGGCCGTGTTGCTTGGAAATCGATTCCAGACGGGCCGCGAGATTGACTGCATCACCGATCACCGTGTACGACCGGCGCAATTGCGAGCCCATGTCCCCCACCCTCACCATGCCGGTGTTGATGCCAATCCCGATCGACAGTGACGGCCAACCGATCAGATCGAATTCCTGATTCAGCTCGTGAACTGCCTTTTGCATCGCCAGGGCGGCGGACACCGCATGATCGGCATGCTGGGGGTCATCCATCGGAGCACCCCAGAAGGCCATGACCGCATCACCGATGTACTTGTCGAGCGTGCCCTGATGGGCATGGATGACTTCGGTCATGGTCGTGAGGAATCGGTTCAACACCTCGCGCAATTGCTGCGGATCCATGCGCTCGGCCATACGGGTGAAGCCGCGGATATCGACAAAGAGGATGGTCAGCTCCTTGTCCTGACTCTGGATCGGCGTTTTCAGGGGGTCTTCGGTCATCTTCACGACGAGGTGAGGGGCCACGTACTGTCCAAACAATCGGATGACCGCATTCCGGGCTCGCCCTTCCGACAGGTAACTGCCCACCAGATTGAGGAGGGCAAGCACCAACAACATGGTCAGTCCCTGACCGATCGGCGCAACCCACTGCAAATGGGTATAGGCAATTGCATTCCAGCCAAGCAGCAGGGATACGCCCAGCAACAGCAAACCAATCACGCCCGGTGCGAGCCTGACCGACATCGCTACAGCGATGGCGAATCCGACCAGCCCGATGAGCGTGGCCGAGACCAGAGAGCCCGAGGGGGCCGCGGTCCGCAAGGTGCCTTCGAATGCGGCCGCAATGATGCTCGCCTGCAATTCCACATCGGTGAACTTCTCACCGGTGGCAGTCGACCGCAGATCAGAAAGTACCGGCGAGGACGAGCCGATGAGAACGATGCGATCCTGGATCAGGCGCAGATCGAGACGCCCTGTGAGCACATCAGCGGCCGAGACATGCCTGAACCGCGACGAGGAGGCGCCCCCGTCCCCCTGCGTCGGAAAGAACACCTTGCCGTCTTCGGCAAAAGGAACGAAGAGGCCCTGCGGCCCTTCGCCCACCAGAAGCGCCCCATGGTGTCGGCGATCAGACACCAGCCGAGGCGTACGGCCGGACGCATCCGCCTGCATCACAGCCACAGCCAGTGAGGGATACACCCCGTCCTTGTAGCGACTGAGCACAGGGGAAGATCGCACCAGTCCGTCCCGATCGGCGGTCAGACTGAAAAACCCACTGCCTCGCGCTGCATGAGCGAGGGAGGGCGTGTTGGCACTGAAACTTCGCCAGGTATGCAGCCCCTGAGTCAGCTCAGGGTGAGAGAAGATCGTCCAGAGGGGTTGGGGCAACTGCCCTGAGGGCTGCAGGCCGAATTCATTGGAAAAGCGAAAGCCGACAGCCGACGGATGGTTCGTAAGTGCTCGCCGCAGCCGGGCGCTCGAGACAGCACTCGCGTCGGGCAAGACCAGATCGAGCCCGAGGATGCGGGCGCCGTTCTCCCCACCCAACCGTTCGATCAGGGTCGCGAGCTTGTCGGGTGCCCAGGGCCAGGGGCCGATCTCGGCGAGGCTTCGGTCGTCGATATCGACGATCACGATCTTGCCGTAAGGGCGCGAGGGCTGCAGTTGAAGACGCAGGTCGTAGATCGCCAGATCGAGCAACCCCAGACCACGCTTGCCAAACAGGCCAACCTCGCTGGCTACGACCAGCGCAACGATCATCAACCCGAGGCCGAGCCGCAAAGCTCGCCGGGGAATCAAGGTGCGCCAGCTCATCGCCGGTGATTGAGGGAATCCGTGCCCATGCCGGGCACTGTAGCGGCCAGCCGGGCTGCAACCCGCCTGCGGATGAGTCAGTGGCGCGCCCGAGCCGCCAGGCGGCTCTCAGGCCGGGAGGATCAGTTCTATGCGGCCGAGGGACGGGCCCGTCGGGCCATGAGAACCTTGGCAATCAGCAAAACGAGGGCCGCGCCCACCCCACCCGCGAGTTGTTCCATCCTGCGGGCGGTCATGCCCAGGCTCTGAGCCTGTTGGGCCACCCAGTCGGAAATGGCCGGATCAGCCAGAGCAATTTCACCTGCGATGAAGCCAAGCAGCGCGGCCCCGGCCCAGACGATGACCGGATAGCGCTCGATCAGCCGCAATAGAAAGGTGCTGCCCCAGACCACAAAGGGGATGCTGATCAACAGACCCAGGACCAGCAGGAAGGTATCGCCCTTGGCGGCCGCCGCGACGGCGATCACGTTGTCGACACTCATGACAGCATCAGCAAGCAAAATGGTACGCACCGCCGCGAACATCGATCCCTTGGCCTCGATGCTGGACTCCGAAGCCTCTTCTTCGGGCATCAGCAAACCCACGCCGATGTAGAGCAGCATGGCGCCGCCGACCAGCTTGAGCCAGGGAAGCTGCATGAGTTGGGCCGCCACGAGGGTCAGCATGACACGCATGGCAATTGCCGCCCCCGCGCCGATGATGACCGCCCGCTTTTGCTGCTCGGGTGGCAGGGCTCTGGCCGCAAGCGCAATCACCACCGCGTTGTCGCCGGAAAGCAGAATGTCGGCAATCAGAATCTGCCCCAAGGCCACCCAGAATGCACTCGAACCGAAATCCACGACTCAACCCTCCTGGATGGCGCAGCAGGCCAAGCCGCCCACCGGCTTGATCGCCTTCAGCCCCGCGGATCAGTGTCGCTCAGAGCACACCCTTGAGCAAACGGCCCATTTCAGAAGGATTACGCGTGACCTTGATGCCACAGTCGGCCATCACCGAGAGCTTCTCGTCGGCCGTTCCCTTACCGCCTGAAATGATGGCGCCGGCATGGCCCATGCGCTTGCCCGGAGGAGCGGTCACCCCGGCGATGAAGCCGACCACCGGCTTTTTCATGTTGTCCTTGATCCACAAGGCAGCGGTTTCTTCATCGGTTCCGCCGATCTCGCCGATCATGACAACGGCATCGGTTTCGGGGTCGTCATTGAACATGCGCATGACATCGATGTGCTTGAGGCCATTGACTGGATCGCCGCCGATCCCGACGGCTGACGATTGACCCAAACCGAGTTCGGTGAGCTGGCCGACCGCTTCGTAGGTGAGTGTGCCGGAGCGCGACACCACACCCACCCGACCCTTGCGGTGGATATGCCCGGGCATGATGCCGATCTTGATTTCGTCAGGAGTGATCACCCCGGGGCAATTGGGCCCGAGCAGAATCGCGCGACGGTTTTCACGGCGCATGCGGTCACGCACCTCGACCATGTCTCGGACGGGAATGCCCTCCGTGATGCAGACCACGAGATCAAGATCGGCTTCGACCGCCTCCCAGATCGCCGCCGCAGCGCCTGCGGGGGGCACATAGATCACGGATGCGTTTGCGCCCGTGGCCTGCTTTGCTTCACGCACCGAGGCGTAAATCGGTACGCCCTCGAAGTCTTCGCCGGCCTTTTTTGGATTGACCCCGGCCACGAAGCAGTCGCGCCCATGGGCATATTCACGGCACATGCGGGTATGAAACTGACCCGTCTTGCCGGTGATGCCTTGCGTGATGACCTTGGTGTTCTTGTTGACCAGGATCGACATGATGTGTACTCCGGAGGTTCAGCGCGCAGCGGCAACGACTTTTTCGGCAGCCTCGGCCATGGAATCAGCCGAGATGATGGGCAGGCCCGAGTCGGCCAGCAGTTTTTTGCCCAGGTCTTCATTGGTGCCCTTCATGCGGACCACCAGAGGCACCTTGAGGCCAACGGCACGCGAGGCCGTGATCACGCCCTCTGCGATGGTGTCGCACTTCATGATGCCGCCGAAGATGTTGACCAGGATCGCCTTCAATTCCGGATTGCGCAGCATGATCTTGAAGGCCTCCGTGACCTTCTCGGCGGTCGCCCCACCCCCCACATCAAGGAAGTTCGCGGGCTCACCGCCAAAGAGTTTGATGGTGTCCATCGTGGCCATCGCGAGTCCGGCACCATTGACCAGACAGCCGATGTTGCCCTCGAGCTGGATGTAGGCGAGATCGAACTTGGAGGCCTCGATTTCGGCCGGGTCTTCTTCGTCAAGATCCCGCAGAGCAACGATTTCGGGATGCCGAAACAGCGCGTTGGAGTCGAAGTTGAGCTTGGCATCAAGTGCGATGACATCGCCGCCGCCGGTCAGGATCAGCGGGTTGATCTCAGCCAGGCTGGCATCCGTGTCCCAGAAGGCCTGGGTCAGGCCATGAAACACCACTCGAGCCTGCGCCAGCGAAGTCTCGGGAATTCCGATCGACCTCGCCAGGGCATCGGCCTGAGCATCGGTGAGCCCGGTGGCCGGGTCAACCGAGACCTTGTGAATCTTCTCGGGAGTCTTCTCGGCGACTTCTTCGATATCCATGCCGCCCTCGCTGGACGCCATGACGGTCACTCGCTGGGTGACTCGGTCAATGACCAGTCCCACATAAAGCTCTTTGCGAATGTCGGCACCTTCTTCGATCAGGAGGCGGCGCACCTTCTGTCCAGCCGGACTGGTCTGGTGGGTGACGAGCTGCATGCCCAGGATGCTGGCTGCATGAGTCTTGACTTCGTCCAGAGAACGGGCGAGCTTGACCCCTCCGCCCTTACCGCGCCCCCCCGCATGAATCTGGGCCTTGACCACCCACACCGGTCCGCCGAGCGCCTGCGCGGCCTGAAGAGCCTCATCCACGCTGAAGCAGGGCACCCCCCGCGGGACGCGCACGCCGTAACGTTTGAGGAGTTCCTTACCCTGATACTCGTGGATTTTCATCGTGTGCCTCTTGCGTCGCCGACTTGTTGAAAGCGGCGGGAGGAGCCGACGCGGTTTGCGTTCGCGTACAGCCTGACCCGGCGGACGGAGGTCGTTGGGTCGCCAGGACTGCCAACAGGTCAAACCCCGTGTGTCCGACCCAAAAACGGGCGCGACTTTAACATAGAAGGGGTCTGAGGGCAGTGCTCGCGGGCGATGCTCGGGACGAAACACCGGGATGCGACGGGCAATTGCTGGGGCCGACTCGGGAGTCCGCCGATCAGGGACGCCCCTCAGGAGACCGTATCGGAGATGGCCTGGCTGGCCTGCTGCAGGACCTGACGAACCACCTGCGGCGTGAATCCACGCTGCAACAGAAAGCGCTGCTGCTTGGACCACTCCAGCGCGGACTGGGGCGCCTGCTTGAACCGTCGGGCCCAGCATTGGCTCGCCCGTTGCGCTTCGGTCTGCTGCAAATCGGCCAATACCGCCGCCTGATCGGCTTCTTGCAGGCCATGCGTTGAAAGCTCGGCAGCGATCCGGCGAATGCCGTATCGCTGAGACCTGCGATGGGCCAGGCTCTGAGCGAATCTGGCCTCGCTGAGCCAGCCCTCCGAAGCGAGCTGACGCAACACGGTATTCAACTGCTCTTCGGACTCCGCATGGGGGGTGAGCTTTCGCGCCAATTCGGACCGACTGTGCTCCCTTTGCGACAGGTACCGCAACGCCCGCCCTTTGAGTGAAAGGGCGCGCCCGGGAGGAGTCGCTCGCTGCACGTCAGGCCGCCTCGATATCTTTTTTACCCCCCTCAATCACTTGCAAACCTCGAGGCTTGACACCGAAGTGGGCCCGCACCCGATTCTCGATGTCCAGCGCGATTTCAGGATGCTCGCGCAGGTATTCACGGGCGTTGTCTTTGC
>Ga0255101_1000115_pt1 | contig 21935 bp, 20 predicted proteins | sample Colum_Colum_RepC_2_FD_188588 | JGI IMG/M metagenome (GOLD analysis project Ga0255101, IMG submission 188588) | Freshwater microbial communities from Columbia River, Oregon, United States - Colum_Colum_RepC_8d | ecosystem: Environmental > Aquatic > Freshwater > River | place: USA: Oregon...
ACGCATCCGTGAGGCTTTCATTGCCCCACCGGGTCATCGGATTGTCTCGGCCGACTACTCCCAGATCGAACTGCGCATCATGGCGCATGTCTCGGGCGATGCGAGCCTGCGGCGGGCCTTTGCCGAAGGCCAGGACGTGCACCGGGCCACCGCCAGCGAGGTGTTCGGGGTGGCAATCGATGCAGTCACGAGCGAGCAGCGTCGCTACGCCAAGACCATCAATTTCGGCCTCATCTATGGCATGAGTGCCTTTGGTCTGGCCGCTCAGCTCGGCATCGAGCGCGATGCCGCCCGCAACTGGATCGAGCGGTATTTCGCCCGATATCCGGGTGTGGCCCGCTACATGGAAGACACCCGTCAGCAGGCCAAGGCCAAGGGCTATGTCGAGACGGTCGCCGGTCGACGCCTGTGGCTGCCCGAGATCAATTCACCGAACGGGCCGCGGCGCGGTGCGGCCGAACGTCAGGCCATCAATGCTCCCCTGCAGGGGACAGCCGCCGATGTCGTCAAGCTCGCCATGGTGGCGGTGCAGTCCTGGCTGATGGGCCAGAAGCTCGCGAGCCGGTTGATCCTGCAGGTGCATGACGAACTGGTGCTCGAGGTTCCGGAGTCGGAGGTGGATCAGATCCGCGAGCACCTGCCCCGCATCATGGGCGAGGTGCATCCGCTGGAAGTTCCCCTGCTGGCCGAAGTGGGTGTGGGCGCCAATTGGGAGCAGGCACACTAAGCTTGTGCGTGCTGCTGGCGCAGCGTGCATTCCGGATCGCGCGTCGTTACAACGCTGCGCCAAAGTTTTCTTGAAAAGGACATTGCCATGAATGAATTTGCCAACCGCGAGGGCTCTGGTGCTCGCGATGCACAGTCGGATACCGCCGAACAGCGGGTGCTGATGGATGACCTCAACGCCCTGGTCCCTGCGAGTTCGCTGGGTCGACGCGGCTTCGTTGCGGGCTCGCTCACCGCCGGCTTTGCGGCATCGGTCGCGCCCACCGGTGAGCTGCTCGCCCAGACCATCACGACCCCGGCCGATGGTCTGCGTGCGGAGACGGTCAGCATTCCCATGCCCGATGGTCAATCGGTGCCCGGTTATCTGGCGGCGCCGCGGTCCTTCCGGCGCACTCCCATCGTGCTGGTGGTCCAGGAGATTTTCGGAGTGCATGAGCACATCCGGGATGTGTGTCGTCGTCTGGCCCGGGCCGGCTACTGCGCGATTGCGCCCGAGCTCTTCTTTCGGCAGGGCGACCCGGCCAAGCTGGAGTCGGCGGCCGAGATCATCAAGACCATCGTGCCGCGGGTAAGCGATGCGCAGGTTCTGTCGGACCTTGATGCCACGGTGGCTTTTGCGCGTGCCAACGGGGGTGATGACTCCCGTCTGGCCATCACCGGATTCTGTTGGGGCGGACGCATCACCTGGCTGTACGCGGCCCACAATCCCGACATCAAGGCGGGGGTGGCCTGGTATGGGCGCCTCACCGGTCCATCCAATGCCGCCAATCCGGTCCATCCGCATGACATCGCCGATCGCCTGCGGGGCCCGGTGCTGGGTCTTTACGGCGGCGCGGACCAGGGCATTCCGGTCTCCACGGTCGATGAAATGAAGCAGCGACTGGCCCGAGGCAACACGGCCTCCAAGGCCAGCGAGTTTGTGGTCTATCCCGATGCGCCGCATGCCTTTCATGCCGACTACCGGCCAAGCTATCGCAAGGAGGCCGCCCAGGACGCCTGGAAGCGTGCCGTGGCCTGGCTCGCCCGCCACGGCGTGGCCTGAGTGAGGTGATCGCCCCGGTCCCGCTGCGGGGGGACCGGGCCGATCAAGGCTTTGGGTTCAGCGCAGGCTGTTGTAGACGGCCGTGCGCAGCAACGGCCGGTAGGAGGCGCTCTGCCCCGGGCCCTGCATCATCCAGACCGCCACCAGATTTTCGCTGGGATCGACCCAGAAATAGGTGCCGGCATAACCGCCCCAGTAGTAATCGCCCACCGAGCCGATCAGGGGGGATTCGCCGGCTGCGGTTCGAACCGCAACGCCCAGGCCAAAGCCGTGTCCCGGCCCGGGCAGGTAGGCCGGACCACGCACGCCAGCCAGGTGGTCGCTGGTCATGTATTCGATGGTCTTGCGCGAGAGTATCCGCACGCCATCGAGTTCTCCCTTGTTGAGCATCATGCGGGCAAACCGCAGGTAGTCATCGGCCGTGGAGACCAGACCGCCCCCGCCCGACAGCAGTCGCGGTGTCGTTCGGACATCCAGCAGTTCGACCTTCTGGCGGCTGTCCGGATCGGTTTCAAACGCTTCTGCGATACGACCCTGCGAAGTGGCGGGCACCGCAAAGCCCGTGTCCTTCATGCGCAGCGGCTCAAAGATGCGTTCGCGCAGGAAGACATCAAGCGTCTTGCCCGAGACCTTTTCAACCAGGGCACCCAGCACGTCGGTGGACACGCTGTACTCCCAGGTCGAGCCCGGCGCATAGGCGAGCGGCAGCGTCCCGAGGCGACGCATCATCTCCGCATTGTCGTAGGGCAGACCCGGTGCACCCGGGCGAAGGTCGGCCTTGAGGTATTCGCTCTTGACGGCCGAACGACCGAACACGCCATAGGTCAACCCCGAGGTATGCCGCAGCAGATCATGGACCGTCATCTCCCGGGGCGCGCCAACCCGCTCAAGCACGGGCTTGCCATCGGCACCCGTTTTCTCGACGCCGACCTGCACACCTTTCATTTCCGGGAAGTGACGGCTGATCGGATCCGACAGACGCAACTTGCCCTCCTCGACCAGCATCATCGTGGCCACGCTCACGATGGGTTTGGTCATCGAGTAGATCCGAAACAGGGCATCGCGCGGCATCGCCGTGCTCTGACCCGGGGCCAGCTTGCCGACTGCCGAGGCATGGACGAGTTGACCGTTGCGCGACACCAGCAGAACCGCACCGGGCAAGCGGCCCGAAGCTGCATCCGCTTCAACCTGCCGCATGAATCGCTCGATTGGGGCGGGATTGACGCCCGCATCGACCGGGCCACCCGGCAAGGATGAACATCCGGAGCCGATCATGGCCCCCGACAGCAGGGTGGCCAGCAACAGACCGCGGCGGCGCGAGCGTTCTGAGTTGATCGGCAGGGCAGGGCCTGAAGCCTTGGGCACGGCAATGGGCAGGGTCGGGTTCACAGAGTCTCCTGGTCTGTCTTCTTTCAGCGAACGCGCAATCCTCTCACGAACGGCGGCGCTCCTCTCGCAAACGGCCGGGTCCTTCTCGCAAACGGCCGGGTCCTTCTCGCGAGCGGCCATATCCTTCTCTCGAACTCGAACCTCCGGGCTGCGAGGACGCCGCGCATCCAGATCAAATCCGAGCCCCTCGGTATACTCGCGCCCCGGTCTGTCTCTTTCGCGGCGGTTGCTCTGATCCTGTCGTCCATCCTCATCGCTACTGTGCTCTCGGGGCTGGTCTCCGTTCTGGCGGCGGCCTGGCTGTCGTATGGGGCGCTGTCGAGATGGTTGCCGCGCATGGTCAGCCTTTCGGCCGGCATCCTGCTGGGTGCCGCCGTGCTGCACCTGATTCCGGAAGCCTTTGAGTCTTCAGCCGGCATCACGCAGCTATCCTGGACTCTGCTGGCGGGATTTGTCGGTTTCTTTCTGCTCGAAAAATCGACTCTGCTGCGTCACAGCCATCACCATGAAGATGACGGCCACGGACACCACCATGGTCACGATCGCTCCGAGGCCGGACCCGGCGGCGTGCTGATTCTGGTGGGCGACTCGATTCACAATTTCGGCGATGGGATCCTGATTGCGGCGGCCTTTCTGACCGACCCGGATCTGGGCTGGATGACCGCGGCCGCGATCGCAGCCCACGAGATTCCGCAGGAGATCGGGGACTTCATCGTGCTGCGCAACGCCGGGTATTCACGCGCGCGGGCATTGACCTTCAATGCACTGGCCGGGGGATCGGCCGTGGTGGGCGGGCTGCTTGGCTATTGGTGGATGGCCTCGGTCCAGGGGCTGATGCCCTATGTGCTGGTGCTCGCGGCCAGCAGCTTCATCTACATTGCCCTGGCCGACCTGGTACCCGACATGCAAAGGCGCCGGCATTTTTCGGATTCGGCCCAGCAGGTCATCCTGATGCTGGTGGGCATTGCGATGATTGCCGGTGTGACCTCAGCGCTGCACGCTCACTAGGCCGGACCGATTGCGACCGGCCGCGCCGGGTCGCTGCACCACTCGCTCCAGGAGCCGCCATAGAGCGCTGCGCCCGTGAGGCCCGCGTGCGTCATGGCCAGCTGGTTGTGGCAGGCGCTGACCCCGGATCCGCACGACTGGATGACCGCTGAGCCGGCCCGATCCCCCAGAACGCTTCGGAACTCCTGCGCCAGCACCTGCGCCGGCTTGAAGCAGCCGTTGTCTCGCAGGTTGGCGCCGGACGGCCGGTTGAGCGATCCGGGAATATGGCCGGCTACGGGATCCATGGGTTCGGTTTCGCCCCGGAATCGCTCCCCCGCACGCGCATCCAGAATGCAGGGCACGCCCGGTTCTCCGGCGCGAGCGCTGACGTCGACGATTTCCTCGATCATGACCAGTCGCTCGAGCGCAGGCCGCTCGGGCCAGGCCTCGGCCGGCTGGATGCGGGGCAGCTCGGTCGAGACCGGGTAGCCGGCCTTCTGCCAGGCCGCGAGCCCGCCATCGAGAACCGCCACGCGTTCATGCCCCGCCCAACGCGCCATCCACCACAGTCGACTGGCCATCAGTCCACCGCTGGTGTCGTAGAGCACCAGCTGCTGGTCGGGCTTGAGGCCCAGACCCGCGAGCAGCGTCCCCACCTGCGACCGGGGGGGCATGGGATGGCGGCCATTGCGCCCCGTCTTGGGGGCCGACAGGTCCGTGTCCATCGCAACGAAGCGGGCTCCGGGAATGTGCGACTCCGCATAGCCTTGCGCGCCCGCCTCCGGACGCATCAGGTCGTGTCGCGCATCGACCACAATGCAACGGTCGATCACGTGAGCGAGTTCTTCGGCAGAAATCAGGGTCGTCCAGGTCATGAGGGATACTCGAGATGGGATCGAAGAAACTCGTGGAAATGCTGCATGCCGTCTTCCATGGGACTCTGATACGGCCCAACCTGATTCTCACCGCGCTCGTACAGCACCCTGCGGCCTGCGTCCATGCGCTCGGCGATTTCGTCATCCTCGATGCAGGTCTCCATGTAGGCGGCCCGCTCCGCGTCGACGAATTCACGTTCGAACAGGGCGATTTCCTCGGGGTAATAGAACTCCACAATGTTGGTGGTGTGCCCCGGACCTCTGGGAACGAGTTGCGAGATCACCAGCACGTGGGGGTACCACTCCACCATGACGTTGGGGTAGTAGGTCAGCCAGATCGCGCCCTGCTGGGGCGCACGGCCCTGGTTGTAGCGCAGCACGGCCTCATGCCAGCGCTGGTAGGTCGGGCTGCCTGGTCGTCCGAGCCCCTGATGCACTCCCACCGTCTGGACTGACCACCACTCGCCGAACTCCCAGCGCAGGTCCGCGCAATCGACGAACTTGCCCAGCCCTGGATGGAAGGGCTCGACGTGGTAATCCTCCAGGTAGACCTCGATGAAGGTCTTCCAGTTGTAGGGGCACTCATGGACCTCGACATGGTCGAGCAGGTAGCCCGAGAAATCGAGCTGGTCCTGAACGCCCATGCGGGCCAGATCGGCGGCGACATCCCGTTGCCCGGAAAAGAGCAGGCCTTTCCAGTTCTGCAGGGGGCTGCGCCCGAGCGACAGACAGGGTTGCCGCTCGAAATGCGGGGCACCCAGCAGCTGGCCGTTCAGATCGTAGGTCCAGCGATGCAGCGGACAGACGATCTGGCGGGCATTGCCACGGCCGTTGAGCATGATGGCCTGCCGGTGGCGGCAGACATTGGAGAGGAGCTCGAGCCCCTGTTCGCCCCGTACGAGAAGGCGGCCCTCCTTTTCGGCCGCGAGCGCGTAGTAGTCCCCAGGCTCCGGGACCATGAGTTCATGGCCGACGTAACCAGGACCTTGCTTGAACAGGATCTCGATTTCACGCTGATACAGCGCTGGATCGAAATACGCCGAAACCGGAAGCTGGGCTGCAGAGCGCTGCAGATGATCCCGACGCCCGAGATCCGACATGATTCGACCTCCGTGGGGGTGAGTTGCGGGGCTGGGGAGTCTACCCTCGATCGGGTTGCCTGGGTAGCCGCGGCCATGGCCTTACACTGTCGGGGTTACGACCACAGCAAGGCCCGGCCGGTGGCCGACGGCCCGAGCAACCATGTCCAGCCCAGCAGCAGGGACGAATCCCGGGGATCCGTCTGCGCCCGCCCCGTCCTTCGAAGCCGCCCTTGACGAACTCGAGACTCTCATTCAACACATGGAGTCCGGTCAGCTCTCGCTTGAGGCGTCCGTAGCTGCCTATCGCCGGGGGGCCACCCTGGTGGCCTTTTGCCGTGACAACCTGTCCAGGGTCCAGCAGCAGGTTCGCGTGCTTGAAGGCGATCTGCTCAAACCCTTCGATGGCCAGACGCCACAGGGAGGCTGACCATGCCCGCACCCGCACTGGCCGACTGGATGGCGGCCATCCTGGCCCGAACCGAAACCTTTCTTGAGTCCCAGCTGTCGACCGAGGACTCAGCAGTCGCGCTGATCACCCTGAATTCGGCGATGCGCCATGCCGTCCTTGAAGGGGGCAAACGCATCCGACCGCTGCTGGCTCACGCAGCGGGGGATCTGACCGGCGCCGCGCCGGCAGCGCTCGATCGCGCGGGGTGCGCGGTCGAACTGATCCATGCCTACTCCCTCGTGCATGACGACATGCCCTGCATGGACAACGATGTATTGAGGCGGGGCAAGCCGACCGTGCATGTGGCCTACGGCGAGGCCATGGCCATGCTCACGGGAGATGCCCTGCAGGCCCTGGCCTTCGAGGTTCTGGCGGGCGCCACCGATTGTGGCGTGGGCGCGCGGGCGGTGGTGCGCATGGGCGCGGAGTTGGCCCGCTCGGCCGGGGCCCACGGGATGGCGGGTGGACAGGCCATTGACCTGGCTGCGGTGGGCGAGCGCCTGGTGCGCGATCAACTCGAAGAGATGCACCGCAAGAAGACCGGGGCCCTGCTCGGTGCCGCGGTTCGTCTGGGCGCCTGGTGCGGGGCGCCGCTGGAGCCTGCGCATCAGCAGGCGCTGGATACCTATTGCTCAGCCATCGGACTGGCCTTCCAGGTGATCGACGATGTGCTCGATGTGGAGGCCGACAGTGCCACGCTGGGCAAGACCGCTGGCAAGGATGCCGAGCAGGACAAGCCCACCTATGTGTCACTGATGGGTCTGCCGGCTGCGCGTGAGCTGGCGGAGTCCCTGCGGCTGCAGGCGCATGCCGCATTGCAACCCTTTGGAACGCGGGCCCTGCGTTTGAGCGAGCTCGCCGACCTGATCGTGCTTCGCCGCTCTTGACTCCAAGCCCGTAACGGGCCAATGTCAGAAAAAACGGGGACCACCCATGACAAATACGACCTCCTTCCGGTTGCTCGAAAGCATCGAATCACCGGCCGACCTGCGCAAGCTCGAGCGTTCGCGGTTGCCCGCGCTGGCGGACGAACTGCGCACCTTCATTCTCGAATCCGTCGCCCGCACCGGGGGCCACCTGTCGAGCAACCTTGGCACGGTGGAACTGGCCATTGCCCTGCACCATGTCTTCAACACGCCGCGCGATCGCATCGTCTGGGATGTCGGGCATCAGTCCTACCCGCACAAGGTGCTCACCGGCCGCCGCGATGCCATGGGGGGGCTGCGCCAGCACGGCGGCATCTCGGGCTTTCCCAAACGATCCGAGAGCGAATACGACACCTTCGGCACGGCTCACTCGTCCACGTCCATTTCGGCCGCACTGGGCATGGCGGCAGCCTCTCGCAACCTCGGCGAAAACAAGGGGTCCGGACGGCGTCGCCATGTGGCCGTGATCGGTGATGGGGCCATGACCGCCGGCATGGCGTTCGAGGCCATGAACAACGCCGGGGTCACGCCCGATATCGACCTGCTGGTGATCCTCAACGACAACGACATGTCGATCTCGCCACCGGTGGGGGCGCTCAACAAGTACCTCGCCCGGGTGCTTTCGGGCCGGCAGGTGTCCATGGCCCGCGACATGGCGCGCTCGGTTCTCTCCAAGGTGCCCCCGGTCTACGAACTGGCCAAGCGCCTCGAGGAGCACGCCAAGGGCATGGTGGTGCCGGCCACGATGTTCGAGGAGTTTGGCTTCAATTACTTCGGCCCCATCGATGGCCACGACCTCGATGCCCTGATTCCCACCCTGCAGAACCTGCGCGAGATGCATGGCCCGGTGTTTCTGCATGTCATCACCCGCAAGGGTCAGGGCTACAAGCTCGCCGAAGCCGATCCCATCCTCTATCACGGGCCGGGCAAGTTCAACCCGGCCGAGGGCATCAAGAAGCCGGCTTCTGCAGGCAAGCCCACCTACACCCAGGTGTTCGGCGACTGGCTGTGCGACATGGCCGCGCTCGATGACCGTGTCGTGGGGGTCACGCCGGCCATGCGTGAGGGCTCGGGTCTGGTGGAGTTCGAGCGGCGCTTTCCGCAGCGCTATTTCGATGTGGGCATTGCGGAGCAGCATGCCGTGACCTTTGCCGCCGGCATGGCCTGTGAAGGGCTCAAGCCGGTGGTGGCCATTTACTCCACCTTCCTGCAGCGGGGCTACGACCAGCTCATCCACGATGTGGCCCTGCAGAATCTGCCGGTGGTGTTCGCCCTCGATCGAGCCGGTCTGGTGGGTGCCGATGGCGCCACGCATGCCGGCAACTACGATCTGGCTTTCATGCGCTGCGTCCCCAACATGGTGGTCATGGCCGCCAGCGATGAAAACGAATGCCGCCAGATGCTCTACACGGCGTTCTGCCATGAAGGCCCAAGCGCGGTGCGCTATCCGCGGGGCTCCGGCCCAGGCGTCGAGGTGCGCAAGGACCTCACCCGACTGCCATTCGGCAAGGGCGAGGTCCGTCGAGAGGGTCGGCGCATCGCCATCCTGGCCTTTGGCTCCATGGTGCAACCGGCCTTGCTGGCGGGGCAGTCGCTCGATGCCACGGTGGTCAACATGCGTTGGGTCAAGCCCGTGGATGCCGATCTCATCGAGGCGCTGGCCCGAACCCACGACGCCTTTGTCACGGTTGAGGAGCACGCCATCCTGGGCGGTGCCGGCAGCGCCTGCCTGGAGGCCATGGCCGATCGCGGGGTCATTCGCCCGGTGCTGCAATTGGGCCTGAAAGACCATTACATCGATCAGGGGGATCCTGCCCTGTTGCTCAAACTCGAGGGGCTGGATGCCGCCGGAATCGAGCGATCGGTCCGTGAGCGTTTCGCAGACCTCATCGCCGGCGAGGGCGCTCCGAGGCTGGTCGCCAGCCGCTGAGTTAGAGTGTCGGGTCGTGTGTCCCTTTCCGGAGCCTTCATGAATTCGCGCGATCCGCTTGCCTCACCCATGGGTGCGGACACGGCCATGCCCGATGTCCAGGGCAGTGTCGACCACCGTCAGATGCCGATCCAGCGGGTGGGTGTCCGCGGTCTGCGCTACCCCATGATCTGGCAGGCCGGGCATCGGGCCGGTGATGTCCCCACGGTCGCCGCCTGGGGCCTGTTCGTCGCCCTGCCTGCCGACCAGAAGGGCACCCATATGTCGCGCTTCATCGCCCTGCTCGAGGAGCGTGCGCGCAACCTCGGCATGGCCGGCATGCTGCCCTTGCATGCCCACATGCTCGAGTTGCTGCAGGCTGAGTCCGGGCGCATCGAGGTGAGCTTTCCGCTCTTTTTGCTCAAGACCGCTCCGGTGTCCGGAGTGCAGAGCACGCTCGACTACGACCTGTCGATCACCATCGATGGCTCGGCTCAGGCGCCTGAGCTCAAGGTGCGCATTCTCGTGCCCGTCACGAGCCTGTGCCCCTGCTCCAAGACCATCTCGGAGTACGGCGCCCACAACCAGCGCTCTCATGTCACTGCCGAGGTGGTACTCGAGCCGGGTGTCGATCTCGATGTCCAGGACCTGATCGAGCGTATCGAACAGCAGGCCTCGTGCGAGCTCTACGGTCTGCTCAAGCGGGTCGACGAAAAGCACGTGACCGAGCGGGCCTACGACAATCCCAAGTTTGTTGAGGATCTGGTGCGCGATGTGGCCGGCACGGTTCGGGCCACGCCCGGAGTGCGGGCCTTCGTGGTCGAGGGCGAAAACTTCGAGTCCATCCACAACCACTCGGCCTACGCCTGCATCACCTCCTGAGCGTCTCCGGGGACAGCCACCGGTGACGCTCGATCAGGGCGAGCGTGGCCTGTGCACCATCGGGTGTCCATCGCGCCTCCTGGATCGACGCCCAGGCCTCCTGGGGCGATAGCGCCAGGATGGCTTCATGCTCGCCATCCACAACGCGCGGCGGGTCGTCGGACGGGATGAGCAGCTCGTACAGGGCGATGCGCTCGCGATGGGTCACCGTCAACCCCTGATCGAGGGTGTCGTAGCAGATCTCGAGTGACCCGCAGGGTTGCGCGGTCTGGGCGATGAGCGGCTCGATGCCCGCCTCCTCGCCACATTCCCTGACCAGGGTGCTCATGGTGTCGTCAAAACCGCTGATGCCGCCCGCAACCAGTGCATCAAGACAACCTGGGTCCACCGGTTTGGTGGCCGCGCGGCGGGCGATCCAGATCCGTGGGCCCTGGGGCGTCAGCGTATAGACGCTCGCCTGAACCGACGGCAATTGCAGACCCAGGGGACGCAGGAGGGCGCGCTCGATGCTGAATCGGGCCTGCCCATGGTCGCGAACCACGATGCGCTCGTCGCGCCAGCCCGGCAGCCCCCAGCGCTCGCGCACCTGCTCGGCCCAGTTCGCCAGCACCGCACTGCGGCTGCTGAATGTCGCCAGTGGTGCAACCAGGCTCAACCTGCCCTGATCGTCGAGATGAAAGGGTGAGGGCGGGTTGAGCAGTCGTTCAAGCCATTCCGGATGCACGCAGCCAATGGCCGTGCCCTCGAGAAACAGCGGAGTCATGGGGGGCAGGCCAGGGCCGGCCTAGTCACGGAAATTGCCGAAGCCCAAGGGGAGTTGCTGCATGTCCTTGCGAATCAGGGCGATCGCAGCCTGAAGGTCATCGCGCTTGGCGCCACTCACCCGCACGGTGTCGCCCTGGATCGAACCCTGCACCTTCATCTTGGCGTCCTTGAGCAGTTTCACGATCTTCTTGCCATCTTCGGTCGAGACGCCATGGCGCACCGTGATGCCCTGCTTGACCTTGTCGCCACCGATTTTCTCGACGCTGCCATGATCCAGAAACCGCACATCGACATTGCGCTTGGCCAATTTGGCGAGCAGGACATCCTTGACCTGCCCGAGCTTGAAGTCATCGTCGGCATAGGCCGTGATCAGATACTCCTTGAGCTCGAGGCGGGCGTCTGAGCCCTTGAAATCGAACCGGTTGGTGATTTCCTTGTTGGCCTGATCGATGGCGTTGCGGATCTCTACAGCATCCGCTTCGCAGGTCACGTCGAATGAGGGCATGCTCGCACTCCGGTCAGTCGATCCATTTCTCGAAGAACAGCGCACGACCCATGGCCGGATCGAGTTCGTAGGGGTCGAATCCCGCCGACCGGTAAAGGCCGATCGCCCGGGTATTGCCTTCGAGCACTTCGAGCGTGAGTTTGCAGCATCCGCGCGCTTTTGCGTAGGCCTCGGCCGCCGCCATCAGGGCCCGCCCCACGCCGCGCCCACGCCACGAGGCCGTGACGGCAATATCGTGAAGGTTGAGCAAGGGCTGGGCCCGGAAGGTGGAGACCCCCTCGAAGGCATTGAGCAGGCCAATGCACTGGCGCGCCGAGGCGGCAAGCGCCGATGATCCCTCCGGCCCAGGCATCGCCTGCGGCTCAGTCAGGCTGGGGCCGGCCCGAACAGGCTTGGGGTTGCTCAGCCATGCCAGCCAACCCACGTAATGCGCCCTGTCGGCCAGCAGGCGAGGCAGTCGTGCGAGGGCTTCATCCTGCAGGGCCGAGGCACCGCCTTGCGGGCTGAGTGCGTATTCCCTGAGCATGGCCTGAAGCCCTTCGACATGCGAGGGATCACCCAGATCGATCGGGATGACCTCGATGATCGGGGGCTGTTCCACCCCCAGGGAGGTCATCGCGCTTGGGGCCTCCGCGCTCACTCAGGCCTCGCTCGAATCCCGGTCAGATCGCGCTCAGGCCCTGGATCCGCTGGCCTTGGCTTTGGTTGCCCGGGTTTTGGACGGTGAAGCTTTCGCCTTGGCCTTGACTGCCTTGGCCTTGGCGCTGTCGGCGGCGGCCTGGGCCTTGGCGCCAGCGATCCGCATGCGCAGGGCGTTCAGCTTGATGAACCCGGCTGCATCGGCCTGGTTGTAGGCGCCGCCATCGTCATCAAAGGTGGCAATGCGGGTATCGAAAAGCGATTGCTTGGAGGTGCGGCTGGTGACGATCACATTGCCCTTGAAGAGCTTGACCACCACCTTGCCATTGACGGTCGCCTGAGTGTGATCGATCAGCACCTGCAGCGCCTTGCGCTCGGGGCTCCACCAGTAGCCGTTGTAGACCAGACTCGCATAGCGCGGCATGAGGTCGTCCTTGAGGTGGGCCACTTCACGGTCGAGGGTGAGCGATTCGATTGCACGGTGGGCGCGCAGCAGGATGGTGCCCCCGGGGGTTTCGTAGCAGCCGCGCGACTTCATGCCCACATAACGGTTTTCAACCAGATCAAGGCGCCCTACGCCATGCTTGCCACCCAGTCGATTGAGTTCGGTGAGCAGTTGGGCGGGCTTCATCTTCACGCCATTGATGGCCACCGGATCGCCGTTGGCAAAGTCGATCTCGACCAGCTCGGGGCGGGCCGGGGCCTTTTCAGGCGAGACGGTCAGACGCCACATGTCCTCAGAAGGTGCACGCGCGGGGTCTTCGAGCACGCCGCCTTCGTAGCTGATGTGCAGCAGGTTGGCGTCCATGGAGTAGGGCGCCTCGCCCTTGCGCTTCTTGTAGTCGACCGGAATGCCGTGCTTGTCGGCATAGGCGAGCAGCTTGTCGCGCGACAGCAGGTCCCACTCACGCCAGGGAGCAATCACCTTCACGTCGGGCATGAGAGCGTACGCCCCCAGCTCGAATCGGACCTGGTCATTGCCCTTGCCGGTGGCGCCATGGCTGATCGCATCGGCCTTTTCGCGGCGGGCGATCTCGACCAGACGCTTGGCGATCAGCGGGCGCGCAATGGAGGTGCCCAGCAGATACTCGCCCTCGTAGAGCGCGTTGGCCCGGAACATCGGAAAGACGAAGTCGCGCACGAACTCCTCGCGCAGATCCTCGATGTAGATCTTCTTCACGCCGAACATCTCGGCCTTCTTGCGCGCGGGCTCAAGCTCCTCGCCCTGGCCGATGTCGGCCGTGAAGGTGATCACCTCGCAGCCGTAGGTGTCCTGGAGCCACTTGAGGATGACGGAGGTATCGAGGCCGCCCGAGTAGGCGAGCACAACTTTCTTGACGTTCGACATGACGGCGATTGCAGGAGGATGACAAACCCGAGATTGTGCCAGTTTCGCCAGCGCCCCCGGTATTGCCTGTGGCTCAGACGCAGACTCACGATGACGGCGACACCCGCCCGGGAGGCCTGCGGGGTCACATGCGAGAATCGGGAATGGTTTCCAATGAGTTTCAAGTCCCGGGCAGAGGCTCGCCCCTGCAGCGCCGACTGCCCTGGATCCTGGCCGGATTGTCCACCCTCGGCCCGTTCGCGATCGATACCTACCTGCCGTCGTTCGGTGCCATCGCAGCCGATCTTGGGGCCACCGAGTTGCAGGTGCAGCAGTCGCTCACGGCCTACATGCTGCCCTTTGCGATCATGGCGCTGTGGCATGGCGCCGTTTCCGATGCACTGGGACGACGGCGGGTGGTGCTCGCCGGCCTGATCGTCTTTGCGCTCGCCTCGGTCGGCGCCGCGCTGGCCACGAGCATTGGCGAGCTCTGGTTCTGGCGTGCGATTCAGGGCGCCGTGGGAGGCACCGGCATGACGGTCGGTCGTGCCGTGGTCCGCGATGTGGCCGATGGCCCCATGGCGCAGCGCATGATGTCGCAGGTCACCATGATGTTCGCGGTGGCGCCAGCCATCGCGCCCATCCTGGGAGGATGGCTGGCCGAACAGTTCGGCTGGCGTTCGATCTTCTGGTTTCTTGCAGCGGTGGCCGCCCTGATCGCCTGCGCCTGCGCGCGCTGGTTGCCCGAGACTCTGCCCCGCGAACGCCGCCAGCCCATGCAGGCGGCCTCCCTGCTGCAGGCCTACCGAGGCCTGTTCACCCATGCGGGGTTCTTGCGCCTGGCCTTCACGCTCGGGCTCAATTTCGCCGGGTTTTTTGTCTATGTACTGGCTGCCCCCGTCTACCTGCCCCGGGTGTTGGGCCTGGAGAACACCCAGTTCGCCTGGCTCTTCATTCCTGCAGTGGCCGGCACGATGCTGGGTGCCTTTGCCTCCTCCAGACTCGCTGGGCGTCTTTCCAGGCTGCAGTGCATCCGCATCGGTTACGGCCTGATGTTCGCGGCGGTGATGGCGCAGATCGCAATGGCGATCGGACTCGAGCCCCAGCGCGTACCCTGGGCCACCCTGCCCCTGGTGGTCTACAACACCGGTCTGGCGCTCGCCATGGCTTCGTTGCAGCTCATGCTGCTTGATCTCTTCGATACCCGGCGCGGCATGGCGTCTTCGGGCATGGCCTTCACCCAGAGTGCCACCAATGCGGCTGTGGCGGCCCTGGTGGCGCCACTCCTGTGGCACTCTGCGCTCGCGATGGCTCTGGGCGCGCTCGCGAGCCTGCTGGGCGCAGCCGCACTGTTTGCCTGGCATCAGCGCAGCACGAAGCGGTGAGTCATCCAGAACCCAGAACCGTTCCGACCCGTTCAACTTCACTCCTTGCCCCTTTGATGCCATGAACACGAATGCCCTCAAGCCCCGCACCGGCGGTCAGATCCTGGTTGATCAACTGGTCCTGCATGGCGCAAGCCGGGCCTTCTGTGTACCCGGCGAAAGCTTTCTGGCTGTCCTCGACGCCCTGTACGACGTGCGCGAGCAACTGCCTCTGGTGGTGTGTCGGCAGGAAGGCGGCGTGACCAACATGGCCGAGGCCTGGGGCAAGCTCACGGGTACCCCCGGCATTGCCTTTGCCACCCGCGGCCCGGGTGCCACCAATGCCTCGATCGGCGTGCATACCGCCTTTCAGGATTCCACGCCTCTGATCCTCTTCATCGGACAGGTGGGCACCGATTTCATCGAGCGCGAGGCCTTCCAGGAGGTCGACTACCGACGCATGTTCGGCCCGATGGCCAAGTGGGTCGCCTCGATCGATCGTGCGGATCGCATGCCCGAATTCATTCAGCATGCATTCCATGTGGCCACGTCGGGGCGTCCGGGCCCGGTGGTTCTGGCCCTCCCTGAGGACATGCTCACCACGGTTGCAACCGTGGCCGATGCCAAGCCCTACCGCGCAGCGGTTCCCGCGCCCAGTGCGGCTGCGCTGCAGGAGTTTGGCGAGCGCCTGGCCGGGGCCCAGAGCCCGCTGCTGCTGGTCGGCGGTTCACGGTGGGATGCGGCCTCGCGCGCGGCCATGCAGGCTTTCGCCCATCAATGGGGCCTGCCGGTGGCCTGCGCCTGGCGTTATCAGGATGCCTACGACAACACCGACAGTCACTACATCGGCGAGGTGGGTATCGGCCTGAACCCCAAGCTGGCCGAGCGGGTGCGCAACGCCGATCTGCTGATCGCCGTGGGTGTGCGGTTGGGGGAAATGACCACGCAGGGCTACACGCTGGTGGAGTCGCCCACGCCGCGCCAGCAGCTTGTGCATGTCTTTCCCGGGCCGGATGAATTCGGTCGGGTGTTTCACGCGACCCAAGCCATCGTGTCAGGCTCGATCGAATTTGCGCAGGTGCTGGCCAGTATCGATGCTTCGGCTGCGGCGGCCTGCGCCGCACGATTCAAGCCGGCGCTGGAGCAGGCTCGTGCCGAATTTGCCGCCTGGCGGGTGCCGCGCAGCCAGCCCGGTTCGCTCAGCTACCCGGACTGTGTGCTGCACATGGATCAGGTGCTGCCCGCCAATGCGCTCTTCACCAACGGTGCGGGCAACTTCGCCACACCCCTGCATCGCTTCTATCGGCATCGCACTCACAAGTCCCAGCTCGCGCCCACCTCGGGCGCCATGGGCTATGCGGTGCCCGCCGCGGTGGCAGCCGCCTTGCGACATCCGGATCGCCCCGTGCTGGCCGTGACCGGCGACGGCGACTTCATGATGAACGGGCAGGAACTGGCCACCGCCGTGCAGTACGGCGCGCGGCCCATCGTGCTGCTGGTCAACAACGGCATGTTCGGCACCATCCGCATGCATCAGGAGCGCGAATATCCGGCGCGCGTGTACGGCACGGCGCTGCGCAATCCCGATTTTGTGAAGCTGGCGCAGGCCTATGGCTGCCATGCCGAGCGGGTGACCGAGACCGCCCAGTTCCCCGATGCCCTGCAGCGCGCGCTGGCCTGCGGTACGGCGGCTCTCATCGAACTCGTGATTGACCCGCAGGCCATCACGGCGGCGACCACCATCGACGAGATCCGTGCCAAGGCGCTGCAAGAGGCGGCTTCCAGGGCTTGATCAGCTCCAGGGCATTTCTTTCCAGAGTTGACGCAGCACGGCTTCGGTCTCGCGCAGTTCGGTTTCATAGGCTGGCGGTGCGAGATAACGCAGGGGCGTGAAGGCGGCAACGGACTTCGCCTGAAACTCGGGATCGGCGGCTGCCTTGCCCACCGCCGTCACGAGCGCCTCGCGGATGTCGGCGGGCAGGCCCTTGGGTGCAGCAATGCCGCGCAGTGAAGCCGACACGATGTTGTGGCCCTGCTCCTTGAAGGTTGGCATGTCGGGCGCCAGATTGGTGCGCTCGACGCTCATCTGACCCAGGGCGCGGAACGGGGAGCCCCCCTTGATGAAGCCCAGCACCTCACCGACATTGGCGGCGGCCAGCATGACGGTCTGTGACTGGAGGTTCGTTCGGGTTTCGGCTGTGCCCTTGAACGGTACGTGGGTCATCTTCACGCCAGCCTGTCGTTCGAACATCATCATGGCCAGATGATCGTCCGACCCGATCCCGGTGGTGCCCACCGTGACCTTGCCCGGATTGGCCCGCGCGAATGAGGCCAGATCGGCGAGGCTCTTGATCGGACTGTCGGCATGGACGGCGAAGACGCCGGGGTCATCGATCACATTGCCGATCAGGTCGTAGTTCTGCCAATGAAAATTGACCTTGCGCTCGATCGGGATCGACAGTGCATTGGGGGTGTTGATGAATCCGATGGTGCCGCCATCAGGCTTGGCCGCAGCCAGTTCGGCAAAACCGATCGCGCCACCGGCACCCGGCCGGTTCATGACGACCACCTTGGCGCCCCCGCCCAGATACTTCTCGATGAACGGTGCAATCAGGCGCGCGGTGATGTCGGTGCCGCCACCCGGCGCATAGGCCACCAGCATGCGGATCGGGCTATCGGATGGCCAGGCGGCCCGGGCGACCCAGGGCGCACCGGCCAGTGCAGTACCGGCGACCAGGCCTGCGGTCAGGCGTCTGCGGGCGGGTGCTGCCGGCAGGGTGTCCGGTGATCGATGGGATGAATGAGTCTCAGCCGTCACGGCAGAGGCGGTGGCGATATCGGCCTGGGATGGGTGCATGGGATGTCTCCTGGCGGGGGAAGGTCTGATGGGGATTGAAAAGAGGGATTGGGAAGGGCGTCTCAAGCATGAAACCTGCTTCATGAATCGGCCGGGCTCAACCGAACGCCCTTCGAAGCCGCTCGACAACACGCGGCCACACCTCGGGGTTGGCGATGCGCGCAGGGCGCTCGCCATGGGCGATCTGCAGGATCTGTTGCGCGGCGATGCTGGCGATGTTGCGGCGGCACTCGTGGGTCACACCTCCGGTATGAAAGGTGGCGTACACCGTATCGAGTGCGAGCAGCGGATGGTCGAGCGGGGGCGGTTCCTGATCCCAGACATCGATGCCAGCACCCGCCAGATGGCCCGACCGAAGGGCCTGCACCAGGGCCGATTCATCGTGAATGCCGCCGCGCGCGGTATTGATGAAGATGGCCCCGCGCTTCATGCGCGCAAAGGCCTGCGCATTCATCACGCGCAGGGTGGTGGCATCGCGCGGGCAATGCATCGAGACCACATCGCTGGTTTCGAGCAGTTGTTCGAAATTGCAGGGCTCGGCACCTCGGGTGCGAATCGTGGCTTCATCGAGCAGGGGATCGAAGGCCAGTACCTTGAGCCCGAAAGCCTGCGCCAGGCATGCCACACGAGTCCCGATATGGCCGATGCCCACCAGCCCGATGGTTTTGCCGGCGATTTCATGTCCCATGACATCTTCACGCGAAAACCCGCGTTCGCGACGCAGCAGGCGATCGCCTTCAGCCATGCGTCTTGAAACCCCGAGCAGCAACCCGAGCGTGTGCTCGGCGACCGAGACCGCGTTGCCTCCCGCCTGGTGAACCACCGCAATGCCTGCGTTGGTGCAGGCATCGACATCGATGGTGTCGTAGCCCGCACCGGAGGATGAGGCCACGAGCAGTCCGGGGCAGCGCTCGATCAGCGGCGCACGAACATGAAGATGCGCCGGCAGCTCGTCCTTGGCGGCCGAGCAGTGGTAGACCTGCGCCTGCCCCAGAGCCTGCCAGACCTCGGGGCTGTCAGCGATGCCCATCACAGCCAGACGAACCGCAGGGTCCGAGCCGAGCAGTTCATCAAAGGACGAATCGATCCAGAGCGAGGTGCGTACGATGTTGAGGGCCATGCTGACAAGGATAGCCGAGCAGCCCGCTGCGCTGGACCGGGCCGGCGGCTGGCCTGTGGCAGGCTTGCGATTCACTTCGGGCAAGCGCCCCATCACCACAGCCCACCTGACGAGGCCGTCCTCCTTCATGTTCCGTCACAGCACCTCCTTGCATCAGATCCCCTCCATTCGAGCCCGGCTCACCTCAGGTCTCATCCTGCTTTGCCTGCTGGTCATTCTTGTGCCTGACGCTCGCGCGCAGCAGCGCGATCCGCGTCAGGTGGCTGAGCAGCTGCAGATTGCGGGTGTGAGTCGATGCATCTCCGTGATCACGATCTGGTCGGCGGGCATGGTGAATACACCCTCGATCCGCGCCGACGGGCCCGAAATGCGGGCGAACAGCGCACTCATGGATTTTTATGGGCGTGCCAGACGTCATCTGATCAGCTCCATGGGTAACCCCGCGGTCTCCGGAGCGATCGACAACATGGTTCGCCAGCAGGGCGAGTACTTCGGGAATCTGGTCCGTTTTCAGGGATGGGATGCCGTCATTCCGGAGTACAGAAAGTGCGCCCAGTGGGCTCAGGCCGACGGGACGTCGTCGCCCCAACCCAATGCCGTGCGTACCGCGCCCGCGCTACCCCCTCCATCGCCCCAAGCGTCCGCCCCGGCTGCTCCCGCCGCGACCGTACCGCCCGCACGGAGCGATGCAGCCCCGGCCAGACCGACGTTGTGTGACGAACTGGCGGGCTCGCCCATGGACCCGGTGCGGGTGACCCCGGGGGTTGCCTGGGATCGTCTCGATGCGGCCCGTGCAGTTCCTGCCTGCCGTGAAGCGGTGACGTCCGCTGATCGCAACCCGAGGCTGTGGTTTCAATACGGCCGGGCACTGGAGCGGGCCAATCAGTTGCCTCAGGCCATCGAGGCCTATCGACGCGCCACCGAACTCGACCATGCGGCGGCCCACAACAATCTCGGGGAACTGTACCGGGATGCCAAGGGGGTGCCGCGCGATGTCTTGCGGGCCGAGGATCTGTTCGCGCGTTCAGCCAAACTGGGCAGCAGCGAGGGCGCAGACAACCACCGGACGATCCGCAAGACTCACGCGCGCTACTTCTGAACGCAGGTGTCAGGCAGCGTGGGGTGGCCAGAGCAGGGCCGGGCCGAGTTCATCGAGGCGGTTGACGCCCAGCATGGCCATGCCGCGCAGGATCTCCTGCTGCATGAGGTGCACGGCCCGGTTGGCGCCGGCCAGCCCCCCTACGGCTGCCGCGTAATTGAAGGGGCGACCCGCAAAGACCAATCGCGCGCCCAGCGCGAGAGCCATCAGCGCATCGGTGCCCCGTCGCACGCCGGAGTCCATCATCACGACCATCTCGGGGCAGGCTGCGACGATCGTCGGTAACACCTCGAGCGGGGACACGGCGCCGTCGAGCTGTCGTCCGCCATGATTGGACACAATGATTCCTTCGGCTCCGGCATCGCGTGCATGACGTGCGTCGTCGGCATGCAGGATGCCTTTGACCACCAGGCGTCCGCGCCATTGCTCACGAATGTGCCGCAGGTGAGCCCAGGTGAAGTGACCGCGCGAGGCCATGTCACGCTCGACCGTGCGCGAGACGATGGGCGCCCCCCGGGTGGCTGCATTGTTTTCGAAGTGCGGCATGCCGTGCTTGAGCAGGGTGCGCGCAAAGGTGCCCAGCAGCCAGCGGGGCCGAGACAAACCCTGCCAGGCCAGGCGGATCGACGGACGCAAAGGCGTTGAGAATCCCGCCCGAAGGTTGTTTTCGCGGTTGGCACTCGCGGGTGTGTCCACGGTGATCACCAGGGTGCCAAATCCTGCGCGTGCAACCCGATCGATCAGGGCCTCGATATCGGGCATGCGCCCTGGCAGATAGGCCTGAAACCAGACCTGAGGGTTGGCTTGGGCGATCTGCTCCATCGGAATCAGCGAGGAGCCACTCATGATCATGGGGATCTGGCCCCGCCCGGCCGCCTGCGCCAACACCAGATCGCCGCGGTAAGCCGTGAGCGCGCAGATGCCCATCGGAGCCATGCCGAAGGGTGCGGCCCAGGTCTGCCCCCAGAAGGTCTGTTCGCTGGTGCGAGCTGAAATGTCGACCATCACCCGGGGCACAAATCGCCAGGCGTCGAAGGCGGTTCGATTGCCTGCACGCGATCGGTTGCCCTCCACTCCGCCACTGACATATTCGAAGAGCGGATGGGGCAGATGTCTGCGGGCTGCCCGCTCAAAGTCATCAAGACAAAGAATGGAATCGAGATTCATGCGGTGCGAAAGGGATCGGGAGTGGCAACGCAGCGTTGGCTGGGGATCTGCAGATCAATAGTGTGGCGGACGCTCGTTGTGTTGGCCCGAGGGACCGCCTTCCTGGGCGCTCGCCAGTGCATCGCGCAGGCGTTGCACTTCGCGGGCCAGCACGGCAATCTGATCCTGCTGGGTCGCCACCATCCGATTGAGATGATCGAGCAGATCCTCGGCCAGACTGACCTTTTCTTCCAGTCGAGTCAGGCGATTTGAATCGGGCGTATCCATCGGTTCGGCAAGGGTCGGTTCGGTACATGGTGCCACAGGCCATCCGTTGTATTGTCTGGCTGAACATGGATCGCGCATGATCCCGAGGAGGAGCCCATGACCACGCGTGTTGAAGCAACCCAGTCCTCGCTGCTCACCGGGGCAGGCCGCGAGGATCCCGCAACGCCACCCCCTGTGCTGTGCGTGGGCACTGCAGGGATGTCGGTGTGGTTCAGCCGGGATCTGGGCCAGACCTGGGATCGTCCGTACAGCGAGAGTGGGCTCTATCTCGAGGCCCGGGTCTGGGCGCTTTCAACCCATCCTGCCACGCCCGCAGAGGTGCTGGCAGGCACGGATTCCGGGCTCTACCGCTGGCGTGAGCGTGACCAGCACTGGACCCACCTGCCTGGGCCCTTGGATTCCACCTGCACATGGGCGATTGCCCGACGCGCCGATGATCCCGACGTGATCGTCGCCGGGACCCATCCCGCCGCCCTGTGGCGTTCGAATGATGCGGGTCAGACCTGGCAAGCCTTGCCGGCGGCCCTGGCGCGTGAATGCATCTTCGTGCATCGTC
>Ga0255101_1000118_pt1 | contig 21290 bp, 18 predicted proteins | sample Colum_Colum_RepC_2_FD_188588 | JGI IMG/M metagenome (GOLD analysis project Ga0255101, IMG submission 188588) | Freshwater microbial communities from Columbia River, Oregon, United States - Colum_Colum_RepC_8d | ecosystem: Environmental > Aquatic > Freshwater > River | place: USA: Oregon...
GCTCATTGTTGCTGCTGCCATAGCCCTTTGTGCCTGTCGCGAAGAGCCCCCTCTGTCGCCCCCTCGCCCGGCCAAGCTGATAACGGCAGGTGAAACCCAGGGCGTTAACGTGGCCGAACTCGCCGGGGAAGTAAAGGCCCGCGTGGAGTCTGGCCTGGGTTTTCGAGTCGGCGGAAAGCTCATCTCACGGCGTGTGGAAAGCGGCCAGCGCGTGCGCCGTGGCGAGGAGCTCGCTCGCCTTGACGCACGAGACTTCCAGCTCTCCGACCGGTCCGCCGACTCGGCGCTGACCGCCGCCACCGCGCGGGTGGAGAACGCGCGCGCCGACTACGCGCGTTATAAAGAGCTCGCCAAAAAAGGTTTCGTTTCCACCACGGACCTGGAGCGCAAGCGCGTTGAACTCTCTGCAGCGGAAGCACAAATGCAACAGGCAGAAAGCGACCTCTCGCTGCAAAAGAACCGCCTCGCCGATACTGTGCTACGCGCCGACAGCGACGGCATCGTGGTGGCGGTACTGGCGGATGTCGGCGAAGTCGTCGGGGCCGGCCAGCAGGTGATCCGACTCGCGCATGACGGCCCGCGCGAAATCGAAGTGGAATTCCCCGAACATCGTACGATGCTGGCCCGGGCAGCAAGGGCCGAAGTGTCGCTGTGGGCGCGCCCTGACATGAGACTGCCTGCCACGCTGCGGGAGCTCGCCGCCGCCGCCGATCCAGTCACCCGCACCTTCCGCGCCCGCTACACCGTGAAAGCGCCGGCCGATGCCCTCGCCCTCGGCCAGTCCGCCACGCTGTACCTGACGTTGCTCGCGCCGAAAAACGGTGGCGTGCGCCTGCCCGTGTCTGCGGTGTTTGGCAAGAACCGACAATCACTGGTATGGGTCTACGACGCGACTTCCTCCACCGTGAAACAACGGGCGGTGCAGATCGTCGGTGCCGACGGCAACGACATGATCGTGGCAGGCCTCGCCTTCGGCGAGCAGGTCGTGACGGCCGGCGTGCATATGCTCGCAGAGGGCCAAAAGGTCGTCCCGTTCACACCACCCAAGCGCTGAGCACGGGAATCTGACATGACGACCAACTACCCGCCTGCCCACCACAACACCGCTGCCGGCCGGACCGCCGAGCGCTTCAACCTCTCGCGCATCGCCATCCAGAACCCGGCGATCACTCTCTACCTGCTCATCGTGCTGCTTATCGCCGGCAGCGCCGCTTACTTCCAGCTCGGACAGGACGAAGACCCCCCCTTCACCTACCGCATCATGGTGATCCGCGCCTTCTGGCCCGGCGCCACCGCCACGCAGATGGCCCAGCAGGTCGCCGACCCCATCGAGAAGACGCTGCAGGAAATGCCGAGCATGGAAAGGATCCGCAACTATTCCAAGCCCGGCGAGACCACCTTCCTGATAGAACTCACGGACTCCACCCAAGCCAAGGACGTTCCTCAAATTTGGTATACGGTGCGCAAGAAAATCAGCGACATGCGCCAGCTCCTGCCAGCCGGCGTGCAGGGGCCGGTGTTCAACGATGAATTCGGCGATGTATATGGCGTCATCTATGCGCTCTCCGGTGACGGTTTCTCATCTGCCGAACTGCGCGATCACGCCGAACTGATACGTCAGCAGCTGCTGCAAGTGCCCACTGTGGCCAAGGTTGAGCTGCTCGGCCTCCAGCAGGAGCAAATCCATGTAGAGATATCGCAGCGAAAGCTCGCAAGGCTCGGCATCGGCCTGCCCGAGATAGTTGCCGCCCTGAACGCACAGAACGCTGTCGCGTTCGCCGGCGAGCTGCACACCCCCAGCGACACGCTACAGGTGCGCATCGGGGGCCAGTTCGACAGCGTCGAGGCATTGCGCGCACTGCCACTGCGCTTCAACGGCCGTACCTTTCGCCTTGGCGACCTCGGCACCATCATGCGCGGCTACGAAGACCCACCCGTGCCGAAAGTACGGCACAACGGTCGCGAGGTCACCGCACTGGCAATCTCCATGGCCAAGGGCGGCGACATCATCAAGCTGGGAGAAAGCCTGAATGCAGCCACCGCCGAACTGCGGCGGCTCCTGCCGGTTGGTATCGAACTCGAGCAGATGCAGTACCAGCCGGCGGCAGTAGCGCTTTCCGTGCACGAATTCCTGCGCGTGTTGGCCGAGGCGCTCATCATCGTGCTGGGCGTGAGTTTTCTCGCGCTCGGCCTGCACAAGAACCCTTGGCGCATCGATACCCGCCCCGGCCTCGTGGTGGCGCTCTCCATTCCCACTGTGCTGGCGGCCACCTTTCTGGTGATGAACTGGACCGGTATAGACTTGCACAAGATCTCGCTGGGCTCGCTCATCATCGCGCTCGGCCTGCTGGTAGACGACGCCATCATCATCATCGAGATGACAGTGCGCAAAATGGAAGAAGGCCTGGACCGCCTACGCGCTAGCACCTATGCCTTCAGCGCAACCGCCATGCCCATGCTAACCGGCACCCTCATCACGGCGGCGGGCTTTCTGCCCATCGGGCTCGCCAACTCAGCGGTGGGCGAATACACCTTCGCCATCTTCGCGGTGACCACGGCGGCGCTGCTGATCTCGTGGTTCGTTTCCATCTACTTCGTGCCCTATCTCGGCTACAAGCTTCTGCGCGATCAGCCGCACAGCCACGGCGAGGTCTTCGATACCCCCTTCTACCGCCGCGTGCGCCGGACGGTGGATTACTGCGTGCAGCACCGCTGGCTCACCATCGGCGCCACCGTCGGCGCGCTGGTGCTGGGCGTGATCGGCATGCAGGTGGTGGAGAAGCAGTTCTTCCCCGATTCCAGCCGTCCCGAGATCCTCGTCGACCTCTGGTTACCGGAAGGCGCGTCGTTTGCCGCCAGCGAGAACCTGGCGACTCGCGTCGAAAAGCGACTGAAAGACATCAAAGGCGTGACATCGGTGTCGTCATTTATCGGCTCCGGCGTGCCGCATTTCTACTTGCCTTTGGAAGTAATCTTCCCGCAGGACAACGTTTCCCAGCTCATTGTGCTGCCAGCCTCGCACGAGGACCGCGAGCGCATCCGCCGCGATCTGCCGCGCCTGCTGGCGCAAGAGTTCCCGGAAGTCCGCACACGCGTCCAGCTGCTGCCCAATGGACCGCCCGTACCCTACCCCGTGATGTTTCGCGTGGTTGGCCCGGACTCCGCGCAGGTACGCGCTATCGCCGAGAGCGTGAAGGGCGTGCTGCGCCAAGACGCCGACATGCGCGGCATCAACGACAACTGGAACGAGGAGATCAAGGTCCTGAGCCTCGACATCGACCAGGCGCGCGCACGGGCGCTTGGGGTCGACAACGCAGGCGTGGCCCGGGCCAGCGAAACCATCTTGGCGGGCCTGCCGATCGGGCTCTATCGCGAAGACAACCGCCAGCTTCCCATCGTACTGCGCCAGCCCGAAGCAGAGCGCAACACCATCACCGCTATTGCCAGTGCCTATATGCCGACCGCCAGCGGCACCTCCATCGCCTCGGCGCAGGTCAGCCATGCCCGCTTCGACTGGGAGCCCGGCATCCTCTGGCGCTATAACGGCAACTACGCCATCACCGTGCAGGGAGACGTGCGCGAGGGCATACAGGGTGCTACAGTGGCATTACGCTTGGATGAGCAGCTACAGGCGCTGCGGGCAAAGCTGCCGGCTGGCTTCCGGATCGAGATCGCCGGCACGGTGGCGGAATCCAAGCGCGGCACGAATTCGATAGCCGCGAAGGTGCCGCTCATGCTCTTCATCATCTTCACGCTGCTGATGCTGCAGCTGCGCAGCTTCGCGCGCAGCCTGCTGGTTTTTTTGACCGGCCCGCTCGGCATCGTCGGCGCCTCGCTCACCCTGCTGCTGCTCAACAAGCCCATGGGCTTCGTGGCCACGCTCGGCATCATCGCGCTGAACGGCATGATCATCCGCAACTCAGTGATCCTGATCGACCAGATCGAGCAGGACATTGCCGCCGGGGTGGATCGCTGGACCGCCATTGTGGATGCCGCCGTGCGCCGCTTCCGTCCCATCATGCTGACCGCGGCCGCTGCGGTGCTGGCTATGATCCCGCTGATGCACAGCGCTTTCTGGGGGCCAATGGCCGTGGCCATTATGGGTGGACTGATCGTGGCCACCGCGCTCACCCTGCTCAGCCTGCCCGCCATGTACGCCGCCTGGTTCAAGGTGAGGCGTGAGGGTTAAGGGCGTGTATCTGAGCATCTGCCCCGGTTGATCCACGATGCAACAGATGGCGACGCGCGCCTGAAGGGAGAGCCGGCTGGACGATTTCAGGTAGCCCGATAAGTGGATTGGCGGGCTGACTGGGGCATCATGCCCCCATTGATCAGGAGCTGTTCCATGACCCCGACGTTCCACCGTATTTGAGTAGCACGGCGCTTTGGAGTCCAATCCCACCCTGAGGAGATTGGACATGAAGAAGCGTTTCACCGAAGAGCAGATCATCGGCTTCCTGCGCGAAGCGAAGGCCGGTCTGCAGGTAAAAGAGCTGTGCCGTCAGCACGGCTTCTCGGAAGCCAGCTATTACCTCTGGCGTAGCAAGTTCGGTGGCATGAGCGTCTCCGACGCCAAGCGACTGAAGGAGCTGGAGGCCGAGAACCCGCGGCTGAAAAAGCTTGCTGGCCGAGTCGATCCTGGAAAACGAAGTCACCCGGGAAGCCCTGCGAAAAAAGTGGTGAGCGCGCCGATCAGCCGGCAGGCGCGGGCGCTGAACCTCAGTCGCCGCACCGCCTACTATCGGCCACAGCCGGTCAGCGACTGCGATCTGCTCTGGCAGGAAGGCACCGTGGTCGGGCGTCTGCGTGTCGGTACGCTGATGAGGCGCATGCATCGCAAGCCCAACACCAGCAGGCGTGGTTAACGGCATCCGATCTACCCCTACCTGCTGCGTGGCCTGGCGATCAATCGGCCGAATCAGGTCTGGGCCATGGATATCACCTACATCCGCATGGCGCGAGGCTACGTGTATCTGGCCGCCGTCATGGACTGGTACTCACGACGGGTGCTGTCCTGGCGGGCGTCGATCACGATGGATGTCGAGTTATGTCTGGCGACGATTGAAGAAGCGATTGCCCGGCATGGCTGCCCGGAGATCTTCAACACGGATCAGGGCAGCCAGCTCACCAGCGCCGCGTTCATCGGGCTGCTGAAGGACAACGGCATCCGCATCAGCATGGATGGCAAGGGCTGCTGGCGCGACAACGTGTTCGTCGGGCGGTTATGGCGTTCGGTCAAATACGAAGAGGTGTACCTGCATGCGTATGACACGGTCTCGGCGGCCCGTGCCGGCATTGGTCGCTATCTGATGTTCTACAATCAGCGCCGACCACACTCGAGCCTTGCCCGGCTGACCCCGGATCAGGTTTACTTCAACCAGCCACCCCTGACCCAGGTGGCTTGAACCTTGGCTGACAATCCACTTATCAGGCTGTCTGAAATCGTCCAGCCGGCTCTATGTGCTGGAGCTAGATACACGTCAAAATATAGTGGCTTAATGAACCCTCCTGAATTTTCCAGGCGCTATACCAGTCCAGCGCTTGAACGCATGCGAGAAGTTCGACAAATCGCTGTAGCCAAGCGAAGCAGAGATAGTATCCAGTGTCATTGATGCATCCATGAGCATCAGCTTGGCACGATCGCATAAGGCCTCCTCCTGCAGTTCGCTGAAGGAGGTATGACACTTGGTAAGCCGACGTTTTAACGTGCTTACCGACAAATTCAAGACGGCCGCCACATGATCAATGCTCTGCCGACCGTGCACCTTGGCTAGCAGGCTTCTGACATGACCAGCGACATCATTGTTAAGATCATGCTCATCAAGCTTGGCCTGCAGTATGGCTACGATATTTTTGTAAGCGACGGGGTCAGGAAAACGGCAGACCGAGATCAAGGTTGAATGTGGCACCTTGATGAAATGCATAGGCGCATCAAAGTGTAGCCGCCCACTAACAACCTCACGATGAGTCGCTAGGGCCTCTGGCATGGGCCAAGCGATATGGATGCTAAGCTCCGGTGACTCCTCCGAAATCAGGCGCAGCAAATGCATCAGCGCTGCGGCGCTGTAGAACAGCGGGATGCGGTCGAGCACCGCATCGCCAGAGTTAACCGAGAGCGTTACCAGCAAGGCATCTTTAGACTCTTGGATGCGCGCTTTAATAACATTTGAGATCAGCGGCATAAAAGCGAGCAGACGAATAACCTCATTAATCGAGCTTGCGCTGACCAGCGACAGACTTAATAGGCCATACGAAGTCAAATGAGCATGCTCACCAGCTGCATAGCCTATGCAAGCTGCCTTTTCGGCATCAAGCGAAGGATAAGCCTCTCGGAACCAGCGCATGGGAAGCTGTGCACCCGACGTAAGTATGGTCTCAGGGTCAACCCCATCTCGCTCAATAGTGGCACGCAAGCTCGACACCGCGTCAGCATCTAGAAAATCAGATTCGAGAAGATGTGCCATGAAATGAGCCGGCATGACTGGCTCTTGGCGCATCAAAGAAGGGATCATTTGAGCCAAACTCACAAAAAACAGACCTGATGCAACATAGCTGACCAGACACTCTGCGTGCAACATCAATTTTCTGTTTTTAATTAGCACGAGTCAGTTCATGAGCCGGATAATTTTCATCTCTCACGATGGTGAATGCCACGAAGCTGCGATTTCCGATGGCAAATCACTGATGCAAATCGCGACCAGCCACGGCGTCCCAGGCATCGACGGAGACTGTGGCGGCGTCTGCGCCTGTGGCACCTGTCATGTCATTCTCGACCCACTCTGGTTCGACCGCGTCGGCCCAAGTGCGATTGATGAAGAGCAGATGTTGGGCATGACCCCGGAGCGCCAAACGACTTCGCGCCTGGCCTGCCAGGTTACGGTCAGCGCCGACATGGACGGCATGACCGTGCGCCTCCCCGAGTTCCAGATGTGATCGCCCACGCCCTCCCTTCATCACCCAGGCAGATACCCGCATGAACGTCATCGACCCGATTCTCCGCAAGGCCCAGGCCCGCATTCCTATGGACCTGCAGATCCGCGGCGTGCACCTGTTCCACAAAGTCCGCCATGCCGTGCTGCCCGACAGCCGCCCGCCCGTGTTCAGCGAGCACCCGATTCCTGATGTCGCCGACGTGGCACTGGCCGACATCGACGTGAGCAACCCCTTTCTCTATCGCCAAGGCAAATGGCGCGAATATTTCGCCCGCCTGCGCGAAGAGGCGCCGGTGCATTACCAGCCCGAGAGTGCCTTCGGACCGTTCTGGTCGGTGACCCGCTACGAAGACATCCTCACTGTCGACAAGGACCATGAGCGTTTCTCGGCTGAACCCTTCATTGTGCTCGGCGATCCCCCTGTCGGCTTGAGCATTGAGATGTTCATCGCCATGGACCCGCCCCGACATGACCTGCAACGCCAAGCCGTACAGGGGGTGGTGGCACCAAAAAACCTCAAGGAAATGGAAGGTCTGATTCGCCAGCGCGTGCAGGACGTGCTCGATCACCTGCCCACCGATCGCCCCTTTGACTGGGTGGAACAGGTATCGATTGAGCTCACCGCGCGCATGCTAGCCACCCTCCTTGACTTCCCCTACGACCAGCGCCACAAACTGGTGTACTGGTCCGATTTAGCTGCCGGTGGCCCGGACACCACTGGCGGCCCACTCGACCTAGACGAGTTCTTTCAAGGCATTATCGACATGGCGCAGCACTTATCCGCGCACTGGCATGACAAAGCGGCGCGGCGTTCTGCCGGCGAGGCCCCGGGCTACGACCTGATCAGCCTGATGCAGAGCCATGATAGCACCCGCGACCTGATCGACCGACCCATGGAGTTCCTTGGCAACCTGGCGTTGCTCATCGTTGGCGGCAACGACACCACGCGCAACTCCATGAGCGGCGGAGTGCTGGCGCTGAACCGCTTCCCGGATCAGTTCGCCAAGCTCAAGGCCGACCAGACGCTGATCCCCAACATGGTCTCCGAGATCATCCGCTGGCAGACCCCGCTGGCCTACATGCGCCGCATCGCCACCTGCGACACGATGCTGGGCGGCCAGTTCATCCGGAAGGGTGACAAGCTGGTGATGTGGTATGCCTCCGGCAACCGCGACGAGCGCCAGTTCGAGAATGCCGACGACTTCATCATCGACCGGCCGAACGCGCGCAACCACATGTCATTCGGCTTCGGCGTGCACCGCTGCATGGGCAACCGTCTGGCCGAGCTGCAGCTGCGCATCCTCTGGGAGGAGCTGCTGGCGCGTTTCGACGACATCAGCGTGCTGGAAGAACCGGGGATCGTGCAGTCCAACTTCGTGCGCGGCTACTCCAGGATGATGGTGAAGCTGACGCAGAAGTCGGCGACATGACTACCGACCGCGTTGTCATCATCGGCGCCAGCCATGCAGGTGCCCAGCTCTGCACCAGCCTGCGCCAGGAAGGCTGGTCCGGCGAGATTGTGCTGATTAGCGACGAGCCGGTGCTTCCCTACCATCGCCCGCCACTGTCCAAGACCTTTCTGGCTGGTACCGCAGGTCTGGATGACCTGCTTATCCGCCCCCCTTTGTACTACGAGAAGCAGCGCATCACGCTGCGGCCGGGTCGTGTGATAAGCATCGACCGGGCGGAGCACCGTATTTGCATGCACGATGGCGAGACGTTGTCTTACACCAAGCTGGCACTGTGCTTGGGAGCAAGCCCTCGTGCCCTCTTAATTTCCGGCGCCAATATGCATGGTGTGCACACGCTGCGGAGCGCCGCCGATGTCCTCGCTATCCGTGCCGAGGTCGCTGCGGCCCGCCGAGTCGTGATCATCGGAGCAGGCTATATCGGACTGGAGACGGCAGCGTCATTGCGCAAACTAGGTCTTGCAGTGACCGTCCTGGAAACCGCCGAACGTGTTCTACAGCGCGTCACGGCACCTACCGTGTCAGCATTTTACGCCCGAGTGCATAGTGAGGAAGGTGTGCAACTTCGCACCGGTGTGTGCATCACCGCACTCATCGGAGATGACCGGGTGCGAGGTGTGCAGCTGGCTGATGGCGAGGTTCTTGCAGCCGACCTGGTGATCGTCGGTATTGGTGTGGTGCCCAATGTAAAGTTGGCCGAGGCAGCCGATCTGGCAGTAGAAAACGGTATCGTAATCGACGCGCACGGACGCACAAGCGACCCCGACATCGTCGCCGCCGGCGACTGTGCCGCGCACCCCTGCCCGTTTACTGGCCAGCACCTTCGCCTGGAGTCAGTGCCCAATGCCGGCGAACATGCCAAGGTAGCCGCCGCCACACTCTGCGGCAAGCACAAAGTCATTAGCTCTCTACCCTGGTTCTGGTCCGACCAATACGATCTCAAGCTGCAGATCGCCGGGCTCAATAGCGGCTATGACCATGTGGTACTACGAGGAGATCCTAATGTTGGCCGTAGCTTCTCCTGCTTTTATCTTCGCAATGGTCGGTTGATCGCTGCTGATTGTGTTAACCAGCCTAAAGATTTTTTATTAAGCAAACAAATCATAAGTCAAGGACAAAGCATAGATATTAATTATTTGGCGCATGCAGACTTTGACAAGCAACCACTGCCCAGAAATTAGCCGCAACAGTTAGACTAGTAGATGGCCTTGTTGCACAAACGCCCACAGCCTGTAGGCTAGCGCGCCCATGACCCAGCCGGCTCCCGCCCAATACCGTACCACCAATTGGAAAGACTACAACGCTACCCTCAAGGCCAGAGGCTCGCTCTCGGTCTGGCTGGATCGTGACATGCAATGGCACGGCCAGCCAGACCGAGAGCGGGTCATGGCCCGCGACTTTGACCGCCAGGTAACGGAGCTTCAGGTGCGTGCTGCGATCCCGAACCAGTGCACGCGCCTGGGCACGCAACACACGATACGTGTGTCCTGAGCAGACTGGGGAAAGGGGGAGCTGCGCTCAGTGGACTAATTGCGCAACAGCGCCCAGTGGGCAACAAAGGCGGTTAGGCCGAATTTCGACCATAGTGCGCTCAGCTACGCTGCAGCAGGTTGGGCGTTTCCACTCGCAAGGCCACCATCACAGGCAATTCCCCGCCATGAGCCGGAGTTGCCATGAATGTCGCACATGAAGACCGCGTGATTTTTCGCCCCGAACTGCAGGAGCTGCTGCATGTCAGCAGCGAGACCATCCGACGCTGGCTCCTGGCCAGCAAGCTGCCCACGCCCGATGTCGCGCTGACTCGCAAGACAGTCGGCTGGAAGCGCTCCACGCTGGAGCGCGCCGGCATCAGGCTGGCGTGAGGCCGCATCCATCCAGCCAGTCCGCCCAGTCCTGCAGCATTTTCTTGCGATCCGGCAGATACTCGGCGCGGTTGTAGACCGCACGAATCTTGTTGTCAGGCACATGCGCCAGCTGGCGCTCGATGGCATCCGGCGAGTAGCCGTTCTCGTTGGCCCAGGTACTGGCCACCGACCGCCAACCATGACCCGTCATGCGGCCTTTGTAGCCCATGCGCGCCATCAGGTAGAGCACGGCATTCTCGGACATCGGTCTATCCATACGATGTGGCGCCGAGAATACATACCGTGCCTCTGGCCGGCAGCGCGCCCTGAGATGCTTTAGTAGCTCAATGGCCTGCAACGACAGAGGCACCAGATGCTCCCGCTCACGCTTCATTTTCCCGGCCGGAATCAGCCAGGTCTGTGAGGCTTCATAAATTTCAGACCATTCCATCATGCGAAGTTCGTTGGTGCGCACCCAGGTCAGCGCCAGCAACCGGCAGGCCAGCACGCTCTGCAAGTCACCTTCAAGCGCGAGTCGCTGCAAGAACTCGGGCACCTCGCGCAGACTGAGTGCGGCGAAACTTGTGGTCTTGCTGCGACCAAATGCCTTTTCAGGCCGGATCAAGGCCGCCGGATTGGTGAGGGCTAGGCCATTTTCGACCGCCCACTCGAAGACCTGACCGATCCACATGCGCACCTTGCGCACATAGACATGCAGGCCGGCCGCATCCATGCGCAGCAACTCACCAAGAAGATCCTCACGAGCAATGCTGGAAATGGGGCGTGCCAGCAATCGCGCAAGGTGCATTTCAATGCCTCGCTCTGCATTGCTGCGGTAGGATGCCGACACATCCTTGCGCCCGGCCCAGTAAGCGTCAGAGGCTTCTTTCAGCGTCATGCTCTGACGACTGATGCGACGTGGCGCCATCGGGTCTTTGCCATCGACCAAGGCCTTCTTGGCCTCGTTGCGCTTGGCCCGCGCCTCGGCAAGCGAAACCTCGGGGTATGGACCCAGACTCATGGTCTGCGGCTTGCCCGCCACGCGGTAGGCCAAGCGCCAGGTGCGCGAGCCCGTCGCAGAGACAAAAAGATGCAAGCCGCCACCATCAAACAGCTTGTAGGGCTTGTCAGCGGCCTTGGCGCCCTTGCAACGGGCATCGGTGAGAGTGTTTGTAGGCATCGTGCCGCCCTCCTCCGATTCGTACCTACAGCGATACCTACAGACTGGCTGTGGTGAACCGTGGTTTTCGGTGGTGAAGCGAGGGCAATTGTGCAAACAGAAACCCCCGGAAGCCCTGATATTACTGGGCTTGGCGGGGGTTATCTAGGGGTATTGCCAACGACGTTGGACTTGATTTGGCGGTGAGAGAGGGATTCGAACCCTCGATACGGGATTACCGTATACACGCTTTCCAGGCGTGCTCCTTCAGCCACTCGGACACCTCACCGTAGCGCTGAAGCATTGCACTTCAGCGGCGCGCAATCCTAGCGGAAGGCGCTCTGCAAGGCAAAGCCTTTTTGCGACCAATGTGCTTGGCTATCTCGACGTGGGCGGTGTTAAAATCGTTGCCCGCAAACGAGGTCGCTAGCAGTGCAACTGCTCGCACATTGAGGAACTGTATGCACGCTGAGTCAGCTGGCTCATCCCGCCTAAAACACCAGGCAGCACTCACAGCAGGCGCGCTTGGGGTTGTTTTTGGCGACATCGGCACCAGCCCTCTCTACGCTTTGAAAGAATGCTTTCACGCTGCTCACGGCCTAGCGCTAAACGAAGCGAATGTACTGGGCATTCTGTCGATGATTTTTTGGTCCATGACCATCATCGTGTCCATTAAATACATCGCCTTCATTATGCGCGCCGATAACCGCGGCGAAGGCGGCATCATGGCGCTGCTGGCATTGGCGCTACGAGCTCAATACCGTCACCCTTGGCTGCGCCCTTTGCTTATTGGCATAGGCTTGTTTGGCGCGGCGCTGTTCTTCGGCGATGGCATGATTACACCCGCCATCTCCGTGTTGTCGGCCGTGGAAGGTTTAAAGGTGGTTTCACCCGGCCTTGAGCCGTTTGTTTTACCCATCACCATCGCTGTATTGATTTCCCTATTTCTGATTCAACGACATGGCACGGCGTCTATTGGCGCTTTTTTTGGCCCGGTCATGATGGTTTGGTTTAGCACACTGACTGTGCTTGGCCTCTACAACGTTCAGCACAGCCCAGAAGTGCTACAGCTCGTTAACCCGTCATGGGCCATCAGCTTCGCCCTCGAACATCCCGTGGCTGCGTTTATTGCCATGGGCGCCGTGGTATTGACCATAACCGGTGGCGAAGCACTCTACGCTGATATGGGCCACTTTGGCCGTAAGCCGATTCGCCGCGCGTGGTTCTTCTTAGTCTTTCCCGCGCTACTGCTGAACTATGCCGGTCAGGGTGCACTGCTACTGAGCGACCCGACAGCCATTGAAAATCCCTTCTATCGATTAGTACCCGACTGGGGTCTTTATCCCCTCATCATACTGTCCACGCTGGCTACCGTCATTGCATCCCAAGCGGTCATTTCTGGTGTGTTCTCGATTGCTCGCCAAGCCATGCTGCTGGGCTACCTTCCACGCTTCGAAATTAACCACACTTCCGACCGTGAGATGGGCCAGATCTACATCCCTTTCTTCAACTGGACGCTGCTGGCCACCATTATTCTGCTGGTACTAACCTTCCAATCCTCCAGCAATCTGGCGTCGGCCTACGGCATTGCCGTGACCATGACCATGATTTGCGACGCCTTGCTGCTCCTCGTGGTGGCTCACAAATTGTGGGGTTGGCACCCCGCATTAGCGGCCGCCGTAACCCTGCCCTTTTTAATCGTCGACTTCATCTTTTTTGCCGCCACCTCGCTGAAAATTTTCCAAGGCGGTTGGTTCCCCCTACTCATTGGCGCATCCGCTTTTTTCCTGATGTCTACTTGGAAAGCGGGGCGCGACATCCTCAGTCATCGCTTGAATGCTGAGACCATGCCGCTGAAGTTGTTTGTGAATAGCATTGGTGCTGGCGCGGGCCAAACGGTACCGGGCACGGCGGTGTTTATGACTGGCTCACATCACTACGTGCCTCATGCCCTGCTACACAACATGAAGCACAACAAAATCATCCATGAGCGTAATGTGCTGCTGACATTGATTACCCGCGACGTGCCTTTTGTTGACGATAATGAGCGCGTCATCATCGAGCGTATTGCCCATGAGTTTTATCTCGTGACAGCGGCATATGGCTTTAAAGAGCAGCCCGATGTGCCCGCGCTGTTTGCACTGTGCCAAGCCCAAGGCCTGAAATTCGACATGATGGACACCAGCTTCTTCGTGTCTCGTGAGCGCATCATCGCGCATGGTCGCCACGGCATGTCGCGCTGGCGCGAGAAGATCTTTGTGGCTATGGCGCGCAATGCGGTTTCTGCCACCGACTTTTTCCAAATCCCCACCAACCGGGTGGTGGAAATGGGCACGCAGGTCGAGCTCTGAAACGATTATCTGTGTGTTGGCTGGCGGCATGCCTCTGGCTGCCGCCGGCTCATGGCAGCGAGGTATTTATCGCCGCCGCATCGGATCTGGTGTATTGCCTGGACGAGCTAAACACCGCCTTTAAGCAGACCGTCCCTTCTATTCGCCTGCGCAGCACCACCGGTTCATCGGGTAATTTCACCGCACAGATTCGTCATGGCGCACCCTTTGATGTACTGCTTTCCGCCGACGCCCTTTACCCACAAGCGCTGATTGACAGTGGTGATGCCGTTGCCACTTCGTGGACACCCTATGCCGTTGGTCGACTTGCGCTATGGACCGCTCGTGCCGATTTAGACCTTCAGCAAGGACTATACGTTTTAGCTCAGCCGGAGGTGCGGACATTTGCCATCGCAAGCCCGGATCACGCGCCGTATGGACGTGCCGCGCAAGCTGCGCTGACCCAGGCCGGGCTGTGGCAGTCCCTCAGTAATAAACGCGTGATGGGCGATAACATTGTACAAGCCCTGCAGTTTGCTCAAACCGGTCATGCCGACGTGGGAGTTCTGGCACTGTCGTTAGTTTTATCCCCAGCGATACGCCAACAAGGTCAGTTTTATTTACTACCGGATGGCAGTTACCCGCCCCTGAATCAGGTCGCCGTGGTCACACGCAAAGGTCGGCAAAATGCAGGTGCACACCGCTACGTGAAATGGCTGGTCAGCCCACAAGCCCAAGCCATATTTTCGCGCCATGGCTTTTTAAGTCCCGGCCACGTACCGGTGCCTTCGGCAGGCCCGAAGCCCCTGCCATGACAAGCCTCTTGGATTTATCCCCTGGGCTTTGGCAGGCTCTGTTCTTAACGCTAGGTTTGGCCACTTGCACCACCTTTCTTCTCTTGGTGATTTGCATTCCGCTGGCCAATTGGCTGAACACGCGTCAAGGCCATTGGGTGCTTTTACTGGAAACCTTGCTGACACTGCCAATTGTGCTGCCACCCACCGTCATCGGTTTTTATTTATTGCTCGCCATGTCGCCCCAATACGGAATCGGCCACTGGTGGCACACGCATGTTGGCCAGTCCTTGTCGTTCTCTTTTGTGGGCTTGGTCGTGGGCTCTGTGATTTACAGCTTGCCCTTCGCCTTACAACCCATTCAAAACGGGTTTCGGCAAGTCCCAAAACTCTTGCTAGAGGGTTCGGCGGCACTTGGCGCGAAACCTCGGCAAACCTTCTGGCGCATAGTTCTGCCTTCTGGGCGCGGCGGCGTCATTGCTGGAGCCTCACTCAGCTTTGCTCACACGCTGGGGGAATTTGGCGTGGTGCTGATGCTGGGTGGCAATATCCCTGGCGAAACCCGCGTAGCCTCGATTGCGTTGTTTGATGAAGTTCAGCAATTGAACTATGCCAGCGCTCACACCTACTCGCTGTTGTTGCTGATCATGTCCTTCACGCTGCTGCTGTTGATTACCTGGCTGCAACGCCAACATTTGCAACGCATCCGCTATTGAGCGGATAGCCACTGCCATCTATCTCGCCAAAGAGGTCAGGCGTCTAATTTGTGGCAAACTGGCTGAACTCCTCCTAAGACTCTTTCAGAGAGCTATGCCATGTGCGCATCCTCCGCATCAAACGCCCCTGAAACACCCAAAAATATCGGCCTGCGCGACATTGCGCGCGGTGCGCTGCAAGCCCTACCGGATCTCATCACGCTCAACAAAGGTTTGTTTGGATTAGCCACGTTGAAGCCCGACAGCAAGCTCTCAATTGGATTAGTCCTTGAGCGCTGGGCTAAACAAACGCCACACGCCATTGCCGTGCGCTGGCAAGATCAGCAATGGACTTATGCCGAGTTTAATAGCTGGGCCAATCGTCTCGCCGCCAGCTTTGCCGCGCGCGGCGTGGGCTATGGCGACACCGTGGCTATTCTCGCGGAAAATAGCCCGACGCAGCTGGCCTGTGTAGCCGCCGCCGTGAAGCTGGGTGGCATTGCTGGCATGCTGAACTATAACCAACGTGGTGAAACGCTGAGCCACAGCATCGGGCTAGTGAAGCCCAAAGTGCTGGTACTTAGCGCTGAATGTCGTACGGCGCTGGAGTCAACTCCGTGCTTACCCGGTAACGGCATGACCTTATTCTGGACCGGTGGCGAAACTCGTGCCCCAACGCCCGAGGGCTATATCGATCTTGATCGAGACAGCGGCCGCCAACGCAGCATCAACCCGTCCAGCACGCGCCAAGTCATTGCCCGCCAGCCCTGTTATTACATTTTCACCTCCGGCACCACCGGCATGCCCAAGGCCTCAGTGATGACGCACTACCGCTGGCTAGCCTCTATGGCCGGTGTTGGCAACGCCACCATGCGCCTGAAGTCGGACGACATTTTCTACTGCTGCCTACCGCTTTATCACAACAATGCACTAACCGTAGCCTGGGGCTGTGTGCTATCTGCCGGGGCCACGCTGGCGATAGACCGTAAGTTCAGCGCCAGCCAGTTCTGGGATCGCATCCGCCATTACGACGCCACCGCCTTTACCTACATTGGCGAGCTGCTGCGCTACCTGCTTAATCGAGATCCCTGTCCTCGCGATCAGGATCATAGGGTTCGGTTAATCACCGGCAACGGCCTGCGCCCGGAAATCTGGCAGCAGTTCCAGAAGCGTTTCGGCATTGAGCGAATTTATGAGTTTTATGGCGCGAGCGAATCCAACATCGGCTTTATCAATGCCTTTGGTGTGTCTGAAACCGCTGGATTCTCTCCCCTGCCATTTGCCATCGTGGAATTTGATGTTGACACCGACGAGCCCGTGAAAAACGCCAAGGGCCATCTCGTGAAAGTGAAGAAGGGCGGCGTGGGACTGCTGATTAGCGAAGTCAGCGAGCGTCGCCCCTTTGATGGCTACACCGACCCGGCCGCCGGCGAAAAAAAGCTACTGCGCAATGTCTTTAAGCAAGGCGACTGCTACTTCAATACCGGCGACTTGGTGCGCGATCAGGGCCTGCGTCATATCCAATTCGTTGATCGCGTCGGCGATACCTTCCGCTGGAAAGGTGAAAATGTGGCCAGCACCGAAGTCGAAGGTGCTCTGGCGCGTTTTGACAGTATCGAACACGGCGCGGTGTATGGCGTGAACATACCGGGCTGCGATGGTCGCGCCGGCATGGCGGCCATCACACTAAAAGCGGGTCAATCGCTGGATGGCTCAGCACTGGCCCTACATCTCACAGGCATCCTGCCCGCCTACGCCGTGCCGCTGTTCATTCGCGTGCAGGCCGCGCAGGAAACCACAGGTACTTTCAAATACCGAAAGGTCGAGCTCAAGCAGGAAGGCTTCGACCCAGAGCGCATCAGCGAACCTCTCTTCGTTCTAGTAGACCGCGCTCGCGGCTATGAGCCACTCACTCACGATGTCCATCAACACATTCAAAATATGAGCATCAAGTTATGACGCCGCTATCCCCGCAAGACCAAATGTTCCTGCTCGTTGAGCGCCGCAATCAGCCCATGCATGTGGGCAGCCTCATGCTGCTGTCGCCGCCGCCCGATGCCGGACCAAACTACGCGCAGGAGCTAGCGGACTGGGCGCGCTCGTATACCAAAGCACAGCCGCCCTTTAATCAATTGCTGACTTACAAGCTCGGCCTGCCGTTCTGGATTGACGACGCTGAGTTCGATCTCGAAGCCCATTTTCACCACATTTCGCTGCCGAAACCGGGCCGTATCCGTGAACTGCTGGCGATTGTCTCCAAGCTGCATAGTGGCGTTATGGATCGCGCAAAGCCGCTGTGGGAAATCTATATTATTGATGGCGTGGAAGATGGCCGCGTCGCCGTCTACAGCCGCATCCACCATGCCCTGGTCGATGGCGTGGCAGGCATGCGCATGTTGCAGCGCAGCATGTCGCCCGACCCGTCCGTGCGCGATACCGTGCCGTTCTGGGCCATCCCGCCCCGCAAGCGCGCACCGGCCGACGGTGTTGTGGCGCAGGTCGCGCAGCCGATTTCTAAGGCCGCAAAATTTGCCGGCATCCTGAAAGATCAGGCAGCCACCTGGCCCACCGTGGCTCGCGAAATCTACAAGTCCATTAAAGCGCGCAGCTCGGACGCAGACTATGTGTCGGTGTTCCAAGCCCCGCGCACCATTCTCAACCAGCCGATCAGCGCCTCGCGTCGCTTCGCCGCGCAATCGTGGCATTTGCCACGCATCAAAGCCGCTGCCAAGCGCCACAACGCCACGCTCAACGACATCGTGCTGGCCATGTGTGCTGCGGCCGTGCGCAAATACTTGCTCGAACTCAACGCCTTGCCCGACAAGCCCCTGGTGGCCATGGTGCCGATGTCGCTGCGTAAGGATGACTCTGAGGGCGGCAATCAGGTCGGAGCTGTACTGGCCAACTTGGCGACACATCTTGCCGATCCGCTTGAGCGCCTCGACGCCATCGCGCGCTCGGTGCAGAACAGCAAAGATCGTTTTGCCACCATGAATCAGCTGGAAATCATGAACTATGTCGCCACCGCCATGGCGGTCAGCGGCATCAACATGGCGACCGGCATCGCGCCGACCTGGCAGGCCTTCAACATCGTGGTGTCCAACGTGCCGGGGCCGCGCGAAACGCTGTACTGGAATGGTGCCAAACTGGAGGGCATCTACCCGGTGTCCATTGCCATGGATGGTCAGGCCACCAACATCACCGTGGTCAGCTACGCCGAGAAGTTCGAGATCGGCATCATCGCCTGCCGTCGCACGCTGCCGCATATGCAGAAGCTGCTGCAGTATCTGGAGGACGGCCTCGCCGAACTGGAGGCCTGATCCACTGACAGCTATTCCGCCTCGAGAAAACCGCCGGACTGACGCGCCCACAACTGCGCGTAAAGTCCGCCGGCCGCGACCAGCTCCGCATGCGTGCCGACTTCCACGATGCGGCCCTGATCCATCACCACCAGCCTGTCCATCGCGGCAATCGTGGACAGCCGGTGGGCGATGGCAATGACCGTCTTGCCGGCCATGAGGCGATACAGGTTCTCCTGAATCGCCGCCTCCACTTCCGAATCCAGCGCCGATGTCGCCTCGTCGAGAATCAGAATCGGTGCGTCCTTGAGCATGACGCGGGCGATGGCAATGCGCTGGCGCTGACCGCCGGAGAGCTTAACTCCGCGCTCGCCGACATGGGCATCAAGGCCTTGTCTTTCCTTGGCATCGTGCAAATCGGCAATAAAGCCATCGGCCTGAGCACGCCTAGCCGCCGCCAGCACCTCCTCATCGGAAGCGTCGGGTTTGCCGTAGCGAATGTTGTCGCGTACCGAGCGATGCAGCAGCGAGGTATCCTGCGTGACCATGCCGATTTGCGCACGCAGTGAGTCTTGCGTTACCTGAGCGATGTCCTGCCCGTCGATGCGAATCGCGCCCCCTTCCAGATCGTGGAAACGCAGCAGCAGATTAACCAGCGTCGATTTACCCGCGCCTGAACGCCCGACCAAACCGACCTTTTCACCGGGCCGGATATGCAGCGACAAATCCTCGAACACGCCGGCGGCCTTGCCGTAGTGGAAGCGCAAGCGATCAAACACGATGTCGCCGGCCTGAATCGCCAGCGCGGGCGCACCCGGCACATCCTCAACACGATGCGGCCGAGCAATCGAGCTGATCCCATCTTGCACGGTGCCGATGTTTTCGAACAGCGCCGACACTTCCCACATGATCCACTGCGACATACCGGACAATCTCAGCACCAGTCCCAGCGCCACGGCAACGGCTCCCACGGCGATTTGCTTGTCTAACCACAGCGATAACGCCAGCCCGGCCACCGACAACAACAACACGGCATTGAGGCTATACAGCGTGACATTGAGCTGCGTCACCAGTCGCATCTGGCCATGCACACTGACCATGAATTCGCCCATGCCTTCGCGGGCAAACGATGCCTCTCGCTGGGCATGCGAAAACAGCTTCACGGTTTGGATATTGGTATAGCTGTCCACGATCCGGCCCGTCATCAGCGAGCGAGCGTCCGCTTGGCTTTGTGACACTTGGCTCAAACGCGGCACGAAGTAACGCAGCATGAGTAAGTACAGCACCAACCAGGCCAACAGCGGCAGGGCCAAACGCCAATCAGCGCTGGCGATTAAGACCACCGTGCCAATGAAATAGACCACGATGTAATTCAGCACATCAATAAGCTTGATCACACACTCGCGCACCGCCAGCGCCGTCTGCATGAGCTTGGTGGCGATGCGACCGGCGAACTCGTCCTGATAGAACGCCATGGACTGACGCAATAAATACCGGTGCACCATCCAGCGGATGCGCATGGGGTAATTGCCCATCAGGGTCTGATGATTGAGCAGCGAGTGCATAAGGGTCATGACCGGCAAAGCCAGCACCACCGCGGCCATGCCCAGCAGATGCCAACGCTGCGTCGCCCAGAAGGTCTCGCGCGACTGCTGCGACAGCCAATTGACGATATCGCCCATAAACCCGAAGAGCCAAACTTCGGCCACAGCAATTAGCGCCATAAGCACCGCCGATGCCGTCAGCCAAGGCCAGGCACCCCGTGTGTAATGCAGACAAAACGCCACCAACGTGCGGGGCGGCTCTTGCGGCTCTTCCGGCGGAAAGGGGTCCAGACGACGTTCAAACCAAGCAAACATCAGCGCTACTCAAAACAGTTAGACGCACCATCATAACGGAGGCGAACTGGTCGTCACTGCCACAAAATTGAATAATGCCAGTGACTTTACGCTACTGATAATCCCACCAGCCTAAACGAGCCCGTTGCTCCTCCGTCAGCACTTCCATCATGTCCTCTCGATCCAGCTCATCAATGAGTTTAAAAAGTCCTTTCATGAAACAGATGCAAAGGCAGAATTTGGCATCGATAATGCGCGTCAGCGGTAACATGGGGCACCTCACTTGGCCTTAGCCCGTCAATGTTTTGACAGATTTTCAGGGCACTCTGTAAGTGCTTTTGCATACGCAATGCCAACTTCGTGAAAGCCATCCCAAGAGGACTGTTTAGCATGTCGAACCCGGACTGGCGCTATCTGAGCGGATACCCAGAACCCTTGCTGGCGAAAGTCGCTGGCCTGGTCGAAAGCCGTCAGCTCGGTGACTATCTGCGCCGAAAATACCCGGAGCGCCACACGATCCAGTCCGACAAGGCGCTGCATGCCTATGTCACTGAACTCAAGCAGACGTATCTGCGCAACGCCCCCGCGATCGACCGCACCTGCTACGACAGCAAGCTCGATGTCATTCAGAACGCGCTCGGCCTGCATATGCGGCAATCGCGCAACCATGGCGGCCGCCTGCGCAGCAGCCGCGAAATCCGCATCGCCTCGCTGTTCAAAGCCATGCCGCCGGAATTTCTCAAGATGATCGTGGTACACGAGCTCGCGCATCTGAAAGAGCTCGATCACAACAAGGCCTTCTATCAGCTCTGCGAGCACATGGCGCCGGGTTATGCCCAGCTCGAATTCGACCTGCGTCTGCACCTGACTTGGCAATCTCTGCCGGCCTGAAGATCAGGCCGCTAATCGGAAACCGACACACGCCGGCCT
>Ga0255101_1000128_pt1 | contig 20159 bp, 17 predicted proteins | sample Colum_Colum_RepC_2_FD_188588 | JGI IMG/M metagenome (GOLD analysis project Ga0255101, IMG submission 188588) | Freshwater microbial communities from Columbia River, Oregon, United States - Colum_Colum_RepC_8d | ecosystem: Environmental > Aquatic > Freshwater > River | place: USA: Oregon...
CTTGGCCACCGTGCAGGCCGCAAAGAGATTCACACCGAAGGGCGGCGTGATCATGCCCAGCGCCAGGTTGACCACCATAATCAGGCCAAAGTGCACCGGATCCACCCCGTAGAAGATGGCCACGGGGGCCAGGATGGGGGCCAGCACGATGATGGCTGCGCTGGTCTCGATGAACATGCCGATCACGAACAGCGCCGCATTGACGCCCAGCAGGAACAGTGCAGGCGACTGCAACACCTCCTTGAGCCAGTTGCCGATCGCCTCGGGCACACCGGCCCGCGTGATCATGAAGGCAAAGAGCCCCGCATTGGCGATGATGAACATGATCACCGCCGACGAGATCACCGACTTGCGCAATACGGGCAGGATGTCCTTGATGCCGATCTCACGGTAAACACCCATGCCCACCACCAGCGCATAGAACACCGCCACGGCCGAGGCCTCGGTGGGCGTGAACACCCCGCCATAGATGCCGCCCAGGATGATGACTGGCATCAGCAGGGCCCAGCCGGCCTGGGCAGTGGCCCGCCCCACCGACAGGCGATCATCACCATCGTTCTTGCCCAGCCCCTTGAAGCGGCACCACAGATGCACAAAGAGCATGAGCGCCAGACCAATCAAGATGCCCGGCCCGAAGCCCGCAATGAAGAGTTCACCAATCGAGACCTCGGCACTCACGCCATACAGGATCATCGGAATGGAAGGCGGAATGATCACCCCCAACTCGGCCGACGTGGCCTGCAGCGCTGCGGCATAGGGCGTGGGGTAGCCATGCCGGATGAGTGCAGGAATGAGAATCGCACCGATCGCAAAGGTGGTGGCCACCGACGAGCCCGACACGGCTGCAAAGATCATGCAGGTGAGCACGCAGGTCATGGGCAGGCCACCCTGCACGCCGCCCACCAAAGACTTGGCAAATTCGACCAGGCGGCGCGAGATGCCGCCGGTCTCCATGAGGTTGCCGGCCAGTATGAAAAAGGGAATCGCCGCCAGCGGAAACTTGTTGATGGCGGTGAACATCTCCTTGACCGACAGGAGCATGTTGGCGTTGGCCACCTGAATGCCCAGCACAGCCGCCAGACCAATCGACACCGCCACCGGCACCGTGAGCGCAAAGAACAGCACCATGGCCGTGAGCATCGCGGCACTCATTGCGCAGCCTCCAGTTCGGTATCGCGGGGATCGATCAGATAACCCACCAGAGCTGGCACACAGAAAAGCGCACCCACGGGCATGGACAGGTACGCCCAGAACATCGAGACGCCTTCAAGGCCGATCACGCTTTGAACCGAACCGCGCCGGGCGTAATCCCAGCCCCACACGATCATGACGGCCAGCAGCACCACCGTGACCGCAAATACCATGACATCCAGAATGCGACGCACCGCGGGCGGACTCAGACGATGCAGCACATCCACGCTCACCATGGCGCCCTGACGAAAAGCGGCAGGTATGCCCAGAAACACCATCCAGATCAGGCTGAAGCGAATCAGCACCTCGCTCCATTCCACAGGGGTCTGCAGAACGAAGCGGGTGATGATCTGCATCATGCCCAGACCCGCAGCCAGCGCCAGCATGGCGCAGGCTGCGGTGAGCGCCACCGCAGTGGTGAAGCGCTCCAGGCGCAGCAGCGCCGATCTCACTTGAAGTTACGAATGCGGTCGATGTTGGCCTTGCCGAACTGCTTTTCAAACTCGGCGTTCACAGGCGCCAGCGTGGCCACGAACTTTGACTTGTCCACGTTCTCGATCACCTGCATGCCCTTGCTGCGCAGCTCGGCCACGCCCTTGGCATCGTCCTCATCCACGCGGGCGCGGTTGGCCTTGACGGCTTCGCGGGCGGCTTCGATGAAGGCCTGCTTGTCAGCGGCCGACAGCTTGTCAAAAGCGCCCTTGTTCATGAGGAAGATGGCGGGCGAATACACATGGCCGGTGAGCGACAGGTGCTTTTGCACCTGCTCGAACTTGGCCGACATGATCACCGACAGCGGATTTTCCTGACCGTCGACCGTGCCCTGCTGCAGGGCCGTGAACACCTCAGGAAAGGCCATCGGCGTGGTGACGATGCCCAGGCCCTTGTAGGCCGTGACATGCACCGGATTTTCCATGGTGCGCATCTTCAGACCCTTGAGGTCATCCGGCGCATTCACCGGGCGCTTGTTGTTCGTCATGTGACGCACACCATTTTCGCCCCAGGCGAGCGCCTTGAATCCCTTGGCTTCAAATTTGCCCAGCATCTCCTGGCCGATCGGACCATCGAGCACCGCGCGGGCGTGGGCCTTGTCACGGAACAGGAACGGGATGTCCAGAATGCGGGCTTCAGGCACGAAGTTGGGCACCGGGCCAGTCGAGGTGAAGGTGAGCTCCTGGGTGCCGAGCTGAACGGCCTCGATCGACTCACGCTCACCGCCCAGCGAACCGCTGTAGAAGCCCTGCACCTTGTGGCGGCCCGCCGTGCGCTTTTCCACCTCACGGGCGAAGACATCGATCGCCACGCCCTGGTGAGAGTTCTGAGCCACCGAAATGCTGATCTTCATGGCCGTCTGGGCCGAAGCGCTCGACATGAAACCGGCGGCCAGAGCCGCGGCAAGGAGGATGCGGGGGAACTGCATGGGGAACTCCTGGATGAACGGGCGGCCAGTATCTTGCAAAGGGCGCCGGGGCGCAAAAACAACCCCTTGCGGCTCTCTCCTGCGACTCATTGAATCTGTTCGAGCACAGGCCTCAGATGCGTCAGAAAGCCTTCAGGGTCTTCACTCATCGGAAAATGACCGAGTCCCGACATGATGGTGGCCTGCGCACCGGCTATGCGCCGCGCAAGATCACGGGTGTCATCGGGCGTGCAGGAATAGTCATATTCACCCGACAACAGGTAAAGCGGACAACGCCGGGTGTCGATCTCCTGAACCCGTCCGCGCAGGTCGCCATCGATCTTGTAGAAATACAGATCGCCCTTGAACACCCCGGGCCCACCCTGCATGTAATGCCACAGGGTTTCCGCACGATCGTCAGAGGGCGCGGAGGGGCCGATCAGACCGGAGATGATGCCGGCACAGACCTCGCCCCCGTGCACATCAGGACGATGCAGCCACTGCAGGTCGTAGTAGGGATCCACATGGGCACCCGACTGCAGGCCGATCAAGGCTCTGAAGCGTTCCGGGCAATCCAGCGCCAGATTGAGCACGATGCGTCCGCCGATCGAGCAACCCATCACCACCGGCCGATCGAGTGCCAGCGCATCACACACGCTCACGATCATGCCCACATAGTCCGCCGAGGTCAGTCGGTACTCGGCCTGTTGCCATCCTGCAGGCGGCGAGGATTTGCCATGCCAGGGCATGTCAAAGGCAATCACCCGGAAGCGCTTGAGAATCTGCGGATCATTCATCAGGGCCCGGTACTGTCGGGTATCCGCGCCCGCGGTGTGCAGACACAGCAGCGGAATGCCTTCGCCGGCCTGCTCCACATAGAGCCGGTGCGGGGCTCCCAGCAGATCCAGGTTCAGGTAGCCACCGGTCACGGGCTCGAACGTTGGTCGGCTCGAACGCGGCGCAACCGGCGCGATGGCCGCTCGCATCGCGGGTCCCGATGCACCCTCCTGCGAGGTCCCGCCTCGGGCGGCCGCCAGCACATCCTTGAAATACAGGAGATTGGCCATGAAGGGATGCTGGTCGCCCTCCAGGCGCAGGGCGCGCGACTTGATCATCGCCATCAGGTCATGAAAGCCCGGCGCGGGGCGCGGCTCCCAGAAGGCCGACCAGGTCTGCTGCGAGGCCCGCAGGGCAAAGGTCCAGCGCGGCATCACGAAAGGGCCACGCTGCAGGCTGGCGATCCGCCCGGCCTGGATCTGCATCAGCCAGGGGGTGTCACCCACCTCGATCAGACACTGGGTATCGACGAACCGCCCCCGATGCACCAGCCAGGCATCGGCATTGACCCGCTCCTGCAGCCTCTCGATCATGCTTGTCTCCCTGCGCTCCTGATGTTTAGAGGGTCGCAACCGATCAGCGAACTCGCCAGGACCGATGCATAGGCACTCAGTGGCGGCTCATCAACAGGTCTGAGGCGCCTCATGCAGCACATGCACATCCACGGCCTCGATGGGCAGGCGTCGATAGCGTTGCCGCACCAGCGGATCATGTCCGGGCACGATGTGATCCAGTGAGTCGGCCAGCCGCTCGATCTTGTTGTATCCCTCGAGCATCTGCATCAGGTCCACGATGGCCGGAAACGGATTGCGAATCTGCAGATTGCGATAGAAGTGGGCCGCATCCGAGGCGAGCACCACCCAACCCCGGGCCGTGTGCACCCGAACCACCTGCAGCCCCAGAGTATGGCCGCCAATGTGATGCACCCAGACACCGGGCGCGATCTCCTCATCGCCATCATGAAAGACCACGCGCTCGGCAAAGACCCGCTCCACCATGGCCTTCACATCCTCCACCTCCAGGAAGTGCCTGAACGTGGGGTGGCACATGCAGCGGCCCGTGGCGAACTGCATCTCGCGATCCTGCAGATGAATGCGGGCCTTCGGGAACATCGGCAGATTGCCCGCATGGTCGTAGTGCATGTGGGTGATGACCACGTCATGGATGTCATCGACCTGGGTGCCGAAGTGACGCAGCGCCTCGTCGGGCGGACACAGAAAACTGCGCTGGCGGCGCGCTGCGGCCGGCGCCGAAAACCCGGTGTCCACCAGGATGTTCCGATCTCCGGCCCGGATCAGCCAGACGAAGAAATCCAGCGGCATCGGGCCATCGTGGGCATCCGCGGCCTGGGGCGACAGGAAATTGTCGCGCTCGCGTCGATCGACCGCGCCATAGCGCAGGGCATAGACCTCATGCTGGGGCAGGCTGCTGGTCGGGCTCATGGGCTGGTCTCCGGATTCTGGGCAATGGGGGCGCTCTGGCGGTTGGCGCCGCACGCGGCGTCAACCGGATCCACTCTGATGGCGTTCTATTGCCATTGTCACCTGTTTTTCAGGATGCCTTCCATGTCCATCCCCCAGTCGATCACTGCCCTGCTCGCCCTGCTCAGCGCCCTGTGCTTTGCAGCCTTCGGCCTGATTGGCTCTCGCGTGGACGCGCAGGGCATCCTGCGCGAACCCTTCTTTCTGTTGCCGGTGGGCTGGCTGCTGGCCGCGGCAGCGCTGGGCGCCGGACTTTTTGCCATCATTCACACCGTCAGAAGCACGCGCGACACCCTCATCATCTGAAACACCCCGACCGGGCCCTGCGGCTACACTGATTCAAGATTCACTTGTCGCCGAGATCCATCTGATCTGAGCAACGCAGTTTTGCGGGCGACTACCTAAGCCGCCCATCCCATTGCTGCGCTCATCCGTTCACAGCCTTCGCTCCTGGGCCGCCCTCGGTGTTGTCGGACTCGGCGCGTCCATCGCGCCGCTGGATTTTGCGGTCAACATCATCTTTCCAGCCATGGCGGCCGATTTTGGGCTGCAGCCCGCCGATATCCGATGGGCGGCGATCTGCCTGGTGCTGACCTACGGCAGCCTGATGCTGGCCTTCGGGGCCCTGGGCGATCGCATCGGCCACCTCACCGTCTTTCGTGCGGGCCTGGCCCTGGCCGTTGTGGCCTTTTCCCTGTGCACCTGGGCGCCCACCTTTGGCGTACTGCTGGCAGGGCGCATTCTGCAGGGCATTGCGGTGGCACTGGTGCTCTCCTGTGCACCCGCGCTGGCCACGCGAACACGGGCCGAGTCGCAGCGAACGGTAGCTTTGGGCGCCTACGGCAGCCTCAATGCAGCAGCCGGCGTTGCAGCCCCCCTGATCGGCGGGCTGAGCCTGCTCACGATGGGTTGGCAGGGCGTTTTCGCGATCCGGATTCCTCTCATGGCCGCAGCCCTGGTCGCGAGCTTCTGGCTCGCCGGCGTGCTGCGACCGGTCGCGCGATCCGCCGCCCAGCCTGAGCCTGGTGCGGCCCGCTTCGCGCGCATTGGGTGGCTGGCTCTGGGCCTGGCCCTGACCTTGCTGGCCCCGCCCCTGCTGGGCGAACTGGCTCGACCGCAGGCCGGCTGGATCGCGTTGGCCGCTGCCGCGAGCGCAACTCTGGGGCTCTGGGTCATCCGCGCATTTGCAAAGACCCAGCAGACTTCAGGCAGCCCCTACCTGCCAACCGCCATCGCCCGCAATCGGTCGTTCTGGTCCTTGCAAGGGGCCGCCGTCCTGATCCAGTTCGCGAGCTTCGCGGTGCCGCTGATTGCCCCATTCGCGTTGCTGGGGGAACTCTCACAGAGCGCGGTGGCCAGCGGGGCTCTGATGGCCACCTGGGCGCTCGGCACCCTGGCCGGATCGGCAGCAGCCCCCCGTCTGGCCCTGCGCTGGGGCGTTGCACGATGCACCCAGGCCAGCTTTGGGTTGGCCTCACTCGGCCTGGTCATGGTGGCCCTGTGGCCCCAGATCCCGGGACTGCCCTGGATGCTCACAAGCCTCGTGTTGCAGGGTTTTGCTCTGGGTCTGTTCCAGGTGACCTATGGCGATCAGGTCATGGCCAGCCTGCCGCTCGCCTCGCGCGGCATCGCGGGCAGCATCACCATGGTCACCCGAACCGTGGGGCTGGTGTTCGGCGCATCGCTGTGGATCGCCCTGCTCAAGCACACGGGGTTTGTCGGGGTCTACACGGTCGCTGCGACCGTGATGCTGGTTTATGCGCTCTTGACCCTGCGCCTGAGGCACTGGAGCATGACGCCATGAGTGCGCATGTCATCACCCGCGAATCCATTCTCGATGGAACCCTGCTGGCTGCCGTCCGAGCCAGTCTCGGTCCTGGGCAACGGCTCATGTCCGATGAGGAGCGCGGGGCCGATATCGAACGCATGCTCGCAGCGGTGCCTCGTGATCAGCCCGTCTGGGTCTTTGCCTTTGGGTCCCTGATCTGGAACCCGGCTTTCGAGTTCGTCGATCGACGCAATGCGCGCATCCATGGCTGGCGACGCGCCTTTTGCCTCTGGAACAAAGCCGGACGTGGCAGCCCGGAAAATCCTGGCCTGATGCTGTCCCTCGAGTCAGGCGGCAGTTGCACCGGCGTGGTTTACCAGATTGCCCCGCAGGCCATCCGCACCGAGCTCGATGTGCTGTGGCGACGCGAGATGATGAGCTTTTCGTATTGCCCGGTATGGGCTCAGGCTCACACCGCCCAGGGACCGGTCCCTGCGATTGCCTTCAGTCGCAATCCGGGCCATGAGCGCTACGCGCCTGGTCTGGCCCATGACGTGATCGTGCGCCATATCGCGCAGGCTCACGGCCGGCTTGGCCGGTGCTGCGACTATCTCTTCGAGACGGTTGCCCATCTGCAGCAACTCGGCATTCGCGACCGCGCGCTCGAGCGCATCGCCGATGACGTGCGAGCGCTGCAATCCTGCGAGCCGCCCAGGGGCTGACCCGACCTGCGACCCAAGGCCGCCCTGGCCGCTTCAGTCGCCCTGGCCGCCCTGGCCGCCCTGGCCACCGCAGAAACCGTAGCAGCCGCAGACACCCGAGTGACCGCAGCGTGGGAGGCTTGCCTTACCGAACGACCAAGGCTGGCGCACCCGCTGCGGGCTGAACCTGGCCGATCACAGCAGCCTGCTCGAAACCATGCTTGCGGAAAACGGCAAGCACGGCGTCGACCGCCTGCGGCGTGCACGACACCAGCAAGCCCCCGCTGGTCTGGGGATCGGTGAGCAGAGCCTGGTCCTGCGCGGCAAAACCCGCGGGCAGTCGCACATCGTGCCCATAACCCGCCCAGTTGCGACCCGACGCCCCTGTGACAAAACCGTCTGCCGCCATGGCGCGCACACCGGGCAACTGGGGCACGCTCGCCCAGTCGATCAACACTTCAGCCTTTGCGCCCCGGGCAATCTCAAGGCCGTGGCCGGCCAGCCCGAACCCGGTGACATCGGTCAGGGCATGAACGCCGTCAAGTGCAGCCAGCTCGGGCCCCGGCGTATTCAAACGCGTGGTGGTCTCGATCATGCGGGCATATCCCTGCGCATCGAGGGCCCCCTTCTTGAGGGCGGCAGAGAGCACGCCCACGCCGATGGGCTTGCCCAGAATCAGCACATCGCCCGGGCGGGCATCGGCATTGCGTTTGACCCGCTTGGGATGCACCAGCCCCAGTGCCACCAGGCCATAGATGGCCTCGACCGAATCGATGGTGTGGCCTCCGGCGATCGGAATTCCCGCTGCGCGACAAACCGACGCACCGCCTTCCAGCACCTTGCCGATGGTGGCCGTCGACAACACATTGATGGGCATGCCCACGAGTGCCAGGGCGAGAATGGGGCGCCCACCCATGGCATAGACATCACTGATCGCGTTGGTGGCCGCGATACGACCAAAGTCAAAAGGATCGTCGACGATGGGCATGAAGAAATCGGTCGTCGCAATCAGGGCCTGCTCGTCGTTGAGCTGGTACACGGCCGCGTCGTCGGCAGTCTCGATGCCGACCAGCAGTTCGGGGGGCACCGGCAGCGCAGTGGTGCCCTTGAGGATCTCGGAGAGCACGCCTGGCGCGATCTTGCAGCCACATCCACCACCATGAGACAGAGAGGTGAGCGGTGGCTCCACAGGCAGGGATTCAGGACGGTTCATGGCAGGCTCCGCAACGGATGGAGGTTCAGTGCCGGGTCAGTAAAGCCCGCACCTGTGCAAGCAGCGTGGCTTTTTCGTGCTCGGGCGCATAGCGCTCGGCGCGCCTTGACACCTGCTGACGCAATTCGACAAGCATACCGGGAACATCCCGGGCCGAGGTGATCAGGCTGGCCAGAGCCTCGGCATTGCCAACGGGAAAATACCCTTCATAGCGCTCACCGAGCAGGCCGATATTGCCGTCGATGCCGGAGGCCAGCACCGCGGTTGAACTGCGAATGGCTTCGATCACCACATGAGCGCCCCCCTCCATGTGGCTTGGATGCACCAGCAGGCCAGCCCGCTGAATGCGGCGTCGCACCTCGACATGGGGCAGAGCCCCCAACCATCGGTAGTTCGGGCAGTCCTGCATCAGGCGGCGAGCCTGCTGCGCAAGCGACTCATCAAGCGCGCCTCCGATATGGTCAAACACGATGTCGGGGCGATCGGCCAGCCGCCGGGCGGCCGCGAACAAGGTCTCTGGCGCTTTCTCGGCGCGCAAATGTCCCACCATCACCACCCGCAAATGACGCTGTGCCAAAGGCCAGGGCTGGCGAGCGCTGCACGACTGCAGAACCACGGTGACCTTGCTTCGCAGGCGCTCAGGCAGCCGCTGCGCGCCCAGGGTATTGAGCACGATCAGACCATCGGCCAGCTCGAGCGAGCGCTGCGCGGACGCGTCTATCTCAATATCGCGGTAAAGATCGGTTCCGGTCAGCGCAACGATCAGGGGTGAATCCGGGCTCGCGGCTTTCCAGCGCTCGATCGAAGCGGCCGAGCGCCGGGCGTGCAGCGCGATCATGAGGGCGGGCGGACGGGTGTTTGACGCCTGGGATGGTTCGTCGGGCCATTGCCCCACCAGACGGACGGGGTATTCTGTGGCCAGCATCCGGGCCCACCGTCGGGCCGTCTGCCAGTTGCCATTGTTGGCATCAGCGAGGGCAGGCGTCACGATGACGATGCCCGACTCACTCTGCCTGCTGATCCCGTGTCGATCCCGCACCCTGCCCGCTCCAGCCTGTCCGTGGCCCACCGGTCCGCTGCCATGGATTACACCGGAACCGAGGCTGCCAGTGTAGTCGCGCAGCCCGCCACCGCGGCACGACAAGCCCGTCGGCAAGCGCTCAGCGTGTTGATCCAGGATGCGCGGGCCGATACGCTGAATCTCTTCGAGACCATCCGTGCGCAACTCAAGGACCTTCGGGTGCCGCTGCACCCCAACCTCAATCCGCCGTTGTGGGAACTGGGCCATGTGGGCTGGTTTCAGGAACTCTGGACCGTACGCAATCCGTATCAGGCCCTGGGGTTGCGGGCCAGTCTGCGAGCCCCGGATCAGAGCGCCGAATCTTGGATGCAGACCTGCCCGGCGCGGCGGGCCAATGCCGATGCCCTTTACAACTCGGTGCAGGTGATTCACGCCAGCCGCTGGGATCTGCAACTGCCCACGGTGCAGCAGACCCTGGCGGATCTGGCTGCACACCTGGATCACAGCCTCGCGCATCTGGAGCGCACCCCGGACGACGACCACGGACTTTACTTTCATCGTCTGGCCCTCTTTCACGAGGACATGCATCACGAGGCTGGGCTCTACATGGCGCAGGCGCTTGGGTTGAGCATCACCGATCCCCGATGGCAGCCGCAGATCAGACCAGACCGTGCAACCGCCCTCGCCCTGGATCCACAGGACTGGATGCTGGGCGCCGGGGCACCCGGGGGCTTTGCCTTTGACAACGAGTTGATCGGCGAATCCATACCCTTACCCGCCTGCGAGATTGATGCCCAGGTCGTGCGCTGGCATGACTACCTGCCCTTTGTGGAACAGGGCGGCTATCAGCGCGCCGAGTTCTGGGATGAGGCTGGCCTGAGCTGGCTCAAACGCAGCGGCTTGCTGATGCCGCTCGTGCTGCAACGCCAGGGCGGCCACAGCCCGTGGCAGCGATGGCTGTATGGACAGTGGCATCCGCTGGAGGCTGGCGAGCCTGCCGTGCACCTCACCGCCCATGAAGCACGCGCCTGGTGCGCCTGGGCCGGCAGACGCCTGCCCACGGAGGCTGAATGGGAACGGGCCGCCTGCACCCAGGGCGAACGGTTTGCCTGGGGAGAGGTCTGGGAGTGGACCGCCAGCGCACATCGCCCGTTGGCCGGGTTTGAGGCGCACCCCTATCGCGATTACTCGGCTCCCTTCTTTGATGGGCGCCCCGTGCTGCGGGGGGGCTCCTTCATGACGCAACCGCGCATGAAACATCCCCGATATCGCAATTTCTTTGCCCCCGATCGCAACGACGTTGCGGCGGGCTTTCGAAGCTGCGCTCGCTGAGCGCGCCGATTTTCCCTCACCCGCTCGCGAGAAACACCGCGAACCAGGGCCGCTCATCGGTCCAGCACTTCACCTGCGCGTAGCCCGCGGATCGAAGCAGGGCATCAAATCCCTCGAGGGTCCATTTGTAGGAGTTCTCGGTATGGATCCGCTCGCCCGATTCAAAGTGACGAACCTGGCCGGGCCATCGCACCGTCACCGGTCTGCGGGCCTGCAGATGCATCTCGATCCGGGCATGGCGGTGCGCATAGAGCGCCACATGCAACCAGTCGCGCGGATCGAAGTCCGCACCCAGCAGTCGATTCAGATGCAGCAGCAGATTGCGGTTGAAGGCAGCCGTCACGCCCAGAACATCATCGTAGGCAGGCACCAGCACCTCATCGGGCTTGACCAGATCCACGCCAATCAGCAAGGCCCCACCGTGAGAGGCCTCGCGAGCCTGACGGATGAGGCGCAAGGCCTCTTCGGGTGAAAAATTGCCAATACTCGAGCCGGGAAAGAAAAACAGGGATTGCGTTGGCAGCAGGTCGTTCGGGAATCTCAGATCGCTTGAAAAATCCATGCCGATGCCGGTCATGTCGATCTCGGGATGACGACGGGCACAGGCCTTAAGGGCTCCCTGCAAAAAATTCACCGAGATATCAACGGCCATGTACTGCCGGGGTGCCAACACCTCAAACCAGCCTTGCGCCTTGGCGCAATTGCCTGCGCCCAGATCGACCAGGGCGGACAGTTCGGGCATCAATGCATGCACCGCATTCGCGATATCCGTCCGTGCCTGGGCCACGATGGCAGCCTCGATCCGGGTGAGGTAGTACTCCTCGAGTTCGGTGATCGCCTCAAAAAGCCGGGAGCCCAGCGGATCGTAGAGAAATTTCGGCGACAGGCTCGCGATCGGTCGCATCAGGCCGCGCGCGGCCTCACGGGCCAGCACGACATCATCGGGCTGGTGAAGCTGCAGATAACGGGGCGTGGGCATGAAAACCAATCGGCATGATCGGAGGATGCACGGGATCGTGGCACACTCCGGCCGTCTTGGTGCCGATGAACTGGGCCGGCGGGTTGCTTTTCCCGGGTCGCTTTTCATCTCTGATGCATCAAAAACGCATGCCATGAACCGCCCACGAGAACACGCCCGCATCGGATTGCTGTTCGTACACGACTTTGATCGCGTGGGCATGCAGGCTCAGCCGCAGGTTGCGTTCGATCACGCGGGCTTTGACCTTTTCCGGTTCCCGAGCCAGCTCGCGCTGCCCTGGTTTGACCTGGATCGATTCGTCGCCCGGCAAAGCCGTCGCGGTCAACAGCGCCAATGGCAAGGCGTGCATTCCGCCCATGAGCAGTACGGCGCGCTCGCCGCAGCCCTGGTGGCGGAGCAACTCAGCCTGCCTGGCACCTCACCGGCCGCCATCGTGGCCGCCCAGCACAAGGTGCATGCCCGCCGTGTGCTGCAAGCGGTGGCCCCCGAGGCCAATCTGGCCTTTGAGGTTCTGGATGCCGCGCCGGGTTCGTCGGATCTGAAGTCTGCGATCGATCGCGTGCGGTTTCCTGCCTATGTCAAGCCGGTGAAGGCCGCCTTTTCGATTCTGGCCCGACGCGTCGAGACGCCAGCCGAGCTGCAGACGCACATGAACTTCAGCCGCTGGGAGCAGCGGCTGATGGGCTGGCTGATCCATCCCTTCGAGCAGGTCCGCGCCCGGCTGCTGCCCGAAGCCGACAGCGCCTTTCGCATGCTGCTGGAGGCGCCGGTTGATCCGTCAACGCCGCAGTACAACCTGGATGGTTTTGTTCAACACGGTGAAGTGCAGGCCATCGGGGTGGTCGATGCCATCCTGTATCCGGGGACGCAGGCCTTTCGGCGATGGGACCTGCCCAGCCGCCTGTCGCCAGAGGTCCAGGCCCGCGCGCTGGATATTGCGCGACGTTTTCTGCAGGCCATCGGTTTTCAGCATGGCCTGTTCAACCTCGAGTTCTTTCACGATCCGCAGACCGACCGGATCACGGTCATCGAATGCAACCCACGCATGGCTGCACAATTCTCCGACCTGTACCGGCGGGTGATCGGGCTTGACCTTCATGCGCTGGCCTTGCAACTGGCACTGGGTCGAGACGCCCGGCAAACGCCTCGTCTGCCCCCCACCGCTCGCGTGGCCTCGAGCCTGGTCTACCGCAGCTTTCCGGGAGAGTCGGTGCCGGCCATGCCGGATCACGCGCAACAACAGGCCCTGTCCAGAGCGTGTCCCGATGCCCTGCTTTTTTGCATGCACAAGCGTGCGGCGGGCGTGGCTCGTGACTATCAATGGACGGGCAGCCATCGCTATGGGTTGCTGCATCTGGGCGCTCAGAGCTGGCACGAACTCGCACACCGCGCACGCGAGGCCAGCCATCTGATTGGCTGGCCGACTGATGCCCTGTCGGACAAGCCCTCTTCCTGACTCGCAGACCCCCATCTCTCGTCTGCTGGCACCCTCGAACGGGACCTGACAGCGGGGCTTTCCAGCCTGGACAGATCAGCGACGGATCTCGCGCCAGGCCGCCTTGCGGGGCTGGGAGGGCGTAGGGGGCTTGATGATGCGCGAAGCAATCGAATTATCCGACTGATGCACCAGTGCAACCAGAGACAGCGACGGAAGTTTGGCGATCACGACCCGAGACGACAGGACCCCACCGATGAGCTGGCCAGTCCAGGGGGTGCCGGTAAAGACGGACGCAGGCCGCTGTGAGCCCGTTTCGATATCAACCATGTAGATGAACGACTGCGAGGCGCAAGCCGCAGCCGTGGGCTTGTTGGCCGTGAAAAAGACCGCACCCTGGGCTATGAGCGGGTCGGTGTTGGCCACTTCGCCCGCGGGCAGATCAAAGTACCAGCCTTTACCGGTGGTCCAGTTGGGCGCCGCGGCAGAGAGGTTTCGGTTGTCACCACTGATCGTGAGGGTGCGCAGCTCCAGATCACTGCGGACATTGACAATTTCTGTGCCGCGATCGACCAGGGCATAGAAGGACTGTACCTGCGTCGCGGAAAAATCACTGACGCCCATGAGCTTGCCAGTACCCACCAGCACCAGCCTCTGGTTGCGCAACATCGTGAGCTCGGGCGCTGCGGTAATGGGCTGCGGTTGACCCAGCCCATCCTTGAGCAAGGCCAGGCGAGCCACTCCCCCCGTTTCAAGATCGAATCGCCAGAGATTGCCCGCCAGGTCGCCCGCATAGGCGTAGCTGGCCGTCTCGAGTCCGTTATCTCGCAGTACAAACGCCGAGATCGCGCCCAGATCGGCGACCGCCGGGGTAACGAACTCGCGGATCACCGCCCCGGTCAGGGCATTGAGCATGTAGACACGCCCTTTGCCGTCGCCGGACGTGTTGTAACCGGACCCCACCAGCACGACCCAGCCCTGACTCGCTGTCCTCACGATTGCTGGACGCGAGAAAGACAGCCCCAGAGAATTGCGGACCGTCGCACTCGTCGCTGCATTCGGAAACTCCCACAGCACTTTGGCCGCAACATCGGCGTCTGAATTGGCGGAGCTCTGAGTCACATCAAGTGCGTAGAAGCCCTTGCCGCCTGCACGCAAGCCGCCGACCAGAATCACCTTTCCGCCATCGACTTTCTGCACCGAGGGCGTGCCGTCGACATAGAAGCGATGCGAATAGACCTTGTTGGCAAGCGATCCCAAGCCAGACAAAACCGAGCTCGGTACATACGACCACAGCTCCTCTCCGTCTGATGTTCTGAAGGCATGCAGCATCCCATCGTTGGCCGCCTGAAACACCACCGATCCATCAGGATGCTCGACGGGCTCGGCATTCACGATATCGCCAAGGCGCGACGTGCGCCTGCGAAACAGGCTGCCTTCCAGCGAGCGGTCACCCCGCAGGAAATCGATCAGCTGCTCCACGGTAGCGGTGGGCCCACCGCCCAGCAGGGGTCCGATGGCGTCGGCCGTGAACGCAACACCGACCGTGCCATTGAAACTGCCGATCCGGCGTGTGGTCCAGTTGCGTGCGTCCAGTCTCTGAGCCGCTGACCAGGACCCGGTCGTCGCCACCTGCCCGGTCACCAGATCGATTGGACCGGCATTCACATCACCGGACCAGCCCTTGCCGTTGTACGACGACCAGTACACGGTATTGGATCCGTAGGTGATGTTGGGGTTGACCAGACCCACGGCACTTTGTGAGCCTGACTTGTAGAGGATGTCGTTGATCACATCCTGAATGCCCTGCGTCAGGGACGAGACGTTGTCAGCCAGCAGCATCTGACCGCGACCATTGAGTGTGGCGAGCCACAGGTCATCAATGGAGGTTGGACTGCGCGAGATGTTCGGATTGGGCCACGTGGGCGGTGAGGCGAAGGGGTCAGAGGCGGAGGGCCAGACGGTGCCGCGCGCGCCAAGCGTGATGGCATAGGTGTTGATGTGAAGATTGGGATTTCTGTCTGCACCGGGGGTGGTGTCGGTCGGATCGAAAGGCACGCGCCCGGTGGCCAGATCGGGACGGGGATTGATCGTGTACAGCGCAAGCCCCAGATCCGCCAGCGTACCGGTGTAGGGCACGCCGAGTGGCGCCGGACTCGCCCAGGTGGTCCGGTCATAGGCGGGGGGGGTCACCGATGTTGACTCTCCAAAGCCATCGGTTACCACGAACGCAGCATTGCGTTGACAGGCGTACTGAATGATTCCCGGCGTGTTTCTGAACTGCTGACCGATGTAATTGAGAGTCTGACGGGTCGGCGTACCACCCGACGAAGGGTTGTCATAGAAGCGCCCGATCACCGCCTTGTCGTTGGCTGCGTCCGAAGTCGCGTCGAAATCAAGCATGCTCACACTGGCGGGCTGATTGCTGTTGAAACCCACCACCGCACCCCGCACATGGGTGACGCCGGCCAGCACCTGGCCCATCGATGCGCCCAGCATGAGCTTGCGTTTGCGGTAGTACTGAAACCAGTTGGCAAAGTTCTGCAGCTCAGCCGCATAGGTCCGGCCAGAGGGAAAGGTGATGCCGCTCTTGATTTCATAGCGTTTCAGGGTAGTGCCGTCCGGCGCCTGCACGCAGATCAGTCCTGACAGGGCACAGGCTTCGCTCTGGTAGAACGTGGCCGGATAGTACGGAATCGAGGCCCAGGCATGCGTCCCGTTATTGCTGGATGTGATGGCCAGATTGGTCGTCACTGCATTCCAGGTTGCGCCGCTGGCGGCGCTGGCGGTGCGGATTCCACTCATCAGATTGCCCGGCAACACCATGCCGGGCAGAAGCCGGAAGATCGTGTCGGTCGCGCTGGATGTGTATTGCGCCACCAAGCTGAATCCGCCGGTTGAGCTTCGGACCGGATGAGACAGGGGCGCTGTGCTGGAGGCATTGCCGAAGGTTTTCGTCGCCCCGGAGAGGTAGCCCGGCGACCAGGGCAGATACGTCATCAGGGAGTTGTAGTAAAGCGGATTGAAGGCCGCCGAGCGCATCGATGCGAACTGAGGGGTGGGTGGGATGGCGTAATGCCCGCCCGAATCGCAGAGCATGCGTCGGTCGGTCGCGCACCCATTTGGAAAGAGATACGCGAGCTTCGTCCATCCCGAACCCGAATTGCCGGTTGTGTTGAACAAGGGCGCACCTGCCGCATCCCAGGCGGTCCCCCCCGAGCCGGAGGTTTGCCACCACAGCGCGCCATCATTGGTGCGCAGCATGACTTCAAAATCCATGGATCCCGAATCATCCATGGCAAACAGGATGTTGGGCTTGACGTTCGATATGCCGTCGATCGGGACCTGGGCCACGTCCACGGCTGAGACCGGGGCGAGCACACCGAACGCCAGCATGCCCGTCAGAACGAAGTGAAACAGTCGAGAGGCATTCATGATCAACGCGCCGTCAGAGACTGCACGAACTGTTCGGTGCCCCGCGGGCCGGTCACACGTACCGTCACCCTGTAGTACTTCACCGGATCAGACTCGACCGGTGTGCCCCAGCCCCCTCGATTGGATCCTGCAGTCTGGGCCTGACTCACCTGGCATTGGGCATAGACATCCACGACCGGTGTCACGCCGTGACACAGACGTTCGGCAACCCACTGCACCGAGTAGTTGCCAAGGGACTCCGCGGGCACATTCGCCCAGACCACAGTGGTGGGCAACCCATGGGTGTCGACCGACTGCCGGGTGGCGTAATACTGCGGCAGAGCATTCGTCTCTTCGGCAGAGAGCGCCTGAACACTCGCGAACGCACGATTGATCCCCAGGTCAGCGGCACGAATTGCAGCATCGCGCATGGCCGAATTACCCGCCATGAGCGTCACGGTCTCGCCACTTCGCAGCACCAGCGCCGAACCGAGCAGGAGCACTGCCAGCACAATCAGGACAACGATCAGGCTTGCTCCCCGCTCGCGGGCTCTTGTGCACCGGTTCATCGGCCCTGGCCCCACTGCAGATTGGGCAAGGCCACCCAGGTCGACCAGACCCGATAACGGGAACACTGCCATTGCGCACGCTGCGCGAGTGCCGCGGACTCACCCGGCCAGAGCGCCGGCGCCTCCAGTGTCGCGTCGCATTGACCCTGGGCATCAGGGCGTTGAGCCTCGCCGTTGACCGCCACCACGGCCACTCGCAAGGCACGCATCCGCGTCCAGTCGCCCGCGCTCAATCCCCCGCCAGCCTGGGCATCGACCCAGGATTCGATCATGTTGTCGGCGTTCGACGCGGCCAGACCGTACTGAGCGCGCATCTGCACAATGCCGCGGGCGATCACACTGCGTTGACCCGTCAAGAGATCCTCTCGCTCCAGACGGTCGGCCACCAGTTCGTAGCGAATCCAGTTCAGCGAGCCCAGCACTGAGACCGAGGCCTGCTCGGAATAGTTGGGCAGTTCGCTGAACGCACCGCTCCAGTCAGCGGGCGTAAACCCGCCCGGCGTGCTGAATGCCAACTCGACCCGTCCCCCTGCGACCGGCGTCAGAGCGCCAGCCGAGGCCAGCGTACAGGGCTGATTCGCTGCAGCATTCGACAACAGGACCGCATCTCCCGTCTGGATCTGAACGCCGCTTCGAACCATGACCGGTGACATCGGCTGGCTCATTGGAGCCAGCAGCCGAAAGGCTGAACCCGCGGTGACCTCTGCCGCATGAACCAGTTCGATTCGATCCGACCCGGTGCCCTGCGGGAGCACGGCCAGCGGCGCAAAGGCTTGGCCGTCCACGATGGGGGTGCCATTGAACGAAGCATTGATCCGCGGGCAAAGCGGCGCGGTGTCGGAAAAAAAACCGAGTCCACTCAACTGGATGTCCTGACGTAAGGCATCCATCGCAGCAGAGGCCGAGGCCAGCGCACTGCCCTGCCCGGTCTGGGTTCGACTGATTCCGGAAAAACTCTGCGCCGAACCGAGAGCCACCACACTCACAAGGAGGCCAAGAACGAGCGCAACCAGAACCTCGACCAGGTTCATGCCCCGCTGCAAGTGCCTTGAATTCGAGACCTTCATGAGGATCATCCGCCGAGGTGGGTCGCCAGGCGAAGGTTGCGGGTTTCGGTCGAGCGGGCAGAACGCCACTGAACGGTCACAACGAAGCTGCGATCCGCTCCCAATTCGGCCGAAATTCCGCCGTCGGTCAGGATTCCCGGCAGATTTGCCTGGACCCGGTCCTGCCAGTCGAGCAGCCGCGCCCGTGCAGCCGTCGAGGGACAGGTCGTGTTGCCTGTCGTGGCATAGCATCCCGCCTGCGCTGCATCGGTCGTGACCATGACCATCAGTTCCTGGGCGAGCAACGAAGCCTGGGCTCGCTGATGACTGACAGTCGACGTGGCGATCAGAGCGGAATTCACGGCCAGAACCGCCAGCGCGCCAGTGGCCAGAAGTCCAACCGAAATCAGTACCTCCAGCAGGGCAAAGCCAGCGCTCTCAAGACGCTTTCCACACCCTGCTCTGCACCGTCGCAGATCGACCGGTAATCCGTGAGCAAAGTGTGATCGGGGTGTCGGCCGAGCCATCTGACTCATGAACACGCTCCCCACTGGTCCGATCCCTTGAGCGGATCGCAGATCCGGGCCACGCCGCCCGCATCGACCTGCAATCTGCGGCATCGTTGCGCTGCGGCACAGTTTGAGGCGTCGACGCCCAGAACGAGATCCAGGCTGAGTTGTGTACCCACCGGACGGGTGAATCCATTGCCCGAAAATTCAATCGCACCGCTGTCCAGACTGACCCGGGCATCCAGCCCTCCCGCATGAAGGATTTCGGTGATGCCGGACGAGTCGACGCTCACCTGCCAGAAACCCGGGCCGGCAGTGAACATCACAGTGGTGTTGCGCTTGAGCGCTTCCGAACGGGCCATGCGCGCCGCATGCTCGAGATCAGCCGCAGCGCTGACCAGACGCGATCGTTCGAGCACATCGGCAACAGTCGGCAGGCCAAGGGCCATGCCTGTGCCAACCAGGGTCACCACCAGCAAGATCTCGACCAGTCCCCAGCCCCTCTGGATTTTCAATTGCAGACCCCTCGGCGGGACATCCAGCAATCGGCGGGCGCGGCGTTTGGAAAGGCCACGGTCCGCCGCACGCCCCGATCATCGACCGAGTAGGCATACCCCGCGGTGCGGCCCTGCCCTGTCGCGCTCATGACGAACCCCTGACCACCGGCCTGAAGCAGACACTGGAATGCAAAATCCTCGCGACTTGGCGCGGCAACCGCACAACTGCCCGTGCCGAAATTTCCGTTGTCCTGATAGGCCACCTCCATGCGCAACCTGAAAGCGGACAGATCCGACTGGGCCTCCGCCAGACGCCCCCGGGTGAGGTAATCGGAGTACGAGGGCACGGCAACCACGGCCAGGATGGAAACGACAAGCACCACGATCATCAACTCGATCAGCGTGAAGCCGCGGATCCGATTGCAGCCGTACGGTCCGCTCGACGAACCCGGCCAGGGCATGAGCGTCGAACGCGATGCAAATGTCGAACGGGATGATCCGGATCGCCTGGGCTGCAACATGACTTCAAGTCTCGCAATGGCCAAGGCAAATTGTGCTGGTGAACGCGTTGGGGTCCGAGGCCGTCTGTCCGCCTCGATCGACCGCAGACCGCGAAGACACATTACCGACATACTTGATTTGACAAGGCGAGGCCAGGCCGATTAGCCTCTGAGGATGTTTACAACCTCGTCCCCCTTCACCGGCCTGTCTTTGGGTTGCGTGGGCGCGCTGCGTCGCTGTGGGGGGTCGCTACACCTACCGTGGGG
>Ga0255101_1000135_pt1 | contig 19601 bp, 16 predicted proteins | sample Colum_Colum_RepC_2_FD_188588 | JGI IMG/M metagenome (GOLD analysis project Ga0255101, IMG submission 188588) | Freshwater microbial communities from Columbia River, Oregon, United States - Colum_Colum_RepC_8d | ecosystem: Environmental > Aquatic > Freshwater > River | place: USA: Oregon...
TGCAACCTCAGCCACAGAAGGCAGCGAGGAAGTGACGCTGACGCTCATCAGTCCAAAAGCGGCAGATTCGACGGAAGCTGCGCAAGCGGAAGCACTGATTGCCGATGAGCTGGCCCAATTAGCGACACAGAAAAATACGCTACTCGCCGAGCGAGCAGCGCTGCAAGCGGAATTGGCGGGTCTGGAAAACGCAGGTCAGGATAAAGATGCGCGCTTAAAGGTCTTGGATGCCAAGCTGGCCCAGCTTAATGCCGTCAAGCCCAGTGCTGAGCCCATGACCACTGCACCGAAAGAGCCTGCGGCTGAAAGTAGTATTCGCCCGAGTTGGGTGGCAGCGGCGGTCGGTTTTTTTATCGCCTTGCTGATTATTCTGCGTCGTCGTGCAGCGGCGGCTAGCAATGCCGCACTCGTTGCTCGGGCAGCACCTATCGTACCGGTTGCCAATGATTATGTGGCGTTCGAGCCCCTTGAGTCGCTGCCAACACCACCGTGGACGGCGGCACATTCCGCACCGGAACCAGAGGTGTTGCCAGAGCCGGAAGTTGAGGCTGAGGCAGAGTACGACTTCATGAGTGATGCTGAGTCAGCGGCCTTGCAAACCCGTTTAGATTTAGCCCAAGCCTATATCGACATGCAGGAAACTGATCTGGCGAAAGAGTTGCTGCAAACCGTCATCACCCGAGGCAGTGCCGAGCAACAAACACTGGCCAAGCAAATACTCGATAGTTTGAGCTAATCGTGTCTGAAATGATTACGCCGCCCAGCACGCGCTGGGCGATAGGCGTTGAGTTTGATGGTCGTGCTTTTCGCGGTTGGCAAACACAGCAAGCAGGTGTTGCCAGCGTCCAAGAAACCTTGGAAACAGCCATATCCCGCGTCGCCAATCATCCCATTACCTTGCATGGCGCTGGTCGTACGGATGCCGGGGTGCATGGCTCGGGCATGGTCGCGCATTTTGATAGCAGCGCAATTCGCAACGAGCGCAACTGGCTCATGGGCATTAACACGCTGTTGCCCGAAACCGTTGCAGTACGCTGGATTCAGCCCATAACCGGCGATTTTCATGCGCGTTTCAAGGCCATCGCACGACGCTATCACTACTTTGTCTATAACCACCCGCGACGCTCTGCGCTGCTGGCGGGGCGAGCGACGTGGCATCACGCGGCTCTGGATGTCTCGCGTATGCAAGCGGCAGCGAATGCCTTGGTCGGGGTGCATGACTTTAGTGCCTACCGCGCCGTTGCGTGTCAGTCCAAGCGCCCGGTGCGGGATGTGCACTTCCTGAACTTAAGTCGGCGCGGTGAATTGATCCGCTTGGATATTCAGGCGGATGGCTTCTTGCATCACATGGTGCGCAACATCATGGGCGTGCTGCTGGCTGTGGGTGATGGCCGTGCCGATGTGGAGTGGGCAGCGCAAGTGCTGGCTTCACGCGACAGAACTCAGGCGGGCATCACAGCGCCGCCGGATGGTCTCTATTTTGTCGATGCACATTATCCGCCGGAGTTTCAGTTGCCGCGTGGCCCTATTGGGCCGATTTGGGCTGCCGCTTGGTCGGAATAACGCCATTCTTAACCAGATATGTTGGTTTTAAGTAAAAATGCATCTTGGCAGCTGCGAGTGAAAACGCTTTACTCAGCAGCACTGCAAGACACTGATAATGAGGATAAAGTCATGCCCCGCACTCGCTTCACTCGCGCACCCCACGCCCTTGCTCTGGCCTTGATGATGGCTACCGTTTCTACGCCTGCACTGGCGGTCTCTGTCAATGACATGGTGGTGTGGTCAGCAACGAATCAGCCCCTGCGTATGGACATCGAGTTGGTCGATCTTCAGGGTGCAAATTTGCGTGATCTGAGCGTATCCGTAGCGTCCAGTGCAGAACATACCCGAGTGGGTTTGTCGCGCCCAGACTGGGCCGATAACGTGCGCTTCAAAATCATTGCCTTGCCCTCTGGCAAAGTTATTGCGCGTGCGACCTCGAGTACCGCTGTGGAGGGCGACTTTGTCAGCTTCATGGTGTCGATCCGAGCGGCCGGCATTGGTCAGCTTCAGCAAGTGGCCTCGAAAGTATCCAGCGATGGCGCTGAGCCTTTGGCTCCCGCACAGGCAGCTGCCGTGGCCCCTCGCAGCGAGCCAAGTCAGGTTGCAGCGGCTGCATTTACCGATAAACCCGCCGCAAAACCGGCCGTAAAGCCCGTTGCGAAACCTGCGGCAGCACCAGTAGCTGCACCCAAGGCGGCTCCTAAGCCTGTCGCCGCACCGGCTCCCGTTGTCGCTGCTCCGGTTGCGGTCCAGCCCAGCCCAGAGCCAGCTGAGCTGGTGGCTGCTGCCGAAGCCGATAACGCCGAAGTTTTAGCGGATGTGGGTGCTGAACCCACGCTGGAGTCTTTGCAGTCTGAGCGCACTCAGATGCTGCAGCAGATTACCGATTTGCAGACGCGAGTCACTGAGCTCGATCAGCAGATCTCCGCCCTTAATCCTGAAGCTATGCCTGAAAGTGAAACACCCACAGCACTCGCCGAAACAGGGACCTCGCCCGCAGAACTGGACGAGGCGGCAAAGACAAAGCTGCTGGGATACAGCTATTTCTCGAATGTGCTGCTGGTATTTTTAGGCTTGTTTTTGACGGGTATGTTTATCACTGAGCGTATCAGCGCCCGCAAGCGTTAATTTCGCTGGGTAAAGTCGGGCTAAGGCACGACAAACCTCGCACAAAAGGCAGTGTCTGGTGCAACTTCACCTGACGCTGCCTTTTGCCTTTGCTACACTCGATTTCTGTTAAAACTTTCTCACTGAGCGCACCTTGTCCACTCAAGCTTGTTCCCGTGTTCGCGTCAAAATCTGTGGCATCACACGAATTGACGATGCACTTTCGGCAGTGGCGTCGGGCGCAGACGCTCTCGGCTTTGTGTTTCATTCCACCAGTCCGCGTGCGGTGACGCCAGCGCAAGCGGCTGCCATCATCGCCGTCTTGCCGCCTTTTGTGACCACGGTGGGATTGTTTGTAGATGCCAGTGAGCAACGTATTCGCGACACCCTCGCGGAAGTCCCTTTGGATTGTTTGCAGTTCCATGGTGATGAGCCAGAGTCAGCCTGCGTGATATACGGCCGCCCGTGGATCAAGGCCTTGCGCGTGCAGCCTGGGCAGGATGTGAGCGCGCTCATGGCGCAGTGGCCGCTGGCCTCGGGCATTTTGCTCGACGCCTATCACCCCACGCAGCATGGCGGCACGGGCTTGCAGTTCGATTGGGCCTTAGTGCCCAAACAAACCTCGCGCGCCATTATTCTGGCCGGTGGTTTAACCCCGGAAAATGTCGCGCAAGCCATTATGCAAACACGGCCCTATGCGGTGGATGTGAGTGGCGGTGTTGAAGCGGCAAAAGGCGTAAAAGACGCCGTCAAAATTGAAGCTTTTCTGGCAGGAGTTCGCTCAGCATGAGTCAACCGGTAGATTTCTCGCAGTTCCCCGATGCCCGTGGCCGTTTTGGTAAGCACGGTGGCCGTTTTGTCTCGGAAACGCTGATGGGGGCGTTGGATGATCTCGACAAGCTCTATGCCCGTCTTAAGAACGATCCAGCCTTCATGGCGGAGTTCGATCACGATCTGGCGCATTATGTGGGTCGTCCATCACCGCTGTATCACGCCGAGCGTTTGAGTCGTGAGCTCGGTGGCGCACAGATTTACCTCAAGCGCGAAGATCTGAATCACACCGGCGCGCACAAGATCAACAACACCATCGGGCAGGCCTTGCTTGCCAAGCTGTCCGGCAAAACCCGCATCATTGCAGAAACCGGGGCAGGGCAGCATGGCGTAGCAACAGCCACTATTGCGGCACGACTGGGCATGGAATGTGTAGTCTATATGGGCGCCGAAGACGTCAAGCGCCAGTCGCCGAATGTCTATCGCATGAAGTTGCTGGGCGCCACTGTGGTGCCGGTGACCTCGGGTTCGAAAACACTGAAAGATGCCCTCAACGAGGCCATGCGTGATTGGGTCACCAACGTTGATGACACGTTCTACATCATCGGCACCGTCGCTGGCCCTGCGCCTTACCCCATGATGGTGCGTGACTTCCAATCGGTGATTGGTCGTGAAGCGCGCCGCCAATGCCTCGCGCAAACGGGAAAACTGCCCAATGCCTTGGTCGCCTGTGTCGGTGGCGGCTCTAACGCCATTGGCTTGTTCCACCCGTTCCTGGCCGATGAATCGGTGAAAATCTATGGCGTGGAAGCCGCAGGCCATGGCATTGCGGCTGGCGATGGCCAGCATTCGGCTCCACTGAACGCGGGTCGTATGGGCGTCTTGCACGGTAACCGTACCTACCTCATGGCCGACGACAATGGCCAGATTATTGAAACGCATTCCTGCTCGGCCGGCTTGGATTATCCCGGTGTGGGCCCGGAGCACAGCTGGTTGAAAGATATTGGCCGCGTGCAGTATGTCGCGATTAATGACACGGAAGCGTTGAATGGTTTCCACACGCTGACACGCAAAGAAGGCATTATTCCTGCGCTGGAATCCAGCCATGCAGTGGCCTACACCGTGAAACTGGCGCCGACCATGGCGAAAGACGAGATCATTATTGTGAATTTATCGGGTCGTGGAGACAAAGACTTGATGACGGTAGCCGCGTTGGACGGCCTGGAGATGAAGCTGTGAGTCGTTTAGCCCATCGTTTCGCGGCTCTGAAAGCGGCCGGACGCAAAGCCTTAATTCCGTACATTACGGCCGGTGATCCGGAGCCGGGTGTCACCGTGGCCGCCCTGCATGCGCTGGTGAAGGCGGGTGCTGACGTACTGGAATTGGGCGTGCCCTTTTCCGACCCCATGGCCGATGGCCCGACCATCACCTTTGGCCACGAGCGCGCCCTCAAGCATGGCGTGAGTCTGCGCCAAGTGCTGGCTATGGTCAGCGAGTTTCGTCAGCAAGACGACCACACGCCGGTGGTCTTAATGGGCTACCTCAATCCCGTTGAAATTATGGGTGTGGCGGCCTTCGCCGATGCGGCTAAAGCGGCGGGCGTGGATGGTGTGTTGACCGTTGATTTGCCGCCGGAAGAGGCCGAAGACCTCGACCTTGAGCTCAAACGAGTCGGTTTGGACCCCATTTATTTGTTGGCACCCACCACGTCGTTGGCACGGGCTAAACTCATTACCGATGCGGCCAGTGGCTATGTCTACTATGTGTCGCTGAAGGGTGTGACGGGTGCCGCCACGCTCGATACTGACGCCGTTGCGGCGCGAATTGCTGAATTACGCAGCATCACGCAATTGCCCATTGGCGTTGGTTTTGGTATCAAGGACGCCACAACGGCAGCGGCCGTCGCGCGCCATGCCGATGGCGTGGTGGTAGGCTCGGTGCTAGTGCAGCGTTTGGGCGAACTGGCCCACGATACTGCAGCGATTCCCGCTGCTTTGACCGCGATCTTGGCGCCCATGCGCGCCGCGATTGATCAGGCCTGAGGGCCATCTGAGCCGCCGCGATCCGGTGGCTCTTGGGAGTCAACATGAGTGCAAACTGGCTGGAACGTATCCTGCCGAATGTGGGGCAACAAGGCCCGACAGATCGCCGAGCTTCAGTGCCGGAAGGCCTGTGGCGTAAGTGTCCTAAGTGCGAGTCCGTGCTCTATGAGGCTGAGGTGGAGCGCAATCAGCACGTCTGCCCGCGCTGCCAACATCATTTACGTATCGGCGCTCGTGCGCGCATTGCGCTGACCCTAGATGCTGAAGGCCAAGAAGAACTCGCGGCCGATCTTGAACCGATTGATATCCTGCGTTTTAAAGACTCCAAGCGCTACGCCGACCGTATTGCTGAAGCGCAAGCCAGTACCGGCGAGAAAGATGCTTTGGTGGTGATTAAAGGCACGCTGAATAATTTACCCGTGGTGGTGGCGGCGTTTGAATTCGATTTCATGGGCGGCTCCATGGGCTCGGTGGTTGGTGGTCGTTTTGTGGCCGCCGCTGAGTACTGCTTGATCCACCGTGTGCCACTGATCTGCTTTGCCGCCTCGGGTGGCGCGCGCATGCAAGAAGCCTTGTTCTCGCTGATGCAAATGGCGAAAACCTCCGCCGCGTTAGAGCGTATGAAGCAGGCTGGTGTGCCCTATATTTCTGTGCTCACCGACCCGGTCTATGGCGGTGTGTCGGCCAGTTTGGCCATGTTGGGCGATGTGAATGCGGCGGAACCTCATGCGCTGATTGGTTTCGCTGGCCCTCGTGTCATTGAACAAACCGTGCGTCAGAAGTTGCCAGAAGGCTTCCAGCGATCGGAGTTTTTGCTGGAGCATGGCACGGTAGACATCATCATTCACCGCCATGAAATGCGCGATACGTTGTTCCGTTTGTTGGCCAAGTTTACGCATTTCCCGGTGTGAGTTCGCAGTCTAAAGCCGACTGGCTACACACCTTAGAGCGCCGTCACCCCAGTGCCATTGATATGGGGCTGGAGCGTGTCGGTCTTGTGGCGAATCGTCTCCATGTGCGTCAGTTTCAGGCGCCCGTGATTACCGTGGCCGGCACGAACGGCAAAGGCTCAACGGTGGCCACGCTAATGGCCCTGGGTCGTGCTGCGGGTTGGCGCGTCGCACACTACACCTCACCCCATTTAGTCGATTTCAATGAGCGCATCGGCATCAACGGCACGCTCATTAGTGATGCCGAACTCGTCTCCGCATTAGATGCCGTTGAAGCCGTGCGGGGCGATATTTCGCTGACCTATTTTGAACACACCACCTTGGCTGCCTTCTACTGGTTTCAGCAGCAGGCGCCGGACCTGGTCGTGCTGGAAGTGGGCTTGGGCGGTCGCCTGGATGCCGTGAACTTAGTCGATGCCACCGTGGCCGTGATCACCAGTGTCGATCTCGATCATCAGGACTGGCTGGGCGATACCATTGCAGCCATTGCCAAAGAAAAGGCCGGTGTTATGCGTGCAGGATGCCCGGTGGTGCTGGGAGAGCGTGAGCCGCACTCGGTGTTGTTGACGCAGGCACAGTCACTATCGGCACCGATGTGGCAAAAAGGGCAGCATTACGATTTCGCAGACCTCGACGAGGCCGGCGCATGGTCTTGGCAAGCTGGCGATACGCTTTACACCGACTTGCCTGCACCTAGTGTGGTCTGTGATAACGCGGCCACCGCCATAGCCGCTTTGCACGCACTGGCAGCAGTAAGCGACCTACGCATCAGCGAGGCGGCGATTCGGCAGGGCTTGCCTCACGCCTATGTCACCGGGCGCTTGCAGCGCTTAACCGGGCTGCCTGAAGTCTGGGTCGATGTCGGGCATAATCCGCACGGCGCACGCTTTCTTTGGCAGCATTTGCCGAAACCCCTGCCGGGCCAGCGTACCCATGCTGTCTTCGCTATGTTGCAGGATAAGGATGTGGCGGGCGTGATCGCGGCATCGGCAGAGTCGGTGGATTGTTGGTGGTTGGCGGACTTGTCGGGCCCGCGAGGGCAAACGGCAGCGCGATTAGCCGACCAGCTCCAGCAAGCGCTCAGCAACCCCTGTATTGGCGGGCAATATACAACGGTGGAGTCGGCGCTCAGCGCAGCTCGCCAAGCACTTCAAGGCGGCGATAGAATCGTTGTTTTCGGATCATTTCTAACGGTCGCGGCCGTTTTGTCAGCAGGTGCGTGAGTCATGGATATCGCAGTGAAGCAACGAATTTTAGGTGGCGTGGTGCTGCTGGCTGCCGCGATTCTGTTTCTGCCGGTTTTGCTTGAAGGCGCCGGGGTTCAAGCGCTGCGTCCACCCACACCGCCTTCGGCGCCATCAACGCCAACCACGCAGGACTTAGCCCCAGCGCTGCAGCAGCAAGCGCAAGACATGGCGAAAGAGATCAGCGCCAGTCACGGCGAGCCCACGTTTTATCCCGTAGAGCCCGCGATCACGGAAGAGCCAGCGCCCACACCGGCCACGCCAGAGCAATTCCGTTTGCAAGAACCCGCCACTCGTCCTGCGCCCGGCACGGATGCATTAGCCGAGCAACAGCTCGCGGCAAATCTTGCTGCCGAGAAGGCCGCAAAGTTAAAAGCTGAGGCTGCTGCAGCGGCGGCTGCACAAGCTAAGTTAGATGATCAGTCCGTGGTAAAAACGGCAGCAGAAAAAAAAGCTCTAGCTGACAAAGCCCTAGCCGAGAAAAAAGCCTTAGCCGAGAAGAAGGCTGCTGCAGAAAAGACCGCTGCAGATAAGGCCAAGGCCGAAAAACTTGCGGCCGAAAAAGCGGTAGCCGATAAAAAGGCAGCTGTCGCACAAGCCACCAAAACACCGACAGATCCGGATCCGGCCTTGCCTCAGGCCTGGGTGGTGCAGGTGGCCCGTCTTAATGCGCCCGAGAAAGCCAATGCCTTGGTGGAGAAGCTGCGCGCCAAAGGTTATCGCGCCAGTTCGGCAGGTACGGGCGATAGCTGGCGCGTCATTATTGGCCCAGAGCTCGATAAGTCAGTGGCCGAATCTATTAAGCGGCGTTTAGCGGAAGATCCCCAGCTAAAATTGAGTGGCTGGATTCAAGCCTATCGCCCGTGAGTTTGGTATGATGCGCGCCCAGATTGCTACCCCTTACTGTCCCTAATACGGGCAGGTTAGCGAGCCTTATGCATCCTGCAGATTTAGTCATCTTATCGGTTCTGGCGCTTTCGCTGATTTTTGGCTTTATGCGCGGTTTCGTGCGCGAAGCCTTTGCCTTAGCGGGCTGGGTGCTGGCCATCATCATTGCGCGCAGCTTTAACGAGCCCTTAGCCGCTTGGTTAGCGGGTTTTGTTAGCACACCCTCAATACGCCTCGTGTTGTCTTATGGCGGTCTATTTTTTGGCACTTTGTTGACCTTTAGCCTACTTGGCACCGTGCTGCGTCAAGTGGTGCATGGTGGTGGCTTGAGCTTGATCGATCGCTTCATGGGCGGCATTTTTGGGGCGCTACGGGGCGGATTGCTGGTGCTTATCGCACTCATGCTCATGGCGCCTTTCGTGAAGCATGACAGCTGGTATCGCAACGCCTTGCTGCCAAAAACCTTTTTGCAATATGAATCTCTGGCGCGCTCGCTACAGCAGCAAGCGTTAACGCTGGTTCGTCCTATCCCTTCGGCGTCTCCGACGTCGAAATCGTCACCCTGAGAGGTTGCCATGTGCGGAATTGTTGCCATTGCCGGAAAGACGCCGGTCAATCAGGCGTTGTATGACGCCCTGACGGTATTGCAACACCGAGGCCAGGATGCTGCCGGTATTGTTACCAGTGAACATGGTCGCCTATTTTTACGCAAAGAAAACGGCATGGTGCGCGACGTGTTCCATACCCGTCACATGCTGCGCTTGGCTGGCAACTTTGGTATTGGCCATGTTCGTTACCCCACTGCGGGCTCGTCCAGCTCGGCTGAAGCTCAGCCGTTCTATGTGAACTCGCCATACGGCATTACGCTGGCGCATAACGGTAATTTGACCAATGCCCAAGAGTTGGCCAAGGCCATCTTTCTCACCGATTTGCGCCACGTTAATACCGACTCCGACTCCGAAGTACTGCTCAATATTTTTGCCCATGAGCTGCAAGCCAACGGCAAAATCGCCCCCAGTGTGGATGACATTTTTGCTGCCGTGAGTGGCGTGCATAAGCGCTGTCGTGGTGCTTACGCGGTGGTGGCCATGATTACTGGCTATGGCATTGTGGGTTTCCGCGACCCCTTCGGCATTCGCCCCATTATTTTTGGTGAGCGCGATACGCCAGACGGCAAAGAGTACATCGTGGCCTCGGAATCGGTGGCTGTAACCTCGCTGGGCTTTCGCGTGGTACGCGATTTGTTGCCGGGCGAAGCGGTCTTTATTAACGAAGCGGGTGAGTTGTTCACGCGCCAGTGCGCGGAAAATCCCGTGTACTCGCCGTGCATTTTCGAGCACGTGTATTTCGCACGCCCCGACTCCATCATTGACAATATTTCAGTGTACAAAGCGCGACTGCGCATGGGTGAGAAGCTAGCCAATACCATTACCCGCGACTACCCCGATCTGAACATTGATGTGGTCATGCCTATTCCAGACACCAGCCGCACGGCGGCTCTGGAGCTGGCAAACCAACTCAATGTCAAGTATCGCGAAGGTTTCATGAAGAACCGCTACATCGGCCGTACCTTCATCATGCCGGGGCAGGGCCAGCGCAAAAAGTCGGTGCGTCAAAAGCTCAACCCGATTGAGCTGGAGTTTGCTGGTAAGAATGTACTACTGGTGGATGACTCCATTGTGCGCGGCACCACCTGTCGCGAAATCATTCAAATGGCGCGCGATGCGGGCGCGAATAAGGTCTATTTCGCCTCGGCAGCGCCTGCGGTCAAGTTTCCGAATGTCTACGGTATTGATATGCCAGCCAAGGACGAGCTCATCGCGCACGGTCGTACCGATCAAGAGGTCTGTGATTTGATTGGTGCGGACGCGCTGATTTATCAAAAGCTCGAAGATTTGATCTCAGCCGCGCGCGAAGGCAATCCGGACATTCAACAATTTGATTGCTCCGTGTTTAACGGCGAATATGTGACAGGCGATATTGATGATGCCTATCTCGATAAGCTACAGGCGTCACGCAGCGATTCGGCCAAAAAGCAAAGCCGTCACGGCTCCACCATGGTAGACCTCGCCAACGGCTAAGCCCGTTGGGCTTGGGAGAAAACGATGTCTGATGTGCCCGAGAACACCACGCCTGCGCCGTTTGATATTGCAGGGTTTGATACCTTGGCGGTGCGTGCCGGTAATTTTCGTTCGGCTGAAGGTGAGCACTCCGAGTCAATTTACCTGACCTCGTCGTTTGTCTTTGCTAGTGCCGCCGAAGCGGCGGCGCGATTCGGCGGTACCGAAGCCGGCAATATTTACTCGCGTTTTACCAACCCCACGGTGCGCGGCTTTGAAGAAAAACTGGCAGCCTTGGAGGGTGGAGCCCGCGCCGTGGCCACCAGCTCGGGCATGGCCGCCATCCTTGCCACCGTGCTCGGGTTGCTGAAAGCCGGCGATGAGATCGTCGCGTCGCAAAGCCTGTTCGGCACCACCAATGTCTTGTTCGACAAATACGCTCGCAAGTTCGGCATCACCACGCGCTTTGTGCCGTTGGCGGATCTGGACAGCTGGCGCGCCGCCATTACGCCGGCGACCAAGCTGTTCTTTGTGGAAACGCCCAGCAACCCCTTGGGCGAGCTCGTGGATATTTCGGCCTTAAGCCAGATCGCGCATGAGCACGGCATCTTGCTCGCGGTCGATAATTGCTTTTGTACGCCGGCGCTGCAAAAGCCGCTGGCCTTGGGCGCTGACTTAGTTATTCACTCCGCCACCAAATACCTTGATGGCCAAGGTCGTTGTTTGGGTGGCGCGGTGGTGGGGCCGCACAAGCTCATGGAAGACATTTACGGCGTGGTGCGCACCTGCGGCCCGTCACTCAGCCCGTTCAATGCGTGGGTGTTTCTGAAGGGCCTGGAGACCTTGCGTTTGCGTATGGAGGCTCACTCAGCGCAGGCGTTGAAACTAGCGCAATGGCTGCAAGCGCAGCCGGGCATTGCCGCCGTGCATTACCCCGGTTTAGCGTCACATCCTCAGCATGAATTGGCTAAGCGCCAGCAGCGTGGCTTTGGTGGCGTGCTGTCGTTTGAATTGGCGGGTGGGCGTGAGGCCGCATGGCGATTTATCGATGCCACCCAGGTCATGTCCATTACCGCTAACTTGGGCGATACCCGCACCACCATTACGCATCCCGGCTCCACCACGCATGGCCGTTTAAGCCCGGAAGCGAAAGCGGCGGCTCGCATCAGTGAAGGCCTAATTCGTATTGCTGTGGGCTTAGAAGATATCGACGACCTGATCGCGGACTGTCAGCGCGGCTTACTGGCGCAATCATGAAGCCGCTAGCGTTCAAAGATCGCCTCTCGCTGGCGCTACTCCGCTTCTTTGCGCGTTTGCCGTTGCCGCTATTGCAGCGCATTGGCGCCTTTTTGGGCGGCATCGTGGCTTGCTTTCCCCGTTCCGGTATTTATCAAACCGTGCTGCGTAACTTGCAGCTGTGCTATCCGCAGCAATCGGATGCCTGGCATCAAACCATGGTTAAGGCCTCATTGCGGAGTACCGCTATGACCGCCTTTGAGTTTGCCAAGACTTGGGGCATGCCGCCAAGCTATAGCGTATCGCAAATCCGCGATACCCACGGCGAAGAAATCTTCCACGAGGCATTAGCGGCGGGGCAGGGAGTAATCGCTATTGTTCCGCATTGGGGCACGTGGGAGTTCATGAACGCGTGGATCAATCAGTACACCGCCCCCATCATTATGTATAAGCCGGGCAAGCAGCCCGGCGTGGATGCCTTAGTGGCGGAGTCGCGTGGTCGTTTGCACGCCACCGTGGTGCCTACTGATGACAGCGGCGTACGCGCTGTGTTTAAAGGCTTGCGCAAAGGCGGTTTCACGGCCATTTTGCCCGACCACATTCCAGGCCAGAATGGTGGCATATTTGCGCCGTTCTTTGGGCTCTCCACGTGGACGGGCGTGATGGTGCCCAAGCTCGCGGCGAAAACACAATGTCGTGTCATCGTTATGGGTTGTATGCGTCGCGCCGATGGCCAGGGTTTCGATTTGTATTTCCACGCAGGCGACCCCGATATCAATCACGAAGACGCCCTGCGAGCGACCACGGCCATGAATCGCGCCATGGAGCGCTTTATCAATATTGCACCCGAGCAATACCAGTGGAGCTACAAACGTTTCAAGCGCAGCGAGCACATGCCAGATCCCTATCGCGGCGTTGGCCTGACCTATCAGGCGGATTACCTCACCTCTGGCGATTAAAAGCAGGCGATTGATCTCAGACCAATAGCCTTGTTGGCTTTTTAAGCAATCAGGCGGGCGAGTGGTTGTCAGTCACGTACAGCTTGAGTATCATGCGCGCCTCTTCAGGATGTACTGAAGCGACTTAGGCGCTTAGCTCAGTTGGTTAGAGCACCACCTTGACATGGTGGGGGTCAGCAGTTCGAGTCTGCTAGTGCCTACCAAATTACGGAACCCGCATCGCTTCGGCGCTGCGGGTTTTTTTTGGATTGTTCAAATGGCGAGTTCAAAAGTGAATGGCAAAAAGAGCATGTGGCTTAAAGTCCTCTGGCTTTCCCATGTGCTGGCCATTTGGCTGCTCCTGTTGGTGCCGGTGGCGGTGCCTGAGCCGCTGGCGTTTAGCTACTCCGACAAACTGATTCATGCCGCCCTATTTTTCTGGCTCACAGTCTCGGCGTTTTGGCTTTGGCGGCAGGGCCGGGTGGTGTGGATACTGCTCGTGGTGGCGCTACTGACAGAACTCACACAGGCCATGACCCCTTGGCGAAGTGCCGAGGGGTTGGATGTGTTGGCAGATGCCGTGGGCATTGGCTTGGGGTGGGTTGTGTTGCGCTGGCGAGCTCGAATACCGCGCTGAAAATGGTTTCGCCAAAACCCGCCTCGGCAGGTTTTAGCGTTTTAGGGTTAATGGTTTAGTCCCAGCGACTCTCATCACGGCGTCCTTCACGATACCCGTGCTGATACCCATGCTTATAGTCTCGGCGAGACTCCCGCCACTCACGGCGCTCTTGGCGCCAGTGGCGCGGGCGGTAATCGTTATCGCGATACACCACCTGCACTGGTTGAGTGTAGGCCGGGTGCACATAAATGGGTTGTGCATACACAGGCTGGTTATGGACTGGCCGATAGCGCACGGGCGGATAAGTGGGCTGGGCATAGACAGGCTGTGCGTAAACAGGCTGTGCGTAAACAGGCTGTGTATAGCCGTGCGACTGATGCGTTGGCTGGCGGTTGTTTGCCAACGCAGTACCGGCCACGGCACCGATGGCGCTGCCGACGAGTGCGCCTTGGCGACCGTCCAGGCTGTGACCAATGACAGCTCCAAATCCGGCACCAATGACGGCTCCGACGACGGCGTCCGATGAGCCCGCGTAAACGGGTTGAGTCAGTGCAACGACCATCAGTGCACTAGCAACGGGTTTCCACATGGTGAAGCTCCTTCGTTTGGGGTCACCGTATTAATGTCTGAGTCTCTGCTTCGGTTGACGTTTTTACAAAATTGCGTTTCCCGATAAATGGTGTTTGTAGTACTTTCGTAACACCGCACGGTTGTCATCAACCGTGAAAATAAAAAAAGAGAAGTTGCTTATGAGCATCCCTGTATTTCGCGTGGCAGCCCTTGCTGTCACCTTGGCTACGACTTTGGCTCTTACCGCGTGCTCACGCCCTAGCACCAGCGATGGCAATGGCGCAACGCCTCGCGTGAATGACGGCGCATGCATCAAGCCTGACGCCAATGCCCGTAACAACATTCTCTCGGCCATTTTTGAGGCCAGTGCCGGCGATACCGTGCTGCTCTGTGAAGGCAAGTTTGATATGCCGACCGGCTTGCTCATTAACAGCAAGCAGGGCCTGACCCTGAAGGGCGCGGGCATGAAGAAAACTTTCCTAAACTTTGCCAAGAGCGATAGTGCCGAGGGCATTAACGCGTCCTATTCCGACGGCCTGACTCTGCAAGACTTCACGGTAGAGGACACGCCGGGCAACGGGATTCGTATTTTCCGCTCGAACTTCATCACCATGCGGGGTGTGCGTGCGCGCTGGCACGATCTGGCAGGCCGCGATGAAACAGACCCCGGCTATACCCCGCGTTCGGATGTGGGCGCGTATGCGCTGTATCCTGTGGAGACGCGCCATATTCTGATGGAGAACTGTGAAGCTCACGGTGCGTCCGATGCGGGTGTGTATGTGGGCCAGTCCAACGACATCATCGTGCGTAATTGCTTGGCCACCTACAATGTGGCGGGCTATGAGTTTGAGAACACCTACCGGGCGATTTTCGAAAACAACGTGGCCACGAAAAACACGGGTGGCTTTCTGATTTTCGATTTGCCCGACCTGCGTCAGTACGGCGAAAAGAACATCGTGCGAAATAACAAAAGTTACGGCAATAACACCGAAAATTTTGCGCCGATTGGCAACATTGTGGGCCTGACACCGCGCGGTACCGGCATGCTCATTTTGGCCTCAGACCAGCTCGAAATTTACGGCAACGAAATTTACGACAACGACACTATTGGCATCGCCGTGGTCAATTTTGGTTTGGTGGACAACAAGTATCCGGATCTGCGCTACGATTTCTACCCCGAAGGCGTGGAAATTCGCAACAACACCTTCCGTAATAACGGGAGTAACCCGCAATTGCCTAGCGCGGATCGTGGCGTGGCTTCAGCGCTGCCGCTCTTGCTGCGGGTGAAAAATTTCGGGCGCGGTGCGGACATTGTTTGGGATGGTGGTGAAGACACGCCCAACGGCTGTACCGAGTACCCGAAAGATAAAGACGGCATTCCATTGAATCAGCCAAACCCCAATGAAAAGGGTCGCAACGAGGCACGTGTGGATGAGCGCGGTCGCCCAAATTGGGATCGCTCCGATAAGGAGCCTACCTGCAAATACAATGCGTGGAAGTTCAATGCCCAAGGCAAGCTGAAAAAGCCGGAAAATGGGATTTGCATCACGAATAACAAGCATGACGGTAACCCGCTGAACACGCCGTTCCTGAATGCCAAACTCAACCGCACGGACTTGGGGCCGGAGTTGGCGCAGCAGCTGATTACCCCTGGCTCGACCGATTTAGCGCCGCATAATTGCGATTTGCCAACGCGTGCTGTGCCGGTTCTGGAGTTGCCCTATAAGGCAGCCAAAGAAGCTGCGCGTCCGTCCGATGCCGAGGTGCAAAAAGCCTGTGCTGCAGTGAAGCCGGGTGAGGTGAACTGGGCGGCGCTGGCCACCTACAACTGCCCTGAGTTGAGCCAGTATGGTTTGTTTTCGGACCCCAAGAATCCACTTTCGGCGGGTAATGGCAAAGACGGGGTGATGCCTTATGAGCTCAACACCACGCTGTTTACCGATTATGCCAGCAAGTACCGCGTGATTTTCTTGCCGCCGACGGCAGTGGGGAGTGCTACAGCGCAGCAAGCCAAATACCAGGACAGTCGCCAAGGCGTTACCGAGACCTTGTTCTTCCCCGTAGGCACGGTAATTTCGAAGACCTTTACGTTCCGTAAGGAAGACTCTGCAGGCAAGTTGCTCAGTGAGAATGTGGTGGAAACGCGTTTGCTAATTAAGCGTAAAACCACAGCGGGCGATAACTGGGTGGGCTTGCCTTACATTTGGCAAAAAGATGCCAGTGGTAACAACACCAAGGCGGTGCTCAGCCTGGCGGGTGGTTCGGCTTCGGTGTCGTGGGACTACCTCGATCCCAACCCGAATGTGAAGAAAAATGGTGCGCGTGCGCGTTACACCGGTACGGCGACGCAGTACACCATCCCGGCGGCACTGAACTGTATCAGCTGCCACGGTGGCGATGACCGTGAAGCTGGCTCGGCGCCAATAGGTCCCAAAGCTCGCAACATGGATCGTGGTAGCAACAAAGACCTGAGTGGTGAAAATCAACTGGCCTTTATGGTGAGTAAGGGCTGGCTCAATGAGGTGCCGGCCACGCACGATGCTAAATTGCCGGTCTGGGATTTGCCGGGCAGCACCGGCGAAACCGCGGGTTCGCCGGTGGACGTTCACAAGCGTGTGCGCGCCTATTTTGAAGTGAACTGCATGCACTGCCATAACCCCAATGGCGGCGGCTCTAACTCCGGCCTGTTCTTGGATAGCTACCGGACTGTCGATAAGCGCTATGGCATCTGCAAAAAGCCGGTGGCCGCAGGACGTGGCTCTGGTGGCTTTAAGCACGATATCGTGCTGGGTCAGGCCGCATCGTCAATTCTGCCATTCCGCGTAGGCTCGGCCGAAGCCGGTATTCGTATGCCGTCCATTGCCCGCACGGTGGTACATGGTGAGGCCTCTGCCTTGGTTAATGACTGGGTGCAGAACCAATTGCCGGCGTTGAACAACTTAGATGACAACTTAGTTCAGAACGAAGAGAGTTGTAACGACAGTCAGCTACCGTTACTGGTCACCGAGCTGCTGCCGGGTGAATTGTTGCAGGTTATCAACCAACTGCAGAAATTAGGCAGCGGAGGTTTATCACCCGACCAGCTGACAGCGATTCTGAGCGGTTTTGCGGGCTCGCCACGTATGAACTCGGCGGATCAACGCCGCGAGCAGTCCCTGCCGAAGCGCGTTTCGCACTAAGCGTTATCGCGTGCATTTATGAAGGCCGGGTCACGATTATTGATCGGGGCCCGGCCTTTTTATTTATACTGCGCGCCTCGTGATTTTTCGGTGAAGCCCTGCCATGACTGCCCTGACCAAACCTGTTCGTACCCGTGTTGCTCCGTCGCCAACGGGCGACCCGCATGTGGGCACCGCGTATGTGGCACTGTTTAACGTCTGCTTTGCGCGCCAGCATGGCGGCCAATTCATTTTGCGTATTGAAGATACCGATCAGCAGCGTTCCACGCCGGAGTCGGAACAGCAGATTCTGTCGTCGCTCAAGTGGTTGGGTTTGAATTGGGATGAGGGTCCGGATATTGGCGGCCCCCACGCGCCGTATCGGCAGAGTGAGCGCAGCGCGATTTACCAGCAGCACGCGGAGATTTTGTTAAACAAGGGCCATGCCTTCCGCTGCTTCTGCACCAGTGAGCGTTTGGATGCTCTGCGTGCCGAGCAGACTGCGGCCAAAGGCGCGCTGGGCTATGACGGCCACTGCGCCAACTTGCCCGCCGCAGAAGTAGCGTCTCGAGTCGCAGCGGGTGAACCCCATGTGATTCGTATGAAGGTGCCGCGTGAGGGTGTTTGCGAGGTCAACGACCTGCTGCGCGGCACCATCAGCATCGATTGGAAAGAAGTGGACATGCAGGTCTTGATGAAGGCCGACGGTCTGCCGACGTACCATCTCGCCAATGTGGTGGATGACCACCTCATGGAGATCACCCATGTGCTGCGAGGCGAGGAGTGGATCAGCTCGGCGCCCAAGCACAAGCTGCTCTACGAGTATTTCGGCTGGGATATGCCACAGCTGTGCCATTTGCCGCTGCTGCGTAACCCGGACAAATCCAAGCTCAGCAAGCGTAAAAATCCGACCTCCATTACGTATTACGAGCGCATGGGCTATTTGCCAGAAGCGCTGCTGAATTACCTGGGCCGCATGGGTTGGTCCATGCCGGATGAGCGTGAGCAATTCACCTTGGCTGAGATGATCGCGCATTTCGATGTACAACGTGTGTCGTTGGGCGGCCCCATTTTTGATGTGGAGAAGCTCGCATGGCTCAATGGCCAGTGGCTGAAAAGCTTGCCGTTGAATCAGTTTGTGGCGGCGTTTCAGCGCTGGGCATCGCCCGAGTTCCTGGCACGTGTGGCCAGTCAGATTCAGACTCGTGTTAGCACCTTGTCGGAAGCGGTGGATAAGGCCGGCTTCTTCTTTGCCGGTAAGGTTGTGCTAACGCCGGAAAGCTTCACGCATAAAAACCTGAGTGCTGAGCAAATCAAGGGCTTGTTGCAACTGGCCCTGTGGGAGCTGGAAGCGTTGCGGCACTGGGAGCACGCGCACATCAGCGAGTTGCTGCAACGCCTGAGCGGGGCGCTGGGCATTAAACTTCGCGATTTTATGGCGCCGTTCTTTGTCAGCATGGCGGGTACGCCATCGGCACCGCCGGTCATGGAAGCCATGGCTATTATGGGGCCGGACATGACGCGTGCACGCTTGCGCGAAGCCATTGCGGTGCTGGGTGGCGTGTCGAAGAACGAAACAAAGGCGTTGGAAAAGCAGCTCGCCGCATTCCGTCGCGGCGAGTCGTTAGTGAATCAGCAGCCTGATGCGTGATCAGGCGCTGAGCGCCCGCCCGGCAGCCGATAGCACGGCTTGCAGGGCGGCAGCGGTGGTGTCTTCGGCGAGCGCCACGGCCTCGCCAATCTGCTCGCCTTGACGGATCCGCACGCAGGCCATGGCATTGGCGCCGGTGTTATTGCCCAGCGAGAACTCATCAAAACCTTCCACCTCCAGCACTAAGCCGGTTTTCAGGCTAATGGCAGCAATGAGCGCGCCCACCACGCCACTGCCTTGGCCTTGAAGTACCGCGCCTTGGCTCAGCGTAATACTGGCCGTCACGATGTCGTCGGCACGGTCCAAGGTGTAGCCATTTAAGCGCCAGCCTTCGGGGGTGGCCACATAGTGCTGCTGAAACAGGGCATGGATGCGGCTGGCATCGACTTCGCCGCCACCACGCTCCGCATCCTCCTGCACCACACGCGAAAACGCGATCTGCAACCAGCGCGGCAGGGTGATGCCGAACTGCTGCTCCAGCACATGCAGCACACCGCCTTTGCCAGACTGCGAGTTAATGCGCACCACTTCCTCGTAGCGACGACCCAAATCACGCGGGTCTATGGGTAAGTAAGCCACATCCCACGGGTGTTCGGCCGAGACGGCCTCAGTCTGGTTGTTCAGGCACTTGCGGATGGCATCTTGATGGCTGCCAGAAAAGGCCGTGAACACCAGCTCGCCGGCATAGGCATGGCGCGGGTGCGTGGCAATTTCGGTAACCGCTTCCACGGTGTCGATGACGCTGCGCATGTCAGAGAAATCCAACTTAGGGTCTACGCCTTGGCTATACAGGTTCATGGCCATGGTGACCAGGTCCATGTT
>Ga0255101_1000139_pt1 | contig 19170 bp, 18 predicted proteins | sample Colum_Colum_RepC_2_FD_188588 | JGI IMG/M metagenome (GOLD analysis project Ga0255101, IMG submission 188588) | Freshwater microbial communities from Columbia River, Oregon, United States - Colum_Colum_RepC_8d | ecosystem: Environmental > Aquatic > Freshwater > River | place: USA: Oregon...
TCAGTTAGTAGCGGCAATGAATCCCTGCCCTTGTGGGCAGCGCGGGCAGTTGGGCGGCAGTTGCCGTTGTACGCCGGAGCAAATAGCCCGCTATCAAGCCAAGTTGTCAGGACCGTTATTGGATCGTGTGGATCTCCGCGTGCCCGTACAGGCAGTGCCATTATCGGCCTTGGCCACCGCAGCCCAAGCCCAAGAAAGCAGTGCCGTAGTGCGGGCGCGTGTCTGTGCGAGTCGGCAGCGACAATTGCAACGCCAAGGCTATGCCAATGCCTATTTGCCGGGGCATGAGCTCGGTCAGGCCTTAGCGTCAGAGGTGACAGAGTTTGCCCAGGCTGCGGGCGAGCGTTTAGGTCTATCAGCCCGCGCCTATCACCGCGTGTTGCGGGTGGCGCGAACCATTGCGGATCTCGCAGACGAAGATCGCGTTAGCACAAGTCACCTAGCCGAGGCCTTGTGCTATCGCGGGAGTGTGCTTGCAGACTAAGTTTCAAAGAGTGCCGATGTAGAAATCACGCTGAATATTGGCGGCGTTTTCCGGCACGTTGGCGTAATGCGAGAAGTCGGTTTCGCCGAGATGACGCAACACATCTTCATCCAGCCAGCAGACTTCATGACTAAAGCGGTCACTTTGATTCAGCAGGGCAAAAGCGGCATCGGCCATGATGGCTGGCTTGCGAGCCGCCGCCAGTCCCGATTCGCCGGCAGTCATACCGACGGCTGCGGTGGCAATCAGGGTGGCTGGCCACAGGGTATTTACCCGAATGCCGCGTGGCTTGGCTTCCTGAGCGAAGCCCAGGCTGAGCAATGTCATGGCGTACTTAGTGGATGTGTACGGTGCGAAGGCTCCGAGCCAGCCAGGATCGAGATTGATCGGTGGGCAGAGATTAAGCACTTGCCCTTGGCGTGCGCTGAGGTGCGGCAGGCATTCACGCATCGTAATGAATGGCGAGCGTGTATTGAGGGCGTGCATGAGGTCGTAGTGCTTGGTGTTGGTGACTGCAACTGGTGTTACGCCGAGAAAACCGGCGTTGTTGATCAGCACATCAATGCCGCCAAAGTGGGCTACCGTTTCTTCAATGGCGCGTGTGAGTTGCGCTTCGTCTCTGGCATCGCAGGCAATCGGCAACGCTTGGCCGCCGGCCGCGCGTATTTCCTCGGCAACGGAGTGAATAGTGCCGGGTAGGCGCGGGTTAGGCTGATCCGATTTTGCTGCGATAACAATGTTGGCTCCTTCACGCGCAAAGCGTAGGGCAATTTCGCGGCCTATGCCTCGGCTCCCGCCGGTAATGAATAGCGTACTGTTTTGCCAGCGTTTAGAAGTGTCGGTCATGAAGGCGTCCTTAGTGTGGGATCTATTTAGAGTGCATGGAGCTTAACGGGCAGAAGATCCCGAGGAGTAGGTAGGGAGGTGAAATTTATTGGCATGACATAGTCGTCGGGCACGGACCAACGGAACTTTAGTAGCAGCTGATAGAGAATGGCTTTAATTTCCAGCTCAGCAAAGTGCAGCCCAATGCACATATGCGCGCCACCACCAAAAGGCAGGTATTGATAGGCGTGCTGCTTGTGTTCCCGGCGTTCGGGGCCGAAGCGCTCAGGGTCAAACTGAGTGGGCGCTGTCCAATACTGCGGCAAATGGTGCGTCACAATCGGGCTGATAATCACATAAGTGTTAGCGGGAATCCGATAGCCTGCAAACTCCACCGTCTTGACTGTTTTTCGCGGTAAAACGTGAACCGGGGATAACAAGCGCAGCGACTCTTTCAGCACTAACTCCATTAAAGGAAGCTGGCTCAGATCGTCGTGGACCAACGAGGATTTACCCAGCGCGAGCGCCTCTGCACGCAAGCGCCGCTGCCAATCGGAGTGCTTGCCCAGCTGGTACATCATGCTGGTGAGGGTAATGGTGCTGGTGTCGTGCGCGGCCATGAGCAGGAAGATCATGTGGTTAACCACGTCGTCGTCACTAAAGCGATTGCCGTGCTCATCTTCCGCAATGCACAGACGACTAAAGAGGTCTGAGCCCGGTTGTTGGCGTTTAGCGGCAATACGCGAGCGGAAAAAAGCTTCCAAGGTGGCACGTCCGCGTACCCCTTTGTGCCAGCGTCCGCCGGGTACGGGGTAGCGAATTAATGCGGTTCCGGCCCTGACGCAATCCACGAAGGCTTCATTGATGGCGTCGGCCTCTTTGCCCAGCGGTTCGCCCATGAACACTTCTGTCGCGATATCTAGCGTGAGTCGTTTCAGCTCGGGGTAAACCATAAAGTCGGCTTTGCGCAGACGCTTAGCCTGTTTATGCCAGCGCGTTAAGCCATGCCCGATCACGGGCTGCATCCGATGCAAGTAGTCCGTCAGTGCCGGCTTTTTAAAGGCGGCCTGCAATATCCCGCGATGAAACTTATGTTCATCAAAGTCCAGCAACATGAGTCCGCGATGGAAAAACCGCTCAATAAAATAGGCCCAGCCTTGATGGTTGGAAAACGCTTGATCGGCGTTGCGTAATACCAGTTCGACGGCATCCGGGCCTCCTAAGGCCACTGAATTGAGGCCAAAGGCATCGCCTCGAATGACGGGCCCAAAACGTTCATACAGGTTTAGACCACTGCTCAGGGGTTGAAACAGAAAGTTGAACGTGTGGCTCAGGACGGGAATGCCGCCCGCGACTGGAATTTCTGAAAAATCACGAACTCGGGTGCTGCTGGTCATACCGAGACTCCTGGTGCCACTGGCGTAAGTTGGTGGGGCTTTTTGCCAAACACAGCACCAACTGCTGCACGTTGTGCTGCACGACCGCGAGAAACTTGGCGTTGATGCCAGCGGGGCAGTAGGCGTTGAGCGGTATAGGTGAATGCACGCGGAGCCAGTGTTAGCCAGGGATACCAAGCACTGATGTGGGTGGGCAAGCCCAGCTGGTCAAATTGCTCCGGAGTAAGAAAGTAACGACTTACGCTGAGGTGCTGGTGATAAACAAACTTTCGCATGGGCTGCTCTAAACCATATTTGGCGAATGCGGGAAAGCGCCTTACCAGCGGCTCCTCCGACAAGGCTTTGCCCAAGGCCTTGCTGGTCCAGTCGGCCCGGCTTTGTGTCATGAGGGCGGTATTGAGCAAAATCACGCCCTCGGATTCGCTGAAGCGTAACCACTTCTCGTCCACGCCCATCAACCAACAGGCATAACTCCACAGTTGCATCACGCCACGCGCTTCTTGGGGTGTGGCTTGAATGCCGAGCTTACGCAGGCCGCCGAGCATCACCACACTGAAGCCCAGATACGTTGCGGCCATATCAATTTGGTTGAGTGGCAGGCCCCACTGCGCATGGTCCCAGTCCTCTCGTTGATTGAGCTGGCGGCGCACGATGGCATGCACGAGTCGGACATGCAGGGTTGATTGCGTGCCGGCGCCAAAGCGCTCAAGGCCGCCCCTTTCAGTACAATCCATCCACCATTTACCGGTCTCGGCGACGCGCTGTGATGTGCCGTTGGTGAGAGCGCCGGTCATCACCAGTGCTTGATTAAAACCAGAGAGTAAGTAGCCGCCCATTAGCGCCAGGTCGCGCATGACCTGAAGTGCAGTTAGGCCGCTGGCGTGAATAAAACGTATGCCTTCGTCCATTAGCTGGCGATCTACCCAGGCGGGCACACGATCGACCTCCGCAAACAAGGCCTGAAGTTCGGGCGGGCAGTCGCTGAGACTTTCCACACCCTGTGTGAGCGCTTGTTGGAACATGCCGCGATGGATTTTGGGCGATTGCATGAGCCAGTCAGCAACGGGATCCATCAGCGTATCGCCAACGTTCAGGCCAGCAACTGCTTCATCATATTCCCGACGAGTTGGCGCTAACGGACGACCCAAAATGATCTTAAGCAGCGCAGGCGTAGCTTGCTGGGTTTTCGCGAAGGGCCGAACGCGAGTAGGAACAGGACAGGACTCGATCATGAAGCGTACTCAGGTCATTGCGAGAGCTCGACCATAATGTGAATATCTATTCGTATTCAATTCGCATTTGTGTCGAGGGAGAAGCGGATGCGCAAACTGCCACAACAAGAGCGATCCCGTCAGATGGTGTCGACGTTGATAGAAGCCACGGCTCGCTGTATCGCAGAGCGGGGGCTGGATAACACCAGTACGCCGATAATTGCAGAGCGTGCCGGCGTCAGTGTGGGCTCGCTGTATCAGTATTTCAGCAGCAAAGATGCCCTGATCGAGGCGATGGTCGCACAGCTGGCGAATGATATCGGCACCGGCTTGTCGCGGCTTCCGATAGCACCGGAAGCCAGCCTGCGAGACTTGGTCAGTGTGGCGATTCGATTTGGCTTTGCTACCCTGCACTCGCAGGACGGCTTGTATTTGGAGCTGGTACGGAATTGGCATCGCCTGCCCACACAGAAGGTGGCGGATGTTTTACAACAGCACTTCTTAGAGCTTGCGCGCCTGTATTTCCTCAAGCATTACCGTGAATACCCCATTGCCGATTTGCAGGTCAGGCTCTTCATCATTACCAACAGCACCTTGTTTACGTTAGTCAGGCAAGTTGGTCAGCAGAGCGCTTGGATTACGGAAGATGCCGTGGCGGAGGGTTTAATCGACATGATTACAGGTTATTTGCTCTCGCCGTCGCTAAAGTCCGCAGATTAATTTGACAGAACAAATTGTCACTAAACAACTAATGTGCTTAATTAGTAGACAGTACATTTTGGGAGCACCCTCATGACGGTCGTTAATTCCGCGCTCAGTAAGTTTAATCGCCCGCAGCCGCGCCGCATGGATTTTGTTTTCGATGACAGCATTCCCATGGATTGGTTTGGCGGTGATCCTTTCAAGACTATGTTACTAACCGCGCTATCGGCGACGTTTCCCGAAGGCGAGCGGTTCTTTGTCGACTCCGTGCGCCACTATCAAAAGAACGTCTCGCCAGAGTTGGCCGCACAAGTCAGTGGCTTTATTGGCCAAGAAGCCCATCACGGCCGCGAGCACGATGCCTTCAACCAGTTGATGCAGCGCAAAGGCTTGCCCATGAAGCGCATTGAGCAGTTTGTAGAGGGTGGATTGAAGTTTATGCGTAAGCGCCTGTCACCCGAGCGTCAGCTGGCGATGACTTGTGCACTAGAGCATTTCACGGCGATCTTGGCGGAAATGGCGTTGGAAAATCCGGATTTCTTTGGCCCAATGGATGAGCGCGTGAAGGCGCTTTGGTATTGGCATGCCATTGAAGAAAGTGAGCACAAGGCGGTGGCCTTTGATGTCTTTCAGGATCAGGTTGGCAGCTACTGGATTCGCAGCTCGCAAATGGCGTTGAACACGCTGGAGTTTGCTTTCTTCACCACCCTGCACACCTACTCCTTATTTAAGGCGCGAGGTATTCAGCGGGACTGGCGCATGCACCTAAAAGGTCTCAATGAAATGTTCGGCAATAACCCGGGTTGGTTGCGCAAAATGGGCAAGGCTTACTGGTCTTACTATAAGCCCAGCTTTCACCCTTGGCAGCGCGACACCCATCAAGCCATGAATCATTGGAAGCAGGTGTACGGCATCGTTTAACAACGATTGCTAATCATCGTGAGGGAATGCTGGCCTCACTGAGGCCAGCTCACTACAATCACCGGCCTGCTGAACTGCTCGCCGGATGCCGCTGTGAACAACCTAAACCCCCGTCAACACGAAGCTGTACTGGCCATTACCGGCCCGGTATTGGTGTTGGCCGGCGCGGGCTCGGGTAAGACCTCGGTCATCACCCGCAAGATCGCCTACCTCATTCAGGACTGTGGCGTGCCGGCGCACAAGATTCTCGCCGTGACCTTCACCAACAAAGCCGCGCGCGAAATGAAAGAGCGTGCCGCCAAGCTGGTGCATGGCCCGGAAGCACGCGGCCTCATGGTCTCAACCTTTCACACGCTGGGTCTGACCATGCTCAAGCGGCATCCGGAAACGTTTGGCCTGAAAAAGAACTTTTCCATTTTTGATGCTGAGGATTCGCGCACGCTGCTCGGTGAGCTGCTGCACAAAGAAAATGCTAGCGACAAGGTCGACCTCGTTCGGAATCTCATCTCTGGCTATAAAAATGAGTTGTTGCTGCCCGCCGAGGCGATGAGCCGCGCCGAAACCGATATTGATGTTTTCGCGGCGACGGTCTATGAGCAATACGAGCGCCATCTGCGCGCGTATAACGCCGTCGACTTCGATGACCTGATTGTGCGGCCGACGCTCGCGCTTCAAAACGATGCCGCCTTGCGTGAGCATTGGCAGAACCGCGTGCATTACCTGCTCGTGGACGAATACCAAGACACCAACGCCGCCCAGTATTCGATGGTGAAAAACTTGGTCGGCGCACGAGCCACCTTCACCGCCGTGGGTGACGATGACCAGTCAATCTACGCCTGGCGCGGTGCGCGACCCGAGAACATGGCGCAGCTGGCGGTGGACTATCCGCAGCTCAAGCTGATCAAGCTGGAGCAGAACTATCGCTCCACCAGCCGCATTCTCAAGGCCGCCAACGCGGTCATCGCTAACAACCCGCATGTGTTCGAAAAGCAGCTTTGGAGCCAGCACGGCATGGGCGAGCCGATTCGCGTCATTCAGTGTGGTAGCGAAGATTCGGAGGCAGAAAAGGTCGCCACTGAGATACTCAATCACAAGCTCATGCAGCGCACCGAATTCCGCGATTACGCCGTGCTCTATCGCGGAAATTTCCAGGCGCGTGTGCTCGAAACCAAGCTCCGTGAGTTGCAGATTCCGTACAAAATTTCCGGCGGCCAGTCATTCTTTGCCCGTTCGGAAATTAAAGATGTCATGGCCTACTTGCGCCTTGTCATCAATCCGGAAGACGATAATGCCTTCCTTCGCATCATTAATACTCCTAAGCGTGAGATTGGCCCGGCAACCTTGGAAAAGTTGGGCGGTTACGCTCAGCAACGCGAATGCGCCATGCTCTTGGCCTGCGACGAAATGGGGCTAGGTTTACATGTCGGCGAGCGCGCCCACGGCCGTTTGCAGGATTTCGCGCAATGGCTGCAGGACACCGCCCGCGCTATCATCGATGGTGATGATCCACTCGCCGCGATCAAGCAGATGCTCTCCGACATTCAGTATCAGGACTACCTGCTTGACTCGTCACCCACGCCGCAGGCAGCTGAGCGTCGTATGGAGTCGGTAAACAGTTTCCTCGCCTCGGTGCAGCGTCTCTGGGACAAGGTCGAAGATGAAGAAGACCGCGATATCGAAGCGGTGATTCGCAAACTGGTCTTGCTAGACCTGCTCGAACAGCAAGCTGAAGAAGACAACAGCGACAAAGTCCAGCTCATGACGCTGCATGCCGCCAAGGGTTTGGAGTTCCCGCATGTGACCATGATGGGACTAGAAGAGGACCTGCTGCCGCATCGCAACAGCATCGAGTCAGGAACGATCGAAGAAGAGCGCCGTCTCATGTATGTCGGCATCACCCGCGCCAAGCAGACGCTAACCCTGACCTATTCGTCTAAACGCAAGTTCGGCGGCGAATCCATGCCGACCACGCCCAGCCGCTTCTTAGAAGAACTACCGGCAGATGAGTTGGAGTGGGAAGGACGCAGCAGTGGCCGCAGTGTCGAGCAGAAGCAGGCGTTGGGAAATGCCCACCTCTCGAACCTGAAAAACCTCTTCGGCTGACTAGATTTCAAGGCAGCAAGGCACATACGAAAGCGCCGAGGCCGGGCTTAGTCTGCAAACGGTCACGAGCCAAGTATGGCGAGTGTAGCCTCTAGGGAGAGATACACGGCGTGGTTTGTAGACTAAGCCCGGCCTCGGCGCTTAGGGTTAAACGTTACTTAGATTTAGCAATCATCACGTCAACAGCAGCTTTAATTTCATCATCCGAGCAAGTGCCACAGCCGCCCTTGGCTGGCATGCCACGGATACCGCCGATCGCATGGGTATAGAGCGTGGACTTGCCTTGAGCAATACGTGCACCCCATTGGCCTTTGTTACCAATGACGGGAGCGCCCATGACGCCAGCCCCGTGACAGCCGCCACACACAGCCGAAACAATTTCATCACCGGAGCGAGGTACGCCACCGGCAGCAGGCGCGGCAGCAACAGCGGCGGCGCAGGGCTCGCCTTCTAGGCAAACACTACCGACCATAGTGATGCGTTCAATGATGGCGCGTTGCGAAAAAAGTGAGCGCTCACCCAGCGGGCGATCAGAAATTTCTTGAGTGGACTTCGCCACGACCGGAGTGGCCAGTACAAAACCGACAGCAGCCAACAACATTGCAATCTTTTTCACGATAACCTCACTCAAAAACCGGAGAGATCGTAGGTGTATCCCACGTTTGCGCGAAGTATAGACGCATTCGTGCAGGCTAAAAAGACTGCCTTGGCGGACAAAGCGAGAACATTCCGAGCAGTTAAGGGCGCAAGGGTATAATTTTCACTGGCGAAACAGCCAAGGACGTCCATACTTGATTGGGTTCAGAGGCTGTGTATTACAATGGCGCTCTTTCCTTTTGCTGTTTAATCCTGAGTACGCGTTAGCCTGTGATGAATTTAGAAGACCTAACACTGGAAGAGCTCGAGGCGCTGGTTGCTGAAGCCAAATCCTTGTTGAACCAGCATAAAGACAAAGTGCAAAAAAGCCTGCAAAGCGATTTTGCCAAGCTTGCACGTGCAGCGGGTCTGAGCGCGGAGGAATGGCGACTATTGGTCGGCGAATAGATCGTCTGATCATTTTTCAGCTGTAACAAACCCTTCGTCACTGCGTCTATGCTTTGTTAGCAAATAATAAAGGTTAGTCGCATGCGCGTATCTGTGCTGATTGCACTCTGTTGGTCTTTGCCACTCATTTCTGTATCCGCAACCGCCGCTGACGCGAATAAGCTCACGCTCACGGGCTCCAGTACGGTCGCACCACTGGCTCTGGATTTGGGTAAGCGTTTTGAAAAGCTAAATCCCGGTATTCGGGTGGATGTTCAAGCGGGTGGTTCATCACGGGGCCTAGCAGATGCGCGCGCGGGCTTGGCTGACATGGGCATGGTGTCGCGTGCACTCAAGCCCGAAGAATCAGATCTTTCCAGTTACGTCTTAGCGTTAGATGGCATCACCATCATTCTGCATAAAAGCAATCCGGTAAAAGCACTGAGCAATGAGCAGATTGTTGCGATTTATACCGGCCAAATTTCTAATTGGAAAACAGTCGGCGGAAAAGACCTGCCCATCACCGTCGTCAATAAAGCCGAAGGGCGTTCAACCTTGGAGCTGTTCCTGCAGTACTTCAAGCTGAAATCTCCGGACGTTAAAGCGCAGGTGGTGATTGGCGACAATCAGCAGGGCATTAAAACCGTTTCCGGAAATCCGGGGGCGATAGGCTATGTCTCAATCGGTGCGGCGGAATTCGAAGAAGAGGACGGCACGCCCATTAAACTGTTGCCGATTAATGGCGTGGCTGCAACGGTTGCCAATGTTCGCAATCGTAGCTTTCCCTTGTCGCGACCACTCGTTCTTGTTACCCGTGCGCCGGCCACTGGCTTGACTAAGCGCTTCATTGGCTTCGCGCAGAGCCGTCACGTGTATGACCTGATTCAGGATCAGTTCTTTGTCCCCGTCGCACACTGAAGTCTGGCTATCTCGGTCGCTCTGGCTGCTGGCCAGCAGTGCGGTGGCATTGCTGCTGTTGATATTCCTGTTTTTGATCAATGAGTCGCGATTAGCCGTGGTTGATGCTCATTGGCTACGCTTCTTTAATTCCCCGGGTTGGTTCCCCAGTGCCGGGCAGTTCAATCTGTGGCCCATGTTGCTGGCGACCGTGCTAGCCACGGTGGGCGCTTTGGCTTTAGCCGTGCCGATGGGCCTAGCTGCCGCACTCTTTGTGAGCTTCTTCGCGCCCGCACCCTTAGCCACCACTTTTCGTCGATTGTTGATGTTGTTGGCGGGTATCCCGTCGGTGGTCTATGGCTTGTGGGGCCTGACCGTATTAGTCCCGTTAATTACGCGTGTAGCGCCGCCCGGTGCCAGTTTGCTTGCGGCCATGTTGATTTTGGCCGTGATGATTTTGCCCACGGTGGCGTTGACCAGTGAGGCGGCGCTACGAACCGTGCCGGTGAATTATTGGCGAGGCGGGCAAGCGTTGGGGCTGTCGGCGCAAGCCATCTTGCTCAAAATTGCCCTGCCAGCGGCGCGAACCGGCATAGTGGCCGGCGTGCTATTAGCGACTACGCGAGCCCTAGGTGAAACCATGGCGGTGCTGATGGTCGCGGGTAATGTGGTGCAGGTGCCGGGTAGCATCTTCGATTCCGTACGTGTGTTAACGGCCAATATTGCCTTGGAAATGGCCTATGCCACCGACGCTCACCGTGCCAGTTTGTATGTCAGCAGCTTGATGCTGACACTGGTTGTGGTGGCCATTGTGCTCCTCGGTCGGCGCTTGGAGGCTAAGCAATGACGGCGTGGCGGAGTTTGGCTTCTCGACGCTACAGTGATCATGTATTGGGCGCTTTGGTGTGGCTAAGCGCAGCCATTATTGCGGGCTTTTTTGTATGGCTATTGGCCGATATGGCCAGCCAGGGCCTTGAGCGTGTGAGCTGGGACTTTCTCACCACGGAGCCGGAGCGATCGGGCCGGCGTGGCGGCATCGCACCGATGTTGGTGTCGACGCTGGTCGTGCTGGCCATTACGTTTGTGGTGGCCGTGCCGTTGGGTTTGGCAACGGCAATTTGGCTGAGCGAATTTACACGAGCGAATAGCCCCAGCGCAGCGGCTATTCGCTTTAGCCTAGATGTTCTGGCTGGAGTGCCCTCCATTGTTTATGGCCTGTTTGGCAGCGCCTTCTTCTGTGTCTGGTTAGGGCTGGGCTACTCCTTGCTGGCGGGCGGCCTGACGCTGGCCTGCATGGTTCTGCCCATTCTGATCCGGACCAGCGAAGCGGGTTTGGCCGCGGTACCGGATGACTGGCGTCAGGGTGCCGCCGCGTTGGGATTAACACGCTGGGCTGCGTTACGGTATTTGCTATTGCCGGCGGCGGCTCCGGCGCTGACCGCCGGGTTGATGTTGGGCATAGGCCGCGCGCTGGCAGAAACGGCCGTGTTGCTCTTTACCAGTGGCTATGTCGATCGGATGCCCGCGTCGTGGCTGGATTCCGGCCGCGTGTTGGCCGTGCATATTTTTGACTTATCGATGAATGTGACCGGAGGCGACCAAGCGGCCTACGGAACGGCGCTGGTGTTGCTGGCGTTGCTACTGGTGGTGAATGGCTTGGCCATCGCTCTGTCTGATCGTTGGCTTGCCCGGAGAATAACGCACGCATGAACACGCCTCTTGATAGCGCCACCAGTTATACCGTTAGCGAGCTTCGTCAGCAGGCGGCGTGCTGCGTGCCACAAGCCCATCTGGCGATTCACAATCTGAGCGTTCGTTATGGCTCGAAAACTGTTCTAAACGGCGTGTCGTTGGCGATTCAGCGAGGCTGTATTACGGCGCTGATTGGCCCTTCGGGCTGTGGCAAGACTAGCTTCTTGTCGAGCTTGAACCGGTTGGTGGACATGGTGCCGAGCTGTGCCGTGAACGGCAGTATTCTGCTCGATGGCGAAGAGATCCTGACACCGAAAACCGATGTGCTGATGCTGCGTCGGCGCATCGGCATGATTTTCCAGCGACCTAATCCCTTTCCGTTATCGATACGCCGAAATCTCGACATGCCGCTACAAGAGCACGGCTTTAAAGATAAGGCAGATCGCGAACGTCGCATCGAGCAGGCCTTGCGCGATGTGGGACTTTGGCAAGAGGTGTCTGACCGTTTGGATGCCCCAGCTTTGGGTCTGTCCGGCGGGCAGCAGCAGCGGCTTTGTATTGCGCGGGCATTGGTGCTGGAGCCAGAGATTCTACTGATGGATGAGCCCTGCAGTGCGCTCGATCCGATCTCGTCGGGTGTGGTTGAGGATCTGATTTTGCGTTTGGGCGGGCGTTACACCGTGGTCATCGTGACGCACAATTTGGCTCAGGCGCGCCGCATCGCCAATTACACCGCATTTTTCTGGACGCAAAATCACGTCGGCCAACTCATTGAGTTTGGTGCGTGTGAGCAGCTTTTTGAAGCGCCTGTGGACGCCCTAACTGCTGCTTACATTAATGGGATTCGGGGCTAAGCCGGCGCTGCTAGCGCAGCAGTGCCGGCCCACAATTTAGCGTTTATCTGGCTGCGGTGTGAGGCGCAGGTAAGGCTTTATCACGGTGTGCCCTTTTGGAAAGCGGCGCGCAATCTCTTCCGGGTCCTGCAGTGAAGGCACAATCACCACATCGTCACCGGCCTGCCAGTTACCCGGCGTGGCTACCTTGTGATATTCGGTGAGCTGCAGCGAGTCGATGACGCGCAGCACTTCGTTGAAGTTACGCCCGGTACTGGCCGGATAGGTAATGATCAGCCGCACCTTCTTGGCCGGATCAATGATGAACAGCGAGCGTACAGTGAGCGTCGCATTTGCGTTCGGGTGGATCATGTCGTAGAGCTCGCTGACCTTGCGATCGGCATCGGCCAAGATGGGGAAGTTCACCACCGTGTGCTGGGTCTCGTTAATGTCTTTGATCCACTTATGATGCGAATCCAGCGGGTCCACCGAGAGCGCGATAGCTTTAACGTTGCGAGCGGCAAATTCATCCTTGAGCTTGGCGGTCAGGCCGAGCTCGGTGGTGCATACCGGGGTGAAATCGGCAGGATGCGAAAACAGCACGCCCCAGCTTTCACCCAGCCAATCGTGGAAATGAATCGTGCCTGCCGATGATTCTTGTACAAAATCGGGGGCGGTATCGCCAAGTCGTAATGTCATGATGAGCTCCTTGCTGAGAAGATGCCCTGACAGTAACGCTTAGCCCCGGCCTCGGGAAAGACCGTTTTGTGCTGAGCTTATGCACGGGCGTCATAAGCCCACGTTAGCGATCGGCACCGGGCCCAAATAGCTTGCGATACTTGGCTACTTTTGGACTCACCACCATGCGGCAATAGCCCTGCCCTGGATTGCGGCGGAAGTAGTCTTGGTGATATTCCTCGGCGTCATAGAATGGAACGGCATCGCTGATTTCGGTCACGATAGGGGCGTCGAAGATGCCTGCCTGCGTGAGCTGTTCTATGAAAGCGGTCACGGCTGCACGCTGTTCGTCGTCGCCGCAGAAGACCACGGAACGGTATTGCGTACCGGTATCGGCACCCTGACGATTCAACGTGGTGGGGTCGTGGATGGTGAAGAAAATCTCAAGCAAGCGTTCCAGACTGATCTGTTCGGCATCGAAGCTTAATTTCACCACTTCGGCATGGCCGGTGGCTCCGCTGCATATTTGCTCATAACTGGGATTAGGTCGGGCGCCGCCCGCATAGCCCGAGGTGCATTCGAGCACGCCCGGTACTTCGCGATAAACCGCATCCAGACACCAGAAGCAGCCGCCGCCAAGAATGAGTTGAGCTTCTTTCATGATCTTGCCCTTGCTTGCACATCGTCAGTAGAGTCTGCATTCTGCGCTGACTGAATTCTGTTGCCCAGCGCACAAACGAGTTTGCTATGACCTATTTGCCTCATCTGCCAGAAGACCTGCCCGAGCATCCACCCGGTTGGCGAGAGGTGGTGGCAGAAAGCCGATTTGCCCTGGAGTGGTTGCGCGCCAAGCGCTTGGGCGATCGCGTGCTTCAAGGTCTTGAGCGCGGTGATGGCCAGTCGCTGATGTTATTGCCCGGCTATGGCGCAGATGAGAAAGCCATGAACAGTCTAGCGACGCGACTGCGCCAACTTGGCTATGCAGTGAGCCATTGGGGGCAGGGCAAAAACAACGGTGCCGTGCATAAGTTATTGCCCAAGCTTAAGCAGAAGATTCAAGACCATGTTCTACACAGTGGTCAGCCCATGACGCTCATCGGCTGGAGTTTGGGGGGATACATTGCGCGGGAGCTGGCGCGAGATCTACCTGAGCACATTGCGGGTGTTATTACGCTGGGCTCGCCGGCGGTTGGCGGCCCGAAATACACCATCACCGCTGCGGCTTATCGTAAGAAAGGCTTTAATTTGGATGTGATTGAAACGGAAATGGCGAAGCGCGATGGCATCCCGATTCTCTGCCCCTTAACCGTGCTATTCAGTAAGGTAGATGGCATTGTGAGCTGGCCCGCCACGCTCGACCGCCTCACTCCGCAGGCACGTCATGTTGAGGTGCACAGCTCGCACATTGGGCTGGTGCACGATGCCGAAGTGTTTCGCACCATCGCCAAAGTGCTGGCAGATCAGCGCGCTAAGCCTTAACGGCCTGCGCGCGGAGCCGACGGGCGTTGACGACTTGGCCGGCTGCCATCATCTCGTGGGGGTAGACCGGTGTGCTGGGTCTGGATGCTTCCTTTACGAGGAGCGGCAGGCTTGACCTTCACCGACACGCCTTCCACCGCGCTCGAATTCTTTTTACGCGGACTGACGTACTCGCCCTCGTTCTTCGGCTGCCAGGTCGGAATCAGGTGCTGCTTACTGTTGCCGATGAGATCGGCACGGCCCATCTCCTTCAGCGCTTCACGCAGCAGCGGCCAGTTGTTGGCGTCGTGATAGCGCAGGAAAGCCTTGTGCAGGCGGCGACGGCGGTCGCCCTTGACGATGTCCACCTCTTCCGAATCGCGCGTGACCTTGCGCAGCGGGTTCTTGCCGCTGTGATACATCGCGGTCGCGGTCGCCATCGGTGACGGATAGAAGGTCTGCACCTGATCGGCGCGGAAGCCGTTCTTCTTCAGCCAGATGGCCAGATTCATCATGTCTTCATCGGTCGTGCCAGGATGCGCGGCGATGAAGTAGGGAATCAGATACTGTTCCTTGCCGGCCTCTTTCGAGAACTTGTCGAACAGCTGCTTGAACTGGTCATAGCTGCCGATGCCCGGTTTCATCATCTTCGACAGCGGTCCGCCTTCGGTGTGCTCGGGCGCGATCTTGAGGTAGCCGCCGACATGGTGCGTGACCAGCTCCTTCACATACTCCGGCGAGCGCACGGCCAGGTCGTAGCGCAGGCCCGAGCCGATCAGGATCTTCTTCACGCCCTTGAGGTCGCGGGCGCGGCGGTAGAGCTTGATCAGGTGCGAGTGGTCGGTGTTGAGGTTGTCGCAGATGCCGGGATACACGCAGCTCGGCTTGCGGCAGGCGGCCTCGATTTCGGGCGTCTTGCAGGCCAGGCGATACATGTTCGCGGTCGGGCCGCCGAGATCGGAGACGATGCCGGTGAAGCCCGGCACCTCGCGCATCTTTTCCACTTCGCGGATGATCGAGTCTTCCGAGCGGTTCTGGATGATGCGGCCCTCGTGCTCGGTGATCGAGCAGAAGGTGCAGCCGCCGAAGCAGCCACGCATGATGTTGACCGAGAAGCGGATCATCTCATAGGCCGGAATGCGCGCATCGCCATAGGCGGGATGTGGCACGCGGGCGTATTCGAGGTCGAAGACATAGTCCATTTCTTCCGTGGTCAGCGGAATCGGCGGCGGGTTCAGCCAGACATCGCTGTCGCCGTGACGCTGCACCAGCGCGCGGGCATTGCCCGGATTCGTCTCCAGATGCAGTACGCGGTTGGCGTGGGCGTAGAGCACCGGATCGGCCTTGACCTTCTCGTAGGACGGCAGGCGGATCACGGTTTTGTCGCGCGGCGGCATTTTGAACTTGGCCGGCTGCAGCGTGACCACGGTGGTGTCTTCCGGCAGCGCGGTCAGCTCGCCCCAGGCACCCGGCGTGACTTCAATCGGCGCGCCAATGTCTTTCGCGGCTGGCATGGTCAGCCCCGTGCTGCTGCCATCCGAGAAACTGGCGCCGGCAAAGCTGGCACCGCCGACATATTCGGTAGGGCCTTTTTTCTGCTCGATTTCGCAGGCGTCGAGGTCGGCCGTGTTCACATACGGATTGAGGATGCGGTCGACTTTGCCCGGCGCATCAACGCGCGTCGAGTCCAGCTCGAACATGCCTTCGGGCGTGTCGCGACGCAGGAAGACGGTGCCACGGACATCGGTGATGTCGCGGATGTTCTCGCCACGCGCCAGACGGTGCGCGATCTCGACGATTGCGCGCTCGGCGTTGCCGTAGAGCAGGATGTCGGACTTGGCATCGAGCAGGATGGAACGGCGCACCTTGTCCTGCCAGTAGTCATAGTGTGCGATGCGGCGCAGCGAGGCTTCGATGCCGCCGAGCACCTGCGGCACCTCCGGGTAGGCCTCGCGGGCGCGCTGGGCGTAGACCAGACTGGCACGATCCGGGCGGCGACCGCCTTCGTCGTTGGGCGAATAGGCATCGTCAGAGCGGATTTTGCGATCGGCCGTGTAGCGGTTGATCATCGAGTCCATGTTGCCGGCGGCGATGCCGAAGAACAGGTTGGGCTTGCCCAGCGCCTTGAACGGCTCGGCCGACTGCCAGTCCGGCTGCGCGATGATGCCGACGCGGAAACCCTGGGCTTCGAGCAGGCGGCCGATGATGGCCATGCCGAAGCTGGGGTGATCGACATAGGCATCGCCGGTAATGATGATGATGTCGCAGCTGTCCCAGCCGAGCTGGTCCATTTCATCGCGCGACATCGGCAGAAACGGAGCTGTGCCATAGCACTCCGCCCAGTAACGGTCGTAGCCGAACAGCAGGGGCGCTTCCTGCGTGCCGACGGTGACTTTTTCTGAAGGCAGACTCATGACAGTTCTCCGGGGTTGCTTGGCTTACAGGCCTAGCAGGGGCATCAGTGCCAGAACAACGTCGGTACTCATGCCCGTACGGCTGCCGATGCTGGCGGCCAGACCTGTTTTCAGGCTGGCCAGGGAGTTATTGCGCAGCACGGTGGCTGATTTCACGGCGGCTTGATCGGCAGCCGTGAGTTTTTTGCCAAGGCTGCTTTCAATTTTGGCCACAGCCGCATGTTCACTCAAGGGCTTACCAGCTTCTGGGAAAAGTGCTGCAAGTACCGCACCATTGAGGCCGATTTGAGCGCCCACTTTGTTGAGGAAGTTGCTCTGAACATTATTCAGGCCGACCTTGGCGGTGCCTGTTAGGCCTTGGACCTGCAAGCGCTCAGCCAGCGTTAATGCGCTGCCGCGCTTAGCTTCTAAGGAAGCTAAAAACGATTGCGTTTGGGTGGGCGTGGCAGTGTTGCTAGCCGCGGGTGCTGGGCCATTACCGGCAGGTGCTGTTGCGCAAGCTGCCAGCACAAGGGTCAAGGCCAGTATCGATAAAACACGCATGTACAACTCCAGAATCAAATGAGGCGAGCGCGGGCGCGCTCAACGGCGGCGCGAACCTGAGCCGGTGCAGTGCCGCCGAAATGGTTGCGGGCGCTGACCGAGCCTTCCAGTGTCAGCACCGCAAATACATCATCGGCAATGATGGACGAGAACTGTTGTAGCTCGGCCAGTGACATTTCCGCTAAATCCTTGCCGGTCTGCACGCCATACCCCACGGCTTTGCCGACAACTTCATGGGCATCACGGAAAGCAACGCCGCGCTTGACCAAGTAATCGGCCAAGTCGGTCGCCGTGGCGAAGCCACGACGGGCGGCTTCACGCATGATGTCGCGACGGGGTTGCAGTGCAGGCACCATGTCGGCAAAGGCGCGCAGCGAGCCACGCACGGTGTCGATCGCATCGAATAACGGTTCTTTGTCTTCTTGGTTGTCTTTGTTGTAGGCCAAAGGCTGGCCTTTCATTAAGGTCAGCAGCGCCATGAGATGCCCAAAGACGCGCCCGGCCTTGCCGCGAACCAGCTCGGGGACATCCGGGTTTTTCTTCTGAGGCATGATGGAAGAGCCGGTGCAGAAGCGATCTGGCAGATCAACAAACTGAAACTGTGCCGACGCCCACAGCACTAGCTCTTCGCTGAAGCGCGACAGATGCATCATGATTAGTGCGGCGGCGGAACTGAACTCAATCGCGAAGTCTCGGTCCGACACGGCGTCCAGCGAGTTTTCGCAGACGGCATCAAAACCCAGTAGCTCGGCAGTGTAATGACGATCAATCGGGTAAGTCGTGCCGGCCAGGGCAGCAGCGCCCAACGGCAGGCGATTAACGCGTTGGCGCAGATCCACGAGGCGCTCGTCGTCACGCTTGAGGTTTTCGAACCAGGCCAGCAGGTGGTGGCCAAAGGTCACCGGCTGCGCCGTCTGTAGATGCGTAAAGCCGGGCATGATGGTGTCGGCTTCTCGTTCGGCAAGGTCAATTAAGCCGGTCAACAGGCGCTTGAGTTCCGCGCGGATGGCATCGATTTCATCGCGCACATACAAACGAATGTCCGTGGCGACCTGGTCGTTGCGGCTGCGGCCGGTGTGCAGGCGCTTGCCAGCAATGCCGATGCGCTCAGTGAGCCGGTGCTCGATGTTCATGTGCACGTCTTCGAGGTCGACGCGCCATTCGAACTGCCCGGCCTCGATTTCGCCGAGAATTTGTTCGAGGCCGCCTATGATCAGGTCGCGGTCGGCAACGCTGAGTACCCCGACTTTTGCCAGCATGGTGGCGTGTGCGATAGAACCGCGAATATCTTGGCGATACATGCGCTGGTCAAAGCGCACAGAGGCCGTGAATTCGGCAACAAATTGGTCGGTAGCCTCGGAAAAACGGCCACCCCACATGGATGAGGAGGTATTGCTCATGAAATAACCCAATGTTTCGCTAGTCTGCAGTTTAGCTAGCGGGTCAAAAAGTGCGCGCATTATAGCAGCTCGACAAGGCTTGCCGCGCTGCTCGTGTCCGTGCAGACTCGCGATATGTCAATAAAAACAACAAACCCACCCGTCGCAGCGACCAGCAGCGGACAAAAGAGTGACGAACTAAACGATTTTTGGCTGCCCGACTTTTGCTCGACGGCAGCGGCGCGTCGTTTAGCCAGTTTGGCCATCCTTATTGCACTCATTCTGTTAGTGGCTCAGGCGCCGAGTCTCTGGCCTCTCCCGCTGTGGGACTTTTTTCTGCTAGCAACGCTCTCCGGCGCGGTCATTGCCATTAGTTTTGCTCTGATTTGTCGTTGGCGCGTGGCTATGGCGTCTTGGCCGCACTTGACCATTGGTGTGGCGTCCGTCGCGCTCATTATGTTCAATTTGGTGTGGCTGAGTGTGTTGGGGATTTATCTGCTGGACTGGCTGCAGCTGCCCCTGATGTCGTTTGTCAGTAACGAATACAGCACGCTGGCCCGGCATTTAATTATTGTCGCGCTGTTTGCCAGTTTATTTTTGCGCTACTTAG